>Ga0164294_10001278_pt1 | contig 23422 bp, 19 predicted proteins | sample GEODES005metaG_FD_111479 | JGI IMG/M metagenome (GOLD analysis project Ga0164294, IMG submission 111479) | Oligotrophic lake water microbial communities from Sparkling Lake, Wisconsin, USA - GEODES005 metaG | ecosystem: Environmental > Aquatic > Freshwater > Lake | place: USA: Sparkling Lake...
AAACATCACATCGCGTGGCTGGCCCAGCAGGTGCTGGCCGCCATCGACGATCAGGGTGGTGCCGGTGATGGCCGGACTGTCGATCAAAAAGCGCACGCTGCGGGCGATGTCGGCCGGCGTCGATGATCGTTGCAAGGGTGTGAGTGTGTGCGCCCTCAAAAATTCCCCTTCGCTCATCGGCCCCGACACCAAGGTGACGCCGGGCGCCACGCCGCACACCCGCACGCGCGGCGCCAGCGCCTGTGCCAGCATCACCGTGGCCGCCTGAAGCGCCGCCTTGGACAGCGTGTACGAGAAGTAGTCGGGGTTGGGGTTCCACAGCTTCTGGTCGAGCAGGTTGACCACGCAGGCCGACTCACCGCTGCCGCCGTGCAGCGCATGAAGTGCTTGCGCGAGGATCACCGCCGGCGCGGTGTTGGCACGCCAGTGCGATTCCATCGAGGCGTGGCTGAAGCTCGCCGGCGTGTCGTATTCAAACAGCGACGCGTTGTTGACCACCGCATCCACCCGGCCGAAGTGCGCGGCCACCTGCGGCAGCAGTTCGCGGCAGGCCGCTTCGATCGACAAGTCGGCCGCAAACGCGTGGGCCGCTGCGCCGCGAGAGACCAATTCGGCCACGGTGGCTTGCGCCTGGTCGGCATCGCTGCGGTAGTGCACCGCCACATCGAAGCCGTGCCCGGCCAGATCCAGCGCGATCTCGCGGCCGATGCGCCGCGCAGCGCCGGTCACCAGCACCACCCGTCGGGTGGTATCGGGAGCAGATCGGGGAGTGGAGGACAGGGGTTCGGACATGGTTTCTAGAATCGGGGCCATGCCCAACCAACAGCCGGCGAGTGTATCGGCCACCCCCTCGCAAGCCATCGCCGCGCTGATCCGTCAGGCCATTGAGCGCCAGGGTGGCTGGCTGCCGTTTGACCGCTTCATGGCGCTGGCCCTTTACGCGCCGGGTCTGGGCTATTACGCCCGTGGCAATCGCCAGTTCGGCGTGCTGCCGTCGTCGGGCAGCGACTTCGTCACCGCACCCGAGCTGTCGCCTTTGTTCGGCCGGGCGCTGGCCCGTCAGGTGGCGCAGGCGCTCGAGGGCAGCGCCACCCACGAGATCTGGGAATTCGGCGCCGGCTCGGGCGCGCTGGCGCTGCAGTTGCTAGAAGCACTGGGCCCGCGCGTGCGCCGCTACACCATCGTCGATCTGTCGGGCCGGCTGCGCGAGCGCCAGCGCGAGGTGCTGGCCGCACACGCCGGCTGCGTGCGCTGGATTGATGAGCTGCCCGATGAGATGCAAGGCGTGGTCATCGGCAACGAGGTGCTCGACGCCATGCCGGTGCAACTGCTGCACTTTGACGGCGAGCGCTGGCTCGAGCGCGGCGTGGTGGCGTGTGATGCATCGGCCCAAGGGCAGGGTGCCGCGCCATGGGTCTGGGCCGATCGCCCCACCGAGCTGCGAGTGCCTGTCGACGACGGCGAGCTGTTCGTGCCCGGCACCGTCACCGAGATCCACCCGCAGGCCGAGGCCTTCATCGCCACGCTGGCCGAGCGGCTGCAGCGCGGCGCCGCGTTTTTCATCGACTACGGATTTCCGCTGGCCGAGTACTACCACCCGCAGCGCACCGGCGGCACGCTGATGTGCCACCGCGCCCACCTGGCCGACACCGACCCGCTGGCCGATGTGGGCGCCAAGGACATCACCGCGCACGTCAATTTCACCGGCATCGCGCTGGCCGCGCAAGAAGCCGGGCTCGAGGTGCTGGGTTACACCAGCCAGGCGCGCTTTCTCATGAACTGCGGCCTGCTCGATTTGCTGGAGCAGGCCGATCTGCGCACCGTGGCCCATGCGCAAAAGCTGCTCACCGAGCACGAGATGGGCGAGCTGTTCAAGGCGATCGGCTTTGCCCGCGGTTGCGATCCGGCCTTCACCTCCGCACCGGTGGGCTTTGCCCACGGCGACCGCACGCACACGCTGTGATGCGCCGCTGCCCATGATCCGCTGGCTGATCGCGATATTGCTGGTGCTGATGATCTTCACCGGGCTGCACCGCTGGCTCGAAAAACTCGGCCTCGGCCGCCTGCCTGGCGACTTCCGCTTCAAGCTGTTTGGTCGCGAGTTCTTCGTGCCCATCGGCAGCAGCGTGCTGCTCAGCCTGGTGGCGTTGGCGCTGGGCAAGTTGTTCTGACGACGCGCTGAGCGGTGCGCATGACGCTGCGGTGTCACGCGAGGGCATTACCTTTGCTGGCCACTTCTCGCATGGGCGGGAAGGTTTGCCTGCTGCCGGAATCGTCGCTTGTCTGCCCTGAGCCTGAAACACCGCTGGATCCTGTGCCTGGCCGCGCTGCTGGGTGCGCTGCTGTTCGGCGGTGCGGCGCTGGCCGGTGGCGTGCAACTGCCTGTATCCGCCGACGACGATGACCAGACCGACCAGCTGATCATCAAGTACCGCGCCGGCTCGGCGGCGCGAGATCGGCCCGATGTGCAGACCATGGCCGATGCGCACGACAGGCTCAGGCGAGCCGGCGCGCAGATGCGGCGCCTGCGCGGCAACGCCCTTGGTGCGAACGTGATGAAGCTCGACCGCCGGTTCAAGGCGCCAGCGCTGGCCGCGCTGGCGCGCTTGATCGCCACCCACCCCGACGTGGAATACGCCGAGCCCGACCGGCGCATGCACATCCTGGCGACGCCCAACGATCCCCGTTATGTCGATCAATGGGGTTACTTTGAAACCGCCGGTGGCATCAACGCTCCTGCCGCGTGGGATCAGACCACCGGCTCGGCGGATGTGAAGGTGGCGGTGATCGATACCGGCTACCGGCCGCATGCGGATCTGGATGCCAACAGGGCGACGGGCTACGACATGATCAGTTCCTCCGTCGTGGCGAACGATGGCAGCGGACGTGATGCGGATCCGCTGGATCCGGGCGACTGGGTGGCCGCCGGCGAGTGCTCCACGGGCTCCGCGGCCGCCAACAGTTCCTGGCACGGCACCCACGTGGCCGGCACCATCGCCGCGGTCACCAATAACGCCAGCGGCGTGGCCGGTGTGGCCTACGGCGCCAGGTTCCAGCCGGTGCGGGCCTTGGGCAAGTGCGGTGGCTACACCAGCGACATTGCCGACGGCATCCTGTGGGCATCTGGAGAGCCCGTGCCGTACTTCAACTGGCGCGGCCAGTTGCAGGGCTACCGCACGAACCCGACACCGGCAAAGGTGATCAACCTGTCGCTGGGCGGCACGGCGACCTGTGACACCACCATCCAGGCCGCCATCACGACCGCGCGCGGCCGCGGTGCGGTGATCGTGGTGGCGGCCGGCAACGGCAACACCGACGTCTCTACGTCGTCGCCCGCCAACTGCGCGGGCGTCATTGCCGTGGCTGCGGTGGGACGCGATGGCGGCAAGGCCTACTACTCGAACTACGGCGCGGGCGTCGCACTGGCCGCAGCGGGCGGCAACCAGGGCTACGCCGGCGACCCCAAGGGTGTGCTGTCGACCCTCAACACTGGCACCACCACGCCCGTGGGTTCGCCCGATGGCGACAGCTACGGCTACCTCCAGGGCACCTCGATGGCCACACCACACGTGTCTGCCGTGGCCGCGCTGATGTTCTCGGCCAACCCCGGCCTCAAGCCCGGTCAGGTGGAGCAACTGCTCAAAAGCAGTGCTCGCGCTTTCCCCGTCACCTGTTCGCAATGCGGCGCGGGCATCGTCGACGCCGGTGCTGCGGTCAGCAGCGCGATCGCAGCATTGCATCCCAGCCTCGTCAGCAGCGCCAACCCCAGTCTGGTTGGCCAGTCGGTGACGTTCACCGTCACCGTGACCGGCGACTCGCCCGGCGGCACGGTGCAGTTCATGGACGGCAGCAACACCCTGGGCACGGTGGACCTCAGCTCCACCACCCCCAGCAGCACCAGCACGGCTAGCCTTGATGTCAGCAGCCTGACGGCCGGCAGACACAGCATCACTGCGGTGTATTCGGGCGACGCCAACAACGCAGGCGTCATCTCGACCGCGCTGACGCAGGCCGTGCAGGCAACCAGCAGCACCGTCCTGACGTCCAGCGCGGCCACGACCAGCCTAGGCGCGACGATCACCTTCACCGCCACGGTCTCCGGCGCATCGCCTGAAGGCACGGTGCAGTTCAAAGACGGCGCCACCAACCTGGGCGACCCGCGCGTGCTGAGCGCCGGCAGCGCCATCTACAGCACCAGTGCTCTGGCGTTGGGCAGTCACAGCATCACCGCTGTTTATTCGGGTGATGCCTACAACGTCGGCAGCACCTCGGACCCGTTGACGCAGACGGTGACCCAGGCGGCCAGCAGCACCGGCCTGACTTCCAGCGCGGCCATGGCCAGCGTGGGCACGACGGTCACTTTCACCGCCACGGTCTCGGGCGCGTCGCCCACCGGCACGGTGCAGTTCAGGGACGGCAGCGCCAACTTGGGCGACCCGCGCGAGCTGAACGCCGGCGCCGCCAGCTACAGCACCAACGCCCTGACGGTCGGCAGTCACAGCATCACCGCGGTCTACTCGGGTGATGCCAACAACGCCGGCAGCACCTCGGGGGCGCTGACACAGACCGCGGCGCAGGTGGCCAGCAGCACTACGTTGAACGTCAGTGCGGCCAGCCTCACGCAGGGCCAGACGCTGACCCTCACTGCGACGGTGAGCGGCTACGCACCCACCGGGTCGGTCCAATTCAAGGATGGCGGCGTTGATCTGGGTGGCACTGTCACGCTGGTAGACGGCTCGGCCAGCTACGCCACCAACACCCTGATCGCGGGCAGTCACAGCATCACGGCGGTGTATTCGGGTGACGCCAACAACGTGGGCAGCACCTCGGCGGTGGCCAGTGTGAGCGTGGCCGCAGTCGCGGTGCCGAGCGGCGGCGTCGGAGGCGGCGGCAGCACCAGCGCCGACATCCCGACCCTGCCGCAATGGGGCCTGATCCTGCTGGGCTGCGTGCTGCTCGGCGTGGCCCACCGGCAGCGGCCTCGGACAGCGCGGCGGGCTTGAGTCGATCGGTGAGCACCACTTTAAAAGCGGAGGTCACCCACATCTCCCCCCACGGCTTCTGGATACTCATCGGGGCGGAGGAACTGCTCGTTCCATTCACCGAGTTTCCGTGGTTCAAAAAGGCCACGGTCGAACAGATCACCCACGTCGAGCGACCGACCTCGAACCATCTTTACTGGCCGCTGCTCGATGTCGACCTGTCGGTCGATGCCTTGCGCGACCCTGCCGCTTTCCCGCTGGTGTCGCGAGCGAACAGCGCGCCCTGACTCTCAGTCGTTCATCTCATCGCTGAGTTCGTCTTCCACCGCCAGCACGCGGGCCTGGTGGATGGCCGCGCCGATGGCCGGGCCGCGGGCACCGGTGGCGGTGGCGCGTTGGGCGATGGCGCTGGTGTCGATTGCGATGGCGCACTTGTGGGCCGAGCGCAGCCTGCAGCGCGGGCTCACTTCGGGCCCGTCGACGTCCTCGGCTTGGGCGCGCTCGATGATGTCGCAGGCTTGCAGCAGCAGCTCGAAGCGTTCGGGTCGCCGCCAGGCGTCTGCGCTGTCGAGCAAGCCCACCAGCGCTTCGGCGTCCATGGCGGCACTGTGCTGCACCGCCTGCCGCTCGCGCAGCAGCAGCTCGGCGAGTTCGCGGCAGTCTGTGGGGATGCGCCAGCGTTCGCACAGGGCGAGCAGTGCGGCGGGCGTATCGCACGCATGCATCGACTCCAAACGGTGGGTCAGGATGGCGAAGCGAACCGCCAGCGCTGCGCCGCGATGGGCGGCGGCATCCAGCGCGTGACGCAGATGGACCTGGCGCAAGGTCGCCACCCCCGAAGTGGCACGCCAGTGGGCATCCACCTCGGGCAGCAGCCGCGCCAGCGCGCCGCAGTCGTGCAGCACGTCGAGCATGCGCGAGGGGTGCAATTCCATCAACCCGCGCGAGAGCTCTTGCCACACCCGCTCGGCCACCAGCGCATCGGCCTCGCCCGCGTCCACCATCTGGCGCATCAGGGTGGCCGTTTCGGCTGCGACGCTGAAGTCATCAAAGCGCGCCGCAAAGCGCGCCACGCGCAGGATGCGCACCGGGTCTTCGGCAAAGGCGGCTGACACATGGCGCAGCAGCCGCGCAGCGACATCGCGCTGCCCGCCGTAGGGGTCGATGAGCGTGCCGTCGGCATCCACGGCCATGGCGTTGATTGTGAGGTCGCGGCGCTGCAGGTCCTGCTCGAGCGTGACGTCGGGCGCGGTGTGAAAGACAAAGCCGTGGTAGCCCGGCGCGGTGCTGCGCTCGGTGCGCGCCAGCGCGTATTCCTCTTTCGTGGTCGGGTGCAAGAAGACCGGAAAGTCACGCCCGACCGGCGTGTAGCCAGCGGCCACCATCTGCTCGGGGGTGGCGCCGGTCACCACCCAATCGGTGTCACCGCAGGGCCGGCCGAGCAGCGCATCGCGCACCGCGCCGCCGACCTTCCAGACCTTCATCGCAGCGCCTTGCTCAATCGCCGTGAGCGCGTGCGCGCAGCGCGTCGAGCCGCGCGCAACCGGCTCGGCCCTGCAGCACCGGCGTCATCACCGCTTCGAGCGAGCGCGGCTCGATGCCCAGCGCGCTCAGGCCCGGCAGCGTGCCGCCCAGCACATTGGGCACTTGCATCGAATCGACGTTGTCGCGCGACATCAGCGGTGTGCCCGGCAGCAACTCCATCAGACCGGCCTGCAGCCGCGCGATGGCGTCGGGCAGCCCGATCACCGGCCGCGGGTGGCCACTGGCGCGCCCGGCAAAGCGCACCAGATCGGCCAGCGTGTAAACGGTGGGGCCTGCGCACTCGATGGTCTGGCCGATGGAGTCAGGGCGGTCGAGCGCGCTCACGATGGCCGCGGCCACGTCGTCCACCCACACCGGCTGGAATGTCGCGGTGGCACCGGCCAGCGGCACGATGGGCACCACGCTTTGCATGCCCGCAAACAGGTTGATGAACTTGTCGTTCTCGCCAAAGATGACCGACGGGCGCAGCACCGTCACATCCAGCCCGCTGGCGGCCAGCACCGCTTCACCGGCCGCCTTGGAGCGCAGGTAGCGCGAGGGCGCGTTGGCCGACACGCCCAGAGCGCTCACGTGCACCACGCGCCGCACGCCGCGGGCCTTGCACACCGCCACCAGCTTGTGCGGCAGCGCCACGTGGGCGCGCTCGAAGTCGGCCTGGCTGCCGTGCAGGATGGCCACCAGGTTGATCACCGCGTCGCAGCCGCTGACCAGCCGCTCCAGGGTGGCGGCGTCATTCACGTTGGCGGCCACCAGCTCGACGGTGGGCAGCGTGCGCAGGTGCTGCGCGCGCTGCGGTCGGCGGCTGGGCACCAGAATGCGCCCGCCTGCACCGTTGCATCGCTCGACCAGCTTTTCGCACACGCTGCGGCCAACAAAGCCGCTGCCGCCCAGCACCAGGATGCGTGTGGGTGAGTTCGGTGGGGTGGGGTGGTTCATGGCAATTCCTTGTCAACGTCAGCTGCTGTGGTGTCTCGCGGGCCGATCACTTTGCCCAGCCGCGACTTCAAGGACACCGTCTCGCCGCGCAGCAAGGCCGCGTAGTCGGCGGTGTTCGACAGCACCTTTTTGACGTAGTCGCGCGTCTCGGAGAAGGGGATGTTCTCGGCCCAGGCTGCGGGCTCGAGCGGCGGGCCCTCGCGCCAGCGGCGCGGGCGGCTGGGGCCGGCGTTGTAGGCGGCTGCGGCCAGCGGCTGCGAGCCCGCAAAGTCATCGAGCACCAGCTTGAGGTAGCTGGTGCCGATCTTGATGTTGGTGTCGCGGTCGGTGATCTGGTCAGGGCTGAAGGGCATGCCGATCTTCTTGGCCGTCCAGCGTGCGGTCGCCGGCATCACCTGCATCAGACCCGACGCCCCCACGCCAGAGCGCGCGTCCATGATGAAGCGGGACTCCTGGCGGATCAGGCCGTACACGTAGGCCGGGTCGAGGCCGATCTCGTGGGTGCGCGCGAGCACCTGCTGGCGAAACGGCGTGGGAAAGCGCTGCTGCATGTTGATCTCGGTGCGGGTGCGGTCGCTGGTGTTGATGCAGCGGTCCCACAGCTCCTTGTCGCAGGCCAGTTGTGCGGCGGCCAGCAGTTCGCGGTCGCTCATGCCGCGCAGGCTGAAGTTCCATTCGCGCACGCCTTCGCTGCGCAGGCCGATGTCGATCATCTGCATCGCCCGCGTCAGCCCCGGGTTGCGCGCGGCGGCATCGCGCTCGGCGGGCGTGGGCTCTGCGGGCGGCGGCGGCAGCCTGATGGGCTGGCCGATCTGCTCGCTGGCGAGCTTGCCGTAGAAATGCGGCTGGCCGGCAATGCTGCCCAGCATCTCGCGCGACAGCGCTCGCAGCCCGTCACCGTCTTGCGAATCGACGCTTAGGGCCTGCAGCCCGCGTGCCTTCCAGTACACCCAGGTCGCATCACGCTGTTCGGTCGGGCTCATCGCATTGACGGCTTGCACCACCTGCTGCCAGCGGCCTGCGCCCTGATTGGCACGCAGGGCTGCGCGCGCTTTCCAGGCCAGGGTGTCATCGGGCCAGCTGGCCTGCATGGCGTCGGGCAGGGGTTTGCTGGCGCCGCGGCGCTTGACGCCCGCGCTGGCCGCCAGACCCGCCAAGCGCTCGGCGCGTTGAAACTGGTCGGGCGCGTCGTCCGACAGCCGCATCGCCGACTGCTTGGCAGTGGCCGCCCAGGCCCACGCGGCCAGATCGTCGGGCAGGTCGTGTTCCCAGCGCGATTTCAGCGCGTTGGCCGCCGCCTCGGTATCGGTCGCCGCCAGCCGCACCAAGGCCAGCGTGGCCAGCTCGGCGCTGTCGCGGTCGCCGGCCGAGGCCTTGTGGGCAAGGTAGCGCGCGGGTGCGTCAATCAGAGCTTGCAGTGCCTTGTCGGACGTCTTGCTGGCCAGCCCCACCGCTTGCGTGACGGCACGCGGCTTGTTGGCGTCCATGGCCAGACGCGCCTTGCGCCATGCGTCGGACGTCTTGAGCACGCCGGCGTCGATCAGCAGGGTGGCCATCTGCGCGCAGCCTTCGTCGGCATCGCGCTGCGCGAACCAGGCATTGCGGGCGTCTTCGCGCACGTTGCGCCCCGCCAGATGGTCGGTGATCAGTGCATAGCAGGTGACCTCGCGGTCATCGTTCATGCGAAAGCGCGGGAAGTCGAGCGCGAAGTTGGCCCAGTCGCGGCGATGGCCGAGCTCAAGCAGCCAATCGTTGCGCAGCCGGTCCTCGACGTAGCTGTCCTTGAACTGGGCGTAGAAGCGTTCGAGGTCAGCCTGCTGCAACTCGGACAGCCGCACATTGGCATCCCAATAGGCGACCCACGGCGCCAGCGGATGGCGTTCGCTCACGGCAGCTTCGCGCAGCGCGGCCAGCCGAGCGCGGTCACGCTTGCGAAACGCCTCGCGTGCGTCGAGGATGGGCTCGGCGAAGGCGCGATCGACGGTTTTCTCCACCGCCGCCTGAGCGGGAAGCTGCGCTAGGACGCACAGCCACAGCGCCATGCTGCAATCGCGCAGCACGCGGGAACACGCAGTGCCCACTTTGGCCTTCATCATCTCGATACTCACCATCAGGTCGGTACATCCATGTCAGATTCTTTTGCGAACTCGTCGACTGCCGAGCGCCAAGCTCTCAGAGCCCGGCTGCGCGCGGCTGGCCAGGCCTTTGTGGCCGACGCGGGCTTTGCTGCGCGGCAGGCGGCGCTGGCAGGGCATCTTATGTCCGTGATCGAGCAACTCTGCCCAGACAGACTCGGTCTTTACTGCGCAGTTCAATCCGAATTCGACGCCGCGGCCTTTTGTCTGCAGGGCAGTGCGCTCGAAGCCACGCCGCTGGCGCTGCCATTTTCGTTTCGCGATCCGCGGCGCATGGACTATCGCCACTGGAATCGCCTGTCGCCCCTGCTCCGCGACGAATGCGGCATCGCCGCGTGCGACGGGCCGGTGGTGGTGCCCGATGTGGTGCTGGTGCCTTGCCTGGGTCACACCGCCTCGGGTTTTCGAGTGGGTCACGGCGGCGGTTACTTTGACCGCTGGCTGGCCGCCCATCCGCACGTCACCGCGGTCGGCGTGGGCTGGTCGGTGTGCGAGATCGAAGAAGCCGAACTGCGACCACAGCCGCATGATCTGCCGATGACGTGTGTCGTGACCGAACACGGAGTGCGTTGAAAACGCCGCTTTGTCAATACAAGTTCACCGTTGCGCGGTCGGCTCTTGCACAATCCGGTTGTCATGAGTGATCTCTTCTCCCGCGAACCCACCGACGAAGAACGCGCTTCACTGCGCGCGAAACTGCTGGCCGCGCGACAGGCGCTGCCGGATCGGCTCGAGCGTGCGGTGCAGTTGCAAAACGTGCTGCGGGTGTGGCTGGTCAGCCGCAAGGAGAGTGCCATCGGTGGCTACTGGCCCATCAAGGGCGAGTTCGACCCGTTGCCGGCGCTGTACCGCTGGTCCGAAGCGGCCGATGAACGCCGCATCGGCCTGCCGGTGGCCGATCGCATCACCCGCACGCTGAAATTCCATGTCTGGTACCCGGGCTGCCCGATGGAGCCAGACGCCTACGACATTCCCAAACCCAAGGACACGGCGGTCTTCGAGCCGCAGATGGTGCTGCTGCCTTGCATCGGCTACGGACCCGAAGGCGTGCGCATGGGCTACGGCGGTGGTTTTTACGACCGCACCGTGGCCGCCTTGAAGCCGCGTCCCTACACCGTGGGCTTGAGTTATTCCAACGGCTTTTTGCCGATGCTGCGCGCCAGAAACCCCGACGAGCTGATGCTCGATGCGCTGTTGACCGACGACGGGGTGGCCTGGCAGCGCTGAGCCGCTTGGCCACGGCACGCCCACCGCGCACGCCACCGTGGATCGCATTCGCCGCGCGCTGCGTCAACTCACCGGTCGCGCCGTCGAGCGTTTTGTGGTGATCGTCGAGCCCGAGGGCTGGCAGTTCGAGGCGGTGGCCGGTGTGCCGCTGGTCGAGTCAGCCCGCCGAGCCGGCGTCGTGTTGCCCACATCCTGCCGCAACGGCACCTGCCGCACCTGTCGCTGTCAGGTGATCAGCGGACGTGTGCGTCACCTGATCGAGTGGCCGGGACTGAGCGAGGAAGAACGACTCGACGGCTCCATCTTGCCGTGCGTGGCGACGCCGGAAAGCCCGTTGCGCATCGAGGCACCGCGGGCATTTCAGTTGCCGGCGCCAAGCGTTCCAAGGCCTGGTGTGGGCTGAGTGCCGTTCGTGGTGCTGAGCCGACGGTCGCTCAATCGACCCGCAAGTCGCTGAGTGCGGGGTCGGCCGCAGGTGTTTGCAGGCCCATGTCCTCAAGGGCATCGTTGACCAGGCTGGCGATCATCAGGTTGCGGTGCAGCTTGGAGTCGCTGGGCACCACCGTCCATGGCGCCGCCCGCGTGCCCGTGGCCGTGATCGCGTCGGCGTAGGCCTGCTGGTATTCATCCCAGTGCTTGCGCACTTCGAGGTCGCCGATGTTGAACTTCCAGTGCTTGGCCTCGTCGTCGATGCGCTCTTGCAAGCGCAAACGCTGCTCTTCCTTCGAGATGTGCAGCATGAACTTCAGCACCGTGGTGCCGGTCTCGACGAGCAGCCGCTCGAAATCATTGATGTGCGCATAGCGTTGCTGCGTCTGCTCGGGCGTGAGCCAGCCATTGACCACCGGAACCAGCACATCTTCATAGTGGCTGCGGTTGAAGACAACGATCTCGCCCGCCCCCGGCATGCGCTGGTGAATGCGCCACAGAAAGTCGTGGGCGCGCTCTTCTTCGGTGGGCGCCTTCCAGCCCACCGCGCGCACGCCCAGCGGGCTGGTGTTGCGGAACACGTCGCGCACCGTGCCGTCCTTGCCGCTGGCGTCGGTTCCCTGCAGCACCACCAGCAACTTGCGGTTGCGGTTGGACAGCAACAGGTTTTGCCATTCGTCGATCTTCAGCGCGAGGCGCTCGAAGTGGGCCTGGTCGGCGGCCTTGTCGCCGCTCGAAAACGGTTTGCTGGACGGGTCGATTCGCTCCAGATGAAAGCGCTTGCCGTTGCCGGCGTTGCGGAAGCGATAGGCGCCGAGGTCTTCGTCGGGTGCGTGCATGGCTATGGGGACCGGATTGCAAGCCAACATGGCGGCCGAGTCCGAGCCAGTGTAGGTCGGTGGCACTGGGCACGCTCGGTTTGACTGCACAATCGCCGCCGATGAATTGGCCGCCTTTGCCCACACGCATTCCGAGGCGACGTGCGCGCCACGCCCTTGCCGCACCGAGAACCGCGAGGCAGTCGCGATGAGCTTTCTGGCCGTCGACGTGGGCAACACCCGCCTGAAATGGGCGCTGTATGAGGCTGCCGAGCCGGGTGCCCCGCTGATCACGCACGGCGCGGTGTTTCTCGAGACCATCGATCGGCTGTCCGAAGAGGTCTGGAAAGCCCTGCCGCGGCCTGCGTCCATGCTGGGCTGCGTGGTGGCCGGCGAAGGCGTCAAGCGCCGCGTCGCCCAGCAGATCGAAGACCTTTGGGGACTTGAGCCACGCTGGGTGACGGCCAGCGCACAGGCCGCAGGCGTGATCAACGGCTATGACCACCCCAACCGCCTGGGCGCCGATCGGTGGGTGGCGCTGATCGGCGCGCGGCAACGTGCGCTGGCTGCAAGCTCGGCTTCTGGAGCGGCTGCCAGGGCGGCGCTGGTGGTGGTGGTTGGTACCGCGGTCACGGTGGATGCGCTCGATGCCAACGGCCGTTTTCTGGGCGGTCTGATCCTGCCGGGCTTCGGGCTGATGCTGCGCGCGCTCGAGATGGGCACGGCCGGCCTCAAGGCGCCCACCGGCGAGGTCGTCGACTTTCCTACCAACACCAGCGATGCCTTGATGAGTGGCGGCGCGCACGCCATGGCGGGCGCGGTCGAGCGCATGCACCGCCGCTTGCTCGATCAGGCCGGCAGCGCGCCCTTGTTGCTGATGAGTGGCGGCGCGGCGGCCAAGTTGGCGTCCATCGTCGAGCTGCCGTTCGAGACGGTCGAAACACTCATTTTCGAAGGCCTGCTGGCGCTGCAATCGCAGCGCGTGGCTTGAGCCTCAGTTCGCCCGGACCTTGATCAGGGCATGCTCGTTGATGCCCATCGCGCTGAAGAACAGCGCCACCAGCCGATGCGTGTCGACGAAGTTGATCTCACGGTTTTCAGCGCGCCGCGCCAGCACCCAGTTGAGCAGGTCGCCGGCCGCGATGAAGTCAACGCGGATCAGGTTCAGGCACGACACGCGGATCACCGATGCCGCGCCGGCCTGAGCGTTGATGTTGTCCAGCAAGCCGCTGATGTCGCCCGCCAGCTGGCCAGACAGGTCGATGCCCCAGACCTGGCCGCTGCCGTCTTCTTCGGTGATGCGCGATTCGACGAAGCTGGTCGACATGCCGCTGACCACCGAGCCGGCTTCGGACCAGTTGCTGCCGCCCGTCCCGTCCAGACGCACGCGGCACGACACCGCACCCCATGAGGGCGGTGAGATCTCGTAGGTGATGCAGTAATCGATGGCCGCCTCGTCGAACTGATCGGGGCGATTGACCATGCGCAGCACGTCCAGGCGCAGCTTCCAGAAGATCGGGTCTGCGTCGCGCGCGCCAGTGGGCGCAAACTCTTGCAGGCATTGCAGCAGGCGATCGCCGCGCAGCCAGCGCATTTCCAGCCGTTGCGGCATCCAGATGCTCAGCAGGTCCATGAGATTGGCTGCGGCTTCGGCGTCGATGCGCTTGACCGCGCTCCAGTCCAGCACCCACGGCAAAGGCATCTGCAGCGTGTGCGAGCGCAAAGATGCCACTTCATCGATCGTGATCCACTCGGGACTGACCCAGCCGACCTGGCCCTCGACGCGCGCATGCGCCGGCAGGTTCTCGCGTGATGACTCGGCCACTTGCTGGGGCATCGAATACCACTGCGGCGAAGAGCGGCCGAATTGCTGCGCATAAACCAGCGCCAGCCGGTCGAACTTGGCTGCATCGCCAGTGGCTCGGTGCAGGTCGAACAGCGCCAGCCAGGTCTCTGAATGCCTGGATCGCGAGCCGCTGGGTTGGGTGAGCTGGCTGAGCGACCTCTCGCACTGGGCAAACTCGGCATTCGCAAACGCGATCACCGCCTCGTCCAGTTCGGGGTCGTGGGCCATCGCCGACAGCGCGGCAGGCGCCGTCTCGGTGGCATCTAGATCGAGCTTCGAGTGGGTCTCGATGGCATTGAAGGTCAGGCCCAGCTCGCTGGGGCTGCCGCCGGCCTGGGTTGCGGCAGGCGGCAGTGAAAAGCCTTCAAGCGGACGCAAGGGCATGCGTTCGGTCGGCGCCGAACTGATATCGGCCGGCCGGCTGACACTGCCCGCGCCTGACGTGCTGCCCACGGTACCCACGGTGCTGTTGCCCACCATCTGGCGTTCGATGGCGTCTATCTTGGCCTTCATGCTGGTGCCGGGCGCCGGCGGCTTGTCCTGCATGCGGATTTCAGAATCGCCCATCGGAGACAGGTCACCCAGCGCAGCCAGCTGTTCGGGTGACAGCCCCTCGCGGCGCACCTTGCGCAACATGTCGAACTCGCGCTTGCGCACGAAGTCGTTGCGGCGCTTTCGCTCGATCAGGGCCTTGAGTTCGGCCTTGTCGAGATCGATCTCGGCGGGGTCGCGCGCGCCTTGCGAAAGTTCGCCCCACTCGAGACTCGGGTTGGCGACAAACTTGACGACCTTGCGGAAGAAGCCGCCCGAGTCTTTGGGATCCGTCATGGGATGGGCCGGCCGCTTGTGCTCAGTCGCCGAACATCTTTTGCTTGAGTTCGCGGCGCTGCTGGGCCTCGAGTGACAGGGTGGCCGTGGGTCGGGCGATGAGACGGCCGAGCCCGATCGGCTCGCCCGTCTCGTCGCAAAAGCCGTACTCGCCGCTGTCGATGCGGCCCAGCGATTGCGAGATCTTCTTGAGCAACTTGCGTTCGCGGTCGCGGGTGCGCAGTTCCAGAGCGTGTTCTTCTTCAATGGTGGCTCTGTCTGCCGGATCGGGAACGATCGAGGTGTCCTCGCGCAGGTGCTCGGTGGTTTCACCGGCATTGCTCAGCAGGTCGTCCCTGAGCTTCTTGAGCGTGGCTCGGAAAAATTCCAGCTGCTTGTCGCCCATGTACTCGCTTTCGGGCATCGCGAGCACCTCGGCTTCGCTCAAGTCGATGCCAGCCTTGGTTTTCCAGGCATTGGCGAGCTTGGGGTCTGCCTTGACGGCCACCCGTGGAGAGTCGTCCTCGAGATTCTTCATCTGCCGGGTGGGCGGACGTGGCGGAGCGAAGCGGTCGGCGAAGCGGGAGGTGGGCGGTGGCAGCGGCGCCACAGGCATTGGCGCGCCGTATCGCGACTTGGCCGACGACTTGCGCGTGGACCTGATGACGGGTGCCAGCGCTGCGGATGGCGCCTCGGGCGCTGCCACGGCTTCAGGCTCGTCGTCTATCGGGGTGTTCGAAGGGGTGTTCAGCATGGGATTCGGGGCAGGTTTCCTGACGGCTGGCGCTTTCGCGGCCACAGCCTTTGGTTTGGCGACCGGCGCCTTGGCCGGCGCTTTGGGCGCCGGAGCTGGGGGGGTGGTGGGCGTGGCTTTCGCCGGCACCTTGGCAGACGCCCTGGAGGCCGCACGAGGGGCTGATTCAGTCGAAGTCTTGTCCGGGGATCGAGCCACAGGAGTCTCCTCGCAGCGGTGGGGGGGTTATGGCGCCAAGACGTGCGGCGGGAGTGGCCTCTTCACTTGGATGGACCGACCCGACCGGAGCATGGAGCGGGGCGGATTGTAGCCATCGACCTGCGTCAGGACAGGCACTGTTCGAGGCCTTGCAGAAATATGTCCTTCGGCAGGTCGATGCCGATAAAAACCATCTTGCTGTTCTTTTTCTCGCCGGGCGCCCAAGCGGGCCCCAGATCGCTGCCCATGAGCTGGTGCACGCCTTGAAAGATCACCTTGCGGGCACTGCTTTTCATGTAGAGCACGCCCTTGTAGCGCAGCAGATTCGGCCCGTAGACCTGCACGATCGAGCTCAGAAAGTCTTCGAGCTTGGTCGGGTTGAAGGCCTTGTCCGAGCGGAACACGAAAGACTTGACGTCGTCGTCATGCGCATGATGGTGGCCGTGGCTGGGGTGGTCGCAGTGCTCGTCATGCTCGTGGTCGTGGTGGTCGTGACCGTGCGCCTCGGGGTTGAGGAAGTTCGGGTCGATGTCGAGCTTGGCATTGAGGTTGAAGCCGCGCAGGTCGAACACGCTGGCCAGCGGCACTTCGCCGAAGTGCACCCGGCTTTGCGGCGCGCGCGGGTTCATGTTGCGAATGCGTGCGGCCAGTGCGTCGACAGCGTCCTTGTCGACCAGATCGGTCTTGCTGATGAAAATCTGGTCGGCAAAGCCGATCTGCATGCGCGCTTCCTGGCGGTCGTCAAGCTGCTGGTTGCCGTGCACGGCGTCCACCAGCGTGAGGATCGAGTCGAGCAGGTAGTTCTCGGCGATCTCGTCGTCCATGAAAAACGTCTGTGCCACCGGGCCGGGGTCGGCCAGGCCGGTGGTCTCGATCACCACGCGGTCGAACTGCAGCTCGCCCTTGCGTTTCTTGTCGGCCAGATCGCTGAGCGTGGTGCGCAGGTCTTCGCGGATCGAGCAGCACACGCAGCCGTTGTTGAGCTGGATGATCTGCTCGCCGCTTTCGCGCACCAGGATTTCGTTGTCGATGTTCTCGTCGCCGAACTCGTTTTCGATGACGGCGATCTTCTGGCCGTGGGCCTCGGTCAGCACGCGCTTGAGCAAGGTGGTCTTGCCCGAGCCCAGAAAGCCGGTGACGATGGTGGCGGAAATGAGAGCCATGGCGGTAGGTCCTGAAAAGTCGTGATCGTCAAGTGTGTGCGTGACGCAGCCGTTGAAACTAGCACATCTGTCAAGGTGGCTTCAGGTAAGCTGCAGTGGTGTCCCACTTTTCGCCCCGGCGCGATGTCTGAACCTCATCCGGTGCGCTCTGCTGCTGCAGCTCGCCCCCCAAACCCCTCGCGAGCGCCATTGAACAACGGCGATCACCGCAATCTTTTTCAGCGCCTGATCGAGTTCCTGTCACCCGGGGTCGACTCGCGCGACGAACTGATCGAAGCCCTGGCGCAGGCCGAACACCGAGAGCTGATTGCTCCCGAGTCGCGCATGATGCTCGAGGGCGTGATCCGCATGGCCGACATGTCTGCCGGCGATGTGATGGTGGCAGCACCGCACATGGACCTGCTCGACATCGATGCGCCCTATGACGCTTTGCTGCAGATCGTCATCAGCACCGCGCACTCGCGCTTTCCGGTCCACGAGGGCCAGCGCGACAACATCATCGGCATCCTGATGGCCAAGGACCTGCTCAAGCTGCAGCGCTCTCCCCATCTGAACCTGCGCACCTTGCTGCGACCGGCGGTGTTCGTGCCCGAGTCGAAAGGGCTCAACGAGTTGCTGCGCGACTTTCGCTCCAACCGCAACCACCTGGCCATCGTGATCGACGAGTTCGGCAGCACCGCCGGGCTCATCACCATTGAAGACGTGCTCGAGGAAATCGTCGGCGAGATCGAAGACGAGTTCGACGACGAGGACGGCGAGTCCGGCATTTACACGCTGGCCGATGGCAGCTACCGGGTGGCCGGTGACGCCAGCATCAACGCGGTCAACGAAGCCCTGGGCTCGCTTCTCGCGAGCGACGATGTCGACACCATCGGCGGGCTGATCGCGCAGCAGGTGGGTCGGGTGCCGCGCCGCGGCGAGGTGGTCTCGATGGGCGGGCTGGTGTTCAGCGTGATGCTCACCCGAGGCGGCGCGGTGCGCTGGTTCAAGGTCACCCCCGCACCTGAAGAGGCGCTCGCCTCCGACGGCGCCTGATGCGCCGTTCGGCACTGGGCGCGGTCGAGCTTTCCTCTGGCCGCGAGCCGCCGCGTGCGGGTTGGCTGGCCAGTGCTCCTGCGGTGCTGCTGGCCGGTGTGGCCCAGGCGCTGTCGTTTGCACCTTTCGAGCTGTGGTGGCTGCAGTTGATCGCCTTGGCGGTGCTGGCCCATGCCACCGCCCGCGCGTCGATGCGGCGCGCCGCGCTGATGGGCTGGCTGTTCGCGCTCGGCTGGCTGATCGCCGGCTTCTGGTGGCTGTACATCAGCATGCATCAATTCGGTGGGCTCAGTCCGCCGCTGGCCGGCGCCGCCGTGGTGATGCTTGCGGCGCTGCTGGGTCTGTATTACGCCGCCGCCATGGCACTGTGGGCGCGCTGGCGCACCGGCCGAGCGGCATGGGACGTGGGCCTGTGGGCCGCGTGCTGGCTGCTCGCCGAACTGGCGCGCGGCGTGATCTTCACCGGATTTCCCTGGATCGCTTCGGGCTATGCCCACACGGTGGGGCCGCTGGCCGCGTGGATTCCCTGGATCGGCGTGTACGGCCTGTGCGCGCTCGTCGCGGTGCTGGCCAGCACGGCAGCGCTGTGGCTGCGCGTGCTGCCCCTGCGTTCACGTGCCGCCACCACGCTGGCGGTGGCGTTGCTGGCCGTGGCGCCACAGGCGCTGAACGGTGAATTCACGCGGTCCACCGGCGTGCTCGACGTCAGCTTGCTGCAGCCCAACGTGGCACAAAACATCAAGTTCGATCCGGCGCGGCTCGAATCCCAGCTCGTCGGCTTGACCGAGCAACTCGCGGCTGCCCGCGGCACGCTGGTGGTGACGCCGGAGTCGGTGGTGCCGCTCACCCGTGCTGAGCTCAGCAAGGGCTACTGGGACGAACTGCGTGCCCAGCTCAAGCCGCTGCCCGGCCAGCCCGATGCGCCGCGTGCCGCGCTGGTCGGCATCTTCGTGGGGGATGCCGAGTCCGGGTATGTGAACTCGGTGGTGGGGCTGCCGTCGCACACCTTCGATGAACAAAGCGCTGCGACGCTGGCCGCGTACACCTACGGCAAGCGCCACCTGCTGCCATTTGGCGAAATCATCCCGCCGGGCTTTCACTGGTTCGTCACGCTGATGCGCATTCCGCTGGCCGACCAGGCGCGCGGGCAGACCACCGCCAGCCTGAGCTTCGCCGGCCAGCGGCTGCGCCCGCTGGTTTGCTATGAAGACCTGTTCGGCGAGGAAATCGCCTCCAGCACGGTGGGTGATCAGGCGGCCACGGTGTTCGTCAACGTCAGCAATCTGGCGTGGTTCGGCCGGCTGCTGGTGCAAGACCAGCACCTGCAGTTTTCGCAGATGCGTGCGCTCGAGTTTCAGCGGCCCTTCATTCGCTCGACCAACACCGGCGCCACGGCGGTCATCGACCACCACGGCCAGGTCACCGCACGCCTGCCCATGCTGACCCCGGGCATCCTCGAGGCCCGTGTCGAAGGCCGCATCGGCCAGACGCCTTACGCGAGCTGGCTGGCCGCATGGGGGCTGTGGCCGCTGCTGGTGGCCGCGCTGGCCGTGCTCGGTGGTGCGGTGTTGCTGGGCCGACGCGAAGGCCAGGCCGCACCCCCCCGCCCGTAAACTCGGTGACTTTAGGCCCGGCCTCGGCGTGTTCAGCGCCGCACCCGCGAGCCGTTTCTTCCAACCTGACACCCGAGACATGCTGACCTTCCAGCAAATCATCCTGCGTTTGCAGCAGTACTGGGACGCCCAGGGCTGCGCCCTGCTGCAGCCCTACGACATGGAAGTGGGCGCGGGCACCAGCCACACCGCCACCTTCTTGCGCGCCCTCGGCCCCGAGCCCTGGAAGGCCGCCTACGTGCAGCCCAGCCGCCGTCCCAAGGATGGCCGCTATGGCAACAACCCCAACCGCTTGCAGCACTACTACCAGTTTCAGGTCGTGCTCAAGCCGGCGCCGGCCGACATCCTCGAGCTGTACCTGGGCTCGCTCGAAGCGCTGGGCTTTGACCTCAAGGTCAATGACGTGCGCTTCGTCGAAGACGACTGGGAGAACCCCACGCTGGGCGCCTGGGGTCTGGGCTGGGAGGTCTGGCTCAACGGCATGGAAGTCACGCAGTTCACCTACTTTCAGCAAGTCGGCGGCATCGACTGCCGGCCGATCACCGGCGAGATCACCTACGGTCTGGAGCGTCTGGCCATGTACCTGCAGGGCGTGGACAACGTCTATGACCTGACCTGGACCATCGACGCGAGCGGCCGTCGCATCAGCTACGGCGACGTTTACCTGCAAAACGAGCAGGAGCAAAGCGCCTACAACTTCGAGCACAGCGACGTCGACTTTCTGCTGGGCGCCTTTGGCAGCCACGAGAAACAGGCGCAGCACCTCATCGAGATCCAGCTGGCGCTGCCGGCCTACGAACAGGTGCTCAAGGCAGCACACACCTTCAACCTGCTCGATGCACGTGGTGCCATCAGCGTGACCGAACGCGCCGCCTACATCGGCCGCATCCGCAACCTGGCGCGCGCGGTCGCCGCGAGCTATCTGCACAGCCGCGAGCGCCTGGGCTTTCCGATGGCGCCGCGTGACTGGGCCGATGAAGTCATCGCCCAGCTCGCTTCGCAACGTGCCAAGAAAGCCGCCTGAACCATGAGCACCGCCAATTTGCTGGTCGAGTTGTTCGTCGAGGAGCTGCCGCCCAAGGCGCTCAAGAAGCTGGGTGAGTCGTTTGCGCAATTGCTCGCCGATGGGCTCAAGGCGCAGGGGTTGACCACCGACGTGTCGGCCGTCAGCCCGTTTGCCTCGCCACGCCGGCTGGCCGCGCACATCAGCGCGGTGCGCTCGGTGGCCGCCGATCAGTCGGTGTCGCAAAAGCTCATGCCCGTGGCCGTGGGTCTCACCGCCGACGGCGCACCGACGCCCGCATTGCTCAAGAAGCTGGCCGCGCTGGGCGCTGACGCCTCGGCCGTGTCGCAACTCAAGCGGCAGCCCGAGGGCAAGGCCGAAGCCCTGTTCTTCGACAGCGTGGTGCCCGGCGTGATGCTGGCCGCTGGCTTGCAAAAGGCGCTCGACGAGGCCATCGCGAAGCTGCCCATTCCCAAGGTCATGAGCTACCAGCTCGAGTCCGGCGAACAACCCGGCTGGCACAGCGTGCACTTCGTGCGTCCGGTGCATGGGCTGGTGGCACTGCACGGGGCCGACGTGGTGCCGCTCGCCGCGCTGGGGCTGGCATCGGGGCGCAACACCCGCGGCCACCGTTTCGAGGCACTGATGGATCCGGTGGTGCTGCAGCACGCTGACCGCTATGCCGAGCAGCTCGCCGAGCAAGGCGCGGTGATCGCCGGCTTTGCCGATCGGCATGGCGAGATCGCACGGCAGTTGCAGCACGCTGCAGCACGCGAAGGCCTCACGCCCATCGACGACGCGGCGCTGCTCGACGAGGTGACTGCACTGGTCGAGCGGCCGAATGTGCTGCTGGGGCGGTTCGAGGCGAGCTTTCTCGAAGTGCCGCAGGAATGCCTGATCCTCACCATGAAGGCCAACCAGAAGTATTTCCCGCTGCTCGACGCCGCGGGCAAGCTCACCGATCGCTTTCTCATCGTGAGCAACATCAGCCCGGCCGACGCGAGCGCGGTGATCGGCGGCAACGAGCGCGTGGTGCGCCCGCGTCTGGCCGATGCGAAATTTTTCTTCGACCAGGACCGCAAGAAGACGCTGGCTTCGCGTGTCGAGGGCCTTAGCCGGGTGGTCTATCACAACAAGCTGGGCAGCCAGGGCCAGCGCGCCCTGCGCGTCGAGGCGATCGCCGGGGCGATTGGCGAGCAGCTGGGTGGCCCGTCGCTGGCGGCTCGCGCCGTGCAGGCGGCCCGGCTTGCCAAGGCCGATCTGCTGACCGACATGGTGGGCGAATTCCCCGAGTTGCAAGGCACCATGGGCCGCTATTACGCGCTGCACGACGGCCTGGCCGAAGACATCGCCTACGCCATCGAAGACCACTACCGGCCGCGCTTTGCCGGTGACGAGCTACCGCGCAACGAGGTGGGCGTGGTGGTGGCGCTGGCCGACAAGCTCGAGACGCTGGTGGGCCTGTTCGGCATCGGCCAGTTGCCCACGGGCGACAAGGACCCCTTCGCCTTGCGCCGCCATGCGCTGGGCGTGATCCGCATGCTCCGCGAAAAGTCGCTGCCGCTCGACATGGACGCCTTGCTGCGGCTGACGCTGCCGGCATTTGGCACCTTGATCGTCGATCCGTCGGTGGCGCTGTCCGAGTTCATCTTCGATCGCCTGTCGGGCAGCCTGCGCGAGCAGGGCTACAGCGCGCAGGAAGTCGATGCCGTGATGGCGCTGCGCCCGCAACGGCTGGGCGAGGTGGCCGAGCGGCTGGCGGCGGTGCGCGCCTTTGCGGCGCTGCCCGAGGCCCCGGCGCTGGCAGCCGCCAACAAACGCGTGTCCAACATCCTGAAAAAGGTCGACGGCGTGGTCGAAGCCCGCGTCGATGCCGCGCTGCTGTGCGAGCCGGCTGAGCTCGCGCTGGCGCAAGGTCTGGCGGCAGTGCAGCCGCAAGCCGAAGCGGCTTTCGCGCGTGGCGACCTCACGGCCTCGCTGCAGGCGCTGGCGGCGCTGAAATCGCCGGTCGATGCGTTTTTCGAATCGGTGATGGTCAACGCCGACGATGCGGCCTTGCGCGCCAACCGGCTGGGGCTGCTCGCGCAACTGCACGCCGCGATGAACCGCGTGGCCGATCTGTCGAAACTGGCGAGCTGACATGACCCCGCTCAAGCTCATCATCCTCGACCGCGACGGCACGATCAATGCCGACAGCGACTACTTCGTGAAGTCGCCCGAGGAGTGGGAGCCGCTGCCCGGCGCGCTGGAAGCGGTGGCGCGGCTCAACCACGCTGGCTGGCGCACGGTGCTGGCCACCAACCAGTCGGGGCTGGGGCGCGGCATGTTCGAGATGGCCTCGCTCAACGCCATCCACATCAAGATGAACCAGGCGCTGGCCAAGCACGGCGGGCGCATCGATGCGGTGTTTTTCTGCCCGCATGCCCCCGACGAGGGTTGCAACTGCCGCAAGCCCATGCCCGGGCTGATCCAGTTGATCGGCGAGCGCTACGGCGTGTCGCTGAAGAACGTGCCGGTGGTGGGCGACACCCTGCGCGACATCCAGGCAGGCGCGGCTGCGGGCTGCCCGGTCCATCTGGTCAAGACCGGCAAGAGCGCGGGGCTGGCCGGTCAGGCGCTGGCCGATCTGCTGGGTCTGGTGCCCGGCGCCCGCGCCCATGAGGATCTGGCCGGCTTTGCCGAATGGTGGATACGCAACGAGCGCAGCCAGCGCGGTGACGTCGAATCCGACCAAGACGCCAAACCTGCGCCTGCCATCGGGAGCACCCACTGATGCAACGTTTGCTGTGCGTGCTGCGGTCGGTGGCGTTTTTTGTGTGGATGCTGATCAGTGTCGTGCCCTGGGCCACGGCGGTGGTGCTGGTGTCGATCTTCATTCGCGGCGAGCGTGTCTACTGGATGTGCGCCGGCTGGCTCACCATGTCGATCTCG
>Ga0164294_10001279_pt1 | contig 23420 bp, 20 predicted proteins | sample GEODES005metaG_FD_111479 | JGI IMG/M metagenome (GOLD analysis project Ga0164294, IMG submission 111479) | Oligotrophic lake water microbial communities from Sparkling Lake, Wisconsin, USA - GEODES005 metaG | ecosystem: Environmental > Aquatic > Freshwater > Lake | place: USA: Sparkling Lake...
AAACAAATAAAATAATAAAAATAAGAAATATAATTATAAATACAATATTTATATCCATATTTGAATTAGAAGAAGATAATTGTTTTGATTCAATATTATTATTTGTATTATTATTTTCTGACATAAAATTAGATGATTGTTTGCCTAAACCAATAAAAACAAATATATAAAATACGATACATATTGTAATAATGATTAAAACAATTTGATTAGTAAAAATGTTGTATAAAAAATCAAAAATTGTTTTTGGAATGATTAATAAATCATAAATAATATCCATAAATTATATATTTATTATTTCATAGAGTGTATTCGATAATTGCTGTACTCATTGAAAAAGAATTAATTTTCTTGTTTTCTATAGAAAAAACAATATGCATTGGGTGTAATTAATTTATTCAAATCGGTTATTTCACTGACAGTTGTATCATTAAAACAAAACCATTTATTTTTTATTTTTATAAATGAATAATAATGACCCCCTAATATTCCGCCGTGATGATTGCAAATAGCATATAAATCATAAATATAAGGACTATTAGAATAACCAATAATATATTTAGATAAATCAAGTTCAGTAATAGGAAATGTGATTAATATTTGATTTTTATTATTAAAATTAATTGGGTTAAACCGTTTTATATCAATAACCAATACTCTAGGGAAAGACCAATAGATAATTTGTTTTTTAATTATTTGTTTTAGTCCAGTTTTTTCATTAAACCAAGCGTTTTCACCTTCTAATATTTCTCCACTTACGAATAAATCGAAACAATCTAATAATGTAGGATTTTTTATTTGTGGAATAGGTAAATTGATAATTGTAAATGGTTCAGGTGAATTACTTAATATTTCACCAAAATTATCTTCTTCTAAAGAAATAATTTGAGATACATGAATTCCATAAAATAAATCATAAATTTCAGAATATTCTTTTTGAAAAATTTTTTTTATTTTTTCAAAACATTGAATTGCTAATGTATCTGTTTCTGTTTTTGGTTTTCCAGTAATATGTACAGATACTTCTCTACTTATTGCTGAATGAAAGCAATCAATTAAGAATAAAAAAAATTCACTAGAATCATTTTGTGAATAATCACTAAATTCTTCTCTATTTTTCTTCTTGGAAACATATTGTAATTGTTTAATAAATCTTTGTGGAGAAATAATACAATTTTGTGACCACATTAATTTTCGTAGATTATCCCATTCTATTAAAATTAATGAATCAAATGGATTATTATTTAATTTTGATTTATAATTTCCATCTAAAAAATTATTTAATTCTGTTGTATGAGATAAAATTTGAATGCAAGAATTAATAAAACAAGTATTTCCTAAATTAGTTAAACCAGATAATCCACGTAATTCTTTATTTCTTGTTTGCATTATTATTAGAATACTATTTACATTTAAACATTTTATTAATATTTAATATATATGTCTCGTAGATCATTAACCTTAACTGATAATGAAAGATTTTTATTGAATCATTATACTAATATTTATAATGATCAATTGAAAGCAATCGATTTAATGTATGTCGAATTAAAAGAAACAAGAGATATTATTGATTTTATAACAAAAGTAGATGAAAGACCTAGAAGACCAACAACACCAACAAATACACCTTTGAACGATAATACAATTAGAATATCTCGAAATATTATCCCCGATACAAATACAAATACAAACACAAACACAACTGAAAATACAAATACAAACACAAATGAAAATACAAATACAAACAATAGAAATACAAATACAAATACAAATACAAACGCAAATGAAAATACAAACAATAGAAATAGATCAACCTCAACCGCTGTATACAGATGGGATTATTATATTCCAATTGATGATTTAGTGGATGTAGCCGTTTCGCCAACCCAAGAAGAAATAACACATAATACAAGAAATGTTATATTTAATAATGTAATGAGTCCATTAAATACTTCTTGTCCAATTACATTGGAACGTTTCGAAGATAATACAGAATGTACACAAATCATTGGTTGTGGACATTTATTTAATCGTGATGGATTAACCCAATGGTTAAGAGGAAATGTAAGATGTCCTATTTGTAGATATGATATAAGGAATAGAAATGAAAGTAGTGAAGAACCAATGAGTGATTTATCATTTAATATTTTATCTGAACAATTATTAAATACATTATTTAATACTAGAAGAAGAAATAGAAGATAGAGAATGCTAAATATTAATTATCCCAAGTAACTGATTTTCTTTTTCTTTTCACTGTTTTATTTTTACTCTTTTTCTTCTTTTTTTGTTTATCATCTGTATCAGTTAAATTATCAGAAAGAATAGGTATTGGTTCTTCTTCTTCAATATCATTAAATAAACTCATACTAATTCCCATTATATTATACAAACTTTTTAGAAGTGTTTTTTTTACGATAAAAAATAATAATTGTAATATATAATTATTATTTAATTATTATTTAATTCGAACCAAAATAGTGGGTCATCATATTATTATTTTCTTTACTATTATTTGTTTCTCTTAAAAATTCATCAAATAATAATACTTTAATTTCTTTATTTTTTAATGCTTCAATTTTCATTTGATATTTTTCATCATCTTCGATTTCTTTTCTCAGTTTCAAACATTCTTTATTAAAATTATTTAATTTTGTTTTTTTATTTTGTTTCATCCAAATTTTTTCTAATACTAAAGCAAATAATTGTTGAACAGGTTTCATTATTTGATTTGTTATGTAATGTGAATAGTCTATTTTTAGACAACGTTCTAAAATAAATTGAGGTGTCTCTATTTTTTCTCCTTGTAATGCACTTTTATTATTATTATGAATATAAATATATGGTATTCTATCACCTGATTGAGGTTTATTTCCAGGTTCTCTTTGTGTGATTCTATCAGCCAATACTTTATGAGCAATTTGTTGAGGATTTTTATATCCAGATCTCAATGATTTGCTAATTATAAATTTCGAAATAGGAAATTTTTTGTCAATAATATTTCTCAACGATGTTCTCAAAAATTGGATAGCTTCTTCGATATTTTGTTTTTTCATTAGAATATCAATAATTCCTCCATACACATCCTTTACTATTGGAGCATTATCTCTTCTCTTTAATACAATACCCATTTCTTTTCTTTTACATTTCTCTACATCTGTCTCATACAACATTCCTACATATCGTTTCTTAGATAATAAACAAAATGGCATAAATGTCTTTTCATATTCCAAATCGTGAGGTTGTTTTAAGAAAGAAGAAGCTAAATGTCCAGCTTCTTGTGCTAATTCAATTGTGATTTCCAATGCTTTTTTCCCTCTTATCTGTTCACCTTCAGGTGTTTGTAAGTTAAATGTAAAGAACACTGAATCTGTATTATGTACAATAATATCACCTATACCCGCAGCAAAATGATGATTATCTGTTGTCAAATCATATACAAAACCTGTATATTCTAAATCAACTTTAGATACAATTTTATAATTATCTATTTCATAATTAGACATTCTTGAATGATGTCTAACATTATAATCAATCGTTAATGAGCAATCTATTTCTATCGTCACTTCAAAATTAAATATTTGTGTAACACAAATATATATTTCATTAATTAGTTCTTGATTATAATCAAACTGAAAGTAATTATTATTTATTTTCATTCCAATAATTTTAATTGTTTCATTCGTAATTACATATTGTGTTCTTTCATTTAACCAATTTTTTAGAATTTGTAATTTTATATTTTTATCATAATATTCTTTAAAGAATGGAATTGTATTTATCCAATCCATTGTGTTTTGATATATATTTAATTTATGATGCATCAATTCTGTTCCAATTTGTACTTCATTCGGTGTAACTTCTGTTCCATCTACACGTAATAATGAATGATCATCCGTTACATCTACTAATCCATTATAAGTCATTATACGAACCATTTTTTTATTAGGTGATAATTGATGTCGAATAATATTTTGTATAAGTGTCCATCCTTTATCGCTCCACGTATAGATTGGATTTTCAAATACATAATATTCTTTATCTTGTCTTCCGGGCTCTTTACATTGTTTCCATTGACTATTACCGAATTTGTGAATGAGTTCATCAATTCTTATAATTTCTACAATAGGTGTTCCAAAAGAATTAATATAAGAAATATATATAGGTGTGTAATTTGCTACACTATCACCATAAATATATTCTGCTTTAGTTAATACGGGACCGTGATGTAGTGTATTACATATTTTATTTCCATAACATTTTTCAATCACTTTTTTTGCATATGTAAGTAACATTCTTCCAACTGCTGTTGTTGACGCAGCACAATCTTTTTCATAGAAAGAACTTGTTTTAGCTCCACATTGACCATATAATGAATTTGCTGTCAATTTATATCCTAGTTGCCTTTTATCCAATATATTTTTCATAAAGTTATCTGTTTGTAATGGAATTAATTTTCGGGTTGATTTTCTAGCGAGTAATAATTCTTCCAAGATAGAAGGCATAATTGCTCTCGACCCATTTTTTGCTTGAGCAAATCGACACGTTTTAACACCCGTCTTTATTTTTTCAGCAGCACTACTTGCCGTTTTTCTCTCATATGTAAACACATCAAACGTAATATCTACATATTCATATTCTGCAAGATTATCATATTCCATATTACCAAATATATTTATCAATTCACCATTTAAATTATATTCTTTTGTCCAAACTTTACTATCGTGAGAAATATTTTCACTCATCATTGATGATGGATATAGAGAAGCATAATCCACACACGCTACTGGATTATCCATATATAAATCACATTTTGGTTCTAATACAATTGCTCCTTCAAATCCTTCTTGATCAAATGATTTTTCAATAACTGGAATGAGCGTTTCTTTTTCTCTACATTTTTTTGCCACATAACTCATTAATTTAATTCCTTGACCTCTTAAAATGATAAAATTAATAGGAACAGAACAAATACTCGCCATTTCCGATATCCCAGTCCATACATCTACTTTATTCATTAAATAATGAACTAGATTACAATCTTGAATACAATATTTTGCAATAATCGCTCTATCATCAGCCGTTCCATTTGTCAACCGAAATATATCTTTTGGGGTTACATCATCTTTGGCTAAACACCATCTTAATTTTTTATATTCTGTCTGAATAATTTCTCTTTGGATTGTAAAGGTTGAATCTTCCATTTGTAGAGAAAGAATTATGAATTTTTCTCCATTATTATAATAATCAATAGAATGACCTATTTCTTCGAAATGAATATAACTCCCAACCAATAATCCAGTCATATTTGTTGTTTGAATCGTAGTTATATTATTTTCTATATCATACGTTTTATTCAAAACAAAATCCCCTATAAAATGACCTGCAACAAAATCCAATTTATAAGAAGATAAATTCTCTTCTCTTCGAAAGAAATTATATAAATCAATTTGAATTCTTCCATTCATTTTTATATATTTCAAATCGTGTTGACCACTCGCAATATGAATACTTGTTTCTTCTATTTCATATTTTCCATCTTTATTTGTTCCACACGTCTCATTGATTATTTTCGATAATTTTAAAAATTCAGGAACGCACAGATTTTCTTGTGCACGACGAAACATAAACTCATAATCAAACCCAAATATATTATATCCAATAATAATATCAGGATTTTCTCGTTGAATTAAATTCGTCCAAGCAACCAATACTTCTGCCTCTGTAGAATAACTTTCAATCTCTACATCTTTCACACTAGAACACGTATTTAAAACAACACAATGATTTTTATAAGGTTGTTTTTCTCCCAACATCATAAAAGTTGAACCAATAAAGGTAACCTTATCACCTTCTAAACTAGGAAAATAATTACCTAATGAATCTGTTAATTCGCTTATTTTTAATGATCTATCTATTTTTTTCTGAAATAAATCCAACACTTTTGTTTTCTTATAATTCAATTGTGTTTTATAAAATACATTCTCTACTTCATCTTCCTCTACCTTATTCATTTTTTCAAATAATTCTTCTATTTTTAATGTATTTCTTACTTCTTCAATTGATTCATCTCTTAGAAAAGAATGTATCCATTTATCAAATCTTTTTAGAATAAATTCTCTTGTCACTATAACTTTTGGATAAACAATATCAATCGTATTATATATACTAATAAATCCAAAAGCATTCAAAATTATATTTCTTAACATTTCTTCCGTTGGAATACATTTCTCTACTTCAAAATATTCTACCATTTGAGAAGCCAATTTTTTATATGATTTAATAGGCAAAGGAAAATCACCGTGGCTACTACTCGCTTCTATATCAAAACTACATATTTTTAATGGAACATGAGTTTCTTTATTATTACACGAAATAATAGATTTCCATCCAATTTCATACTCTTTTACACAAGTCGTTGTATTCGAAGAAGGTAATAATTGTGTTTTAGAGAAAGTTATCCATCCAGAAGGACTTATATTTTTAATATGAAATAATCTTAATAGAGGTGGAATATTTGCTTCATATAAATATAAATTATCATCTTCAAACGTAATTCCATTTTCATATAATCTTTTTGAATAAGGATCATACCATAGATTTTTACATTTATTAAATGATAACATACTATTGAATTTTAATTCAATGAATTTATATTTTTTTCCGGCATCAAAACCATACAACTTTTTCTTTTTTAACAATTTACAATCATCAATTGAATTTTGATAATATTTTCCTATTCTTGATTTTATATAATTTAAAAACCTAATTTTTGTATCTTTTGTCCATGTATCTCCCACTTTTATATAAAAGTAGGGTTTGAAATCTTTCACTGTAATTGAACAAGATTGTTTATTTTCATTATATCCAAACATTTGAATAATAAATTGTGTTTGATCAATATATTGATTCTCCTCTTCTTCTTCTTCATTATTTTCATTATTCACTCTAAAATCATATAATCTGACAAAGATATCTTCAGCTTCCATCTTATAGAGAAAGTGGTCGTATTTTTAATTTGATATCCATTATATTATGGATAATTTATTCAATTTTTTAGATATTGGATATTAATACATCATATATATAATTATATAATATGAATAGACTACAAATCGTTCTATTATTAAATGGATTATATGATATAATTTGTTCTCTATGTATTTTATTTAGAATACAAATATTTTTCTTACATCCAAATATTTTTTTGAATAATCATAATAAAATAATAAATCGTTTATTAGCATTTTGGATAATGACATATGGACTCATAAGATTGCTTGCTTCATTTAATTCACAATACATTCTAATTGCTTCTATTACTTATTTTATTGAAGCGTTTTATTATTTATACGAATTACAATTCAATACAATTCATAGAGAAAAAGCTATATTTGTTTCTCTATTTTCACTCATATTAGGATTATTTATATTATATTAATGCAATGATAAATTAAATGATTTTCTAGATTTTTTTGATTTTTTTGATTTTTTTGATTTTATAGATTTTTTTGATTTTATAGATTTTCTAGATTTTCTAATCGGAACTACAATTTCTTCATAAGATACTGGTTTATAAGATTTCATCGACGGATAAGATTTCATCGACGGATAAGATTTCATCGAATGTAGTGATTTCATTGGTTTTGTTAATGAAACTCTTTTTGTTTGTTTATCTTCTATCCATTTCGCTATATCGGACGCATTTCTATCTACTCCTTCTTTATTATATTGTGTTATTGTGTTTCCATTTATATAACGTATGTTTGGAAATAAACGAGGTTGCTCTCCTACATTATTTAAACTAGTAAATAATAATTGGTTTATTCTTATTGCTAATAGCTCATCATCAAGAATTTCTCTATTAATGTGTTTTGGTATTTGATTCCATTCCTTCGTAGTTGTAATGCAATAAGGACAGTCATCCATATAAAAATATAACACGATTGGTTTTTTTCTATTTATGTTGTTATTTATTTTTTGAATAGATAATATATTATTTGGTTCTGTATTATTTTCAATAGATATTAACTCCATTAATATCTATCAAGAAAAAATAAATATAAATATATAATATGCTGTATTTAATATTTATAATAACTTGTTTTTTATTAGGAATATATTTTATTATTCATTTTGATAAAATAAATAATACAAACAATATTTTAGAAGGATTTATAGAACCTTCAGATAAAGGTTTTAAATGTCCAAACGTATTGATTCAAAAAGGTGTTAAATATTATTTATACAATTCAAAATTAGCAGAAGTCCCTGGTGTAAATCCAATACAATTTGAACACTTGGAAGATTATGTTGAATTTATGGACTGGCAAAGGAGTCAAGGAATAAGATGTCCTATTTTATATTTACAACATAGTTATAATGCACAAGGTGATGCTGTTTATAAGGTTCGGCCTGATCCGTTGGATGTACAAGGCGGGTTACCACCTGCTCCTCCTATTAATACTACCACTCCTTCTTGTAATAAAACATTAAATATAATAGACTCGAATGATTTTATAGATGTAAGTAATATTACAGAAAAAGATACTGAAAAATTGTTATTTAGTCCAAACGCAATGGATAGTAATTGGGGTGGTGTTCAATATACAGAAAAATTAGTTGAAGCAGGTGTTTATGATGATGATAATGTAGCTATATATATACCCTAGCTGTTTAATTTTCATCTTGTCTCTTTAATTTTCATCTTGTCTCTTTAATTTTCATCTTGTCTCTTTAATTTTCATCTACATATTTCATTATTTTATTTAGGTTTTGTTTTCCAGAACTCATTTTATTTATATTATCAATTGTATTCATTATTTTTTGTGGGGTTAATGAAGCAGGACTTAATGATAATAACTCATTTAACATTAATCCATCTAAATAATCGCTCATATCTATTATTGTATTTTCATAATGTGTTCGATGTTGTTTTATATTCAATTTATCCTTCATATTATGGTGCTCAATTTTTAATTGTTCTGTAAGTTTGCTAGAATTAATTCCATGTCCTGTATTATTTGTATTTTCTTTGGTATCGTTATTTGTCATTCCTTCTATTTGATATTTATATGTCCTAAAAAAGAAAAAAGCAATGATTAATATAATAAATAAAAAAGAAAAAAAATTTATATATTCATTTGACGACATATATATTTATCTTTTTATTTTTTATATGAATAAACATATAAAAAATATATAATAATATGTTATCCAAGAAGTGTTCCTGAATGAGTAATTGTATAACCATTTCTTGGTAACTGGAGCGGATTGCGTGTAGTAAACAAATAGAGTTGTTTTAAAGAAGGTTGTCGTTGAGGAGCACGATACGTATATGCATTACCAATGTTATACACAGTCATCCACGTGTTACCACCCCAAGTACCAGCCTTTTTCACACCACCAACAGAACCTCCACTTTGTGCTGTCCTATTACCAATCGTATTTTCATAACGTGCAGCACCAAATTGACAACCTCTCATATTTAAAGCCATATTATAATATATATAAGATAATAATTTAGATGGTATACTACTTTATATATATTTGTACATCTAATGGAAGAAGTTACTACAACTACATATAACTTTTTGAATCCGTATAACTCCCTAAATAAAGAGATTACATTGAATGATGTTCAATGTATTCTTAAAAAATATGGTGTTCATTATGAAATATTTAATTTTAATTTATTTAAAAGAGCATTTATTCATTCTTCATATACAAAAAAAACTCAATATGAATTATCAGAAAATAATTTATCTTTAGTAGAATGTCCTAAAGATTGTATTCCACTTCATTCAAAATCAAACGAAAGATTAGAATTTTTAGGGGATGGGGTATTAGAACTCGTTACAAAATATTATTTATATAGAAGATTTCCTAAAGAAAATGAAGGGTTTATGACTGAAAAAAAAATAGCCATTATTAAAAATGAAGCAATAGGAAAAATTGCACAAGAAATGGGATTACATAAATGGTTTATTTTATCTAGACAAGCAGAAGAAAAAAATATTAGAAATAATTTAAAAAAATTGGGTTGTTTATTTGAAGCATTTATGGGAGCATTATTCCTAGATGTCAATAAAATAAGTATTAAGGATGAAGAAGGATGGTTTGGAAATATTTTTCATTGTGGTCCAGGATTTCAAATGGCGCAAACATTTATAGAACACATTTTTGAACAACATATTGATTGGGTAGCACTCATTCAAAATGATGACAACTACAAAAATATTCTCCAAGTAAAAATACAAAAAGAATTTAAAGTTACACCTTGTTATGTTGAATTAGAAAATGATTATGAAAATGGATATAAAATGGGAGTATTTCTTTGTATAGGACAATCCATTCATAATATCCCATTAAATCAATACATGCATATAGATGATTTGTCTACTTTTCAACAAATTCACGATTATATAAAAATAAATGGTAAAATATTATTATTTATGGGGTCTTCACAACATAAAATTAAAAAAAAAGCAGAACAAATTGCTTGTAATGAAGTTCTTACTAAATTAAACATTAATTAAATAAAAAACTATAATTTTTTATTTAACAATATATAATACTCTCTATGATTGATGAATTAATAGAAAAATTATCTATAAAACCTATATTAGAAGAACCAATACAAAAACAATTTGAAGTAAAATATTTTACAGATAAAGAAAAGGATATATCCTTCGAAGAATACAAAGAATTCAATATGGATTTATTCAGAGGAAAGTTAATTTCTAATCATTTAGAATTGGTTTCTTCTGATAAAGAAAAAATTTCTTATGAAAAAGAATCATTTGCTGAAGAAAAAGAAAAAGAAGATGAAGAAAAAGAAGAAGAAGAAAAAGTAGAGAAAACTTTAGTCAAATCTAAACAAGTAAAAACACAATTACCAAAAGAAATAGATGAAGAGGTTGATAAGAGACAAATTGCTACTATTGCAAGAAATAAATGGAAAATATATGGCGAAGATATAACAAGCCAATTACCTCCACCCGTTGAATATAAACTTTCTGTATCACCTTTTTTTATGAATAATAGAGAAGTATTTGTTCAATTTATTAATAAGCATTTTAAAGAATATAAAATTAAATTAGGTAAGGGTGAAGATGTAACTTGTGAAAACTTACAAAACGATGAAAATAATTTCTCGGCATTAAATCATCAAAAAATTATTCGTGACTACTTGAATCTTTATACACCTTATCGTGGATTATTAGTTTTTCATTCATTGGGCGCAGGTAAAACTGCCTCTTCAATTGTTGTTGCTGAAGGATTAAAGAATTCTAAACAAGTCTATATCTTAACTCCTGCTTCTCTAGAAAAAAATTATAAAACCGAATTAAAAAAAGCAGGTGATCCTTTATATCGGATAAATCAATGTTGGGAATGGATACCAGTCGACTACGATACAGACCGGAATACAATTGAAACACTCTCTACTATTCTTAACTTACCAATCCCTTATATAGTAGAGAACCACGGTGCTTGGCTTGTCAATACAAATAAAAATTATAATTGTAATCAATTAGGTAAAAAAGAACCATTTATACAAAAAAGTCAAAGCGAAATGGCCAGTTTAAACAAACAAATTGATATGATGATCGACGCAAAATATAAATTTATACATTATAACGGCTTAACAAAACGAAAATTTAATGAATTAACTGATAATTTACAAAAAAATATTTTTAATAATTCAGCAGTTGTCATTGATGAAGCACATAATTTTATAAGTAGAATTGTCAATAAGATTTCTAAAGAAAAAGAAAAACCCACAGACAATTTCTCATTCCATTCCGTGGCATTAAATATGTATCAAATGTTATTATCAGCAAAAAATTGTAAAATCGTATTATTATCTGGTACACCTATAATCAATTATCCTAATGAAATAGGAATTTTATTTAATATTTTGAGAGGGTATATTTATACTTGGAACATACAAATAAAAACATCGAATCCTATTTCCAAAGAAAAATTAGAAAAAATGTTAGTCACTAATTATGGTATCACAGATTATATTGAATTTGATAATTCAAAAAAATTATTAACTATTACTCGAAATCCTTTTGGATTTATAAATAAAATAAGTAGAGAATACAAAGGTGTTTTATTAAATGACGATTATATCAGTGATGACAACTTTGAAAGAATTGTTCGAGGAACATTAAAAAAAGAAAATATTGAAATTACAGCAATTGAAAAAATAAAATTCAAAGCATTACCAGACAAAATAGAAGATTTTGAACGATTATTTGTAAATTATGATAATGGATTAAAATTAACAAATACTCATTTATTTCAGAGAAGAATATTAGGTCTTGCCTCTTATTATAGAAGCGAACAAGAAAAATTATTACCTAGATATAATGTTGAGACAGATTTACACGTCCTTGAAATACCAATGAGTAATTTTCAGTTTGAAAAATACGAATCAGCAAGAGTCAACGAAAGAAAAACAGAAGAAGCAAATAAAAAAAAATCTGGAAAGAAAAAACCAATCAATGATAATGAATTATTTAAAGAACCTACTTCTACATATCGAATCTTTTCTCGACAATTTTGTAACTTTGTTATGCCAAATGAAATCGGAAGACCACTACCTGATATGAAAGAAGATATTGATATTGAAATAAATAATGATAAAGAAGATGAAATTGAAGGAGATGAAATAGTAAATGAAGTTGGAGGTAGAGAATATATTGCAAGAATTCAACGAGCATTAAGAAATCTAAGCGAACATTCTTCTGAATATTTAAATGAAAGAGCATTAGAAAAATATAGTCCTAAATTCTTAAAAATGTTGGAAAATATAAAAAGACACGATAATGTCGGTTTAAATTTGGTTTATAGTCAGTTTCGCACAATGGAAGGTATTGAAATATTTAGACTTGTTCTTCTTCAAAATGGGTTTCGTGAATTTAGAATTAAAAGTTTAGGTCAAGGACAATGGGATTTAGATTTTCCTAGAGAAAATTTTAGTTTGCCTATGTTTGCATTATATACTGGAACAGAAGATTATGAACAAAGAGAAATTATTCGATTAATATTTAATGGTGAATGGGATAAAATCCCTATTTTAATTGCTGATAAATTAAGAGAATATTCTCCAAATAATAATTTGGGTGAAATTATCAAAGTATTAATGATTACCGCTTCGGGATCAGAAGGAATTAATTTGAGAAATACACGATATGTACATTTAATGGAACCTTATTGGCATCCCGTACGATTGGAACAAGTGATTGGAAGAGCAAGAAGAATATGTAGTCATAAAAATTTAGATTATTCTCTACAAACTGTCGAAGCATTTATTTATTTAATGGAATTTACACAAGAACAAATAGATAGAGAAGACAGTAACGAATTAAAAAAGAAAGATTTAAGTAAACGTAAATTCTCTATTTCTGGAACATTAGAATATATTCCTCTTACTAGTGATGAAGCATTATTTGAAATTTCTGAAATAAAAAAAGAATTCAATAACCAAATCAATAAAGCAATTAAGGAAGCATCCATCGATTGTCAATTATATCAAGAAGGTTCTACAGAAAGACTCAACTGTATACGTTTTGGTACATCTTCACCTAATAAATTTTCGTATGTTCCTGATATCAAAAAAGAAGCAAAAGATGAAACCACTAAATTAAATAAAGAAAAAGATGTATTAACAGGATTAGATGAAATTAAATTCAAAGGAAAGGTATTTGTGAGACGACAAATTGGACCAACATATAGAGGAGAAATAATTTATGAATTGTTTGATAAAGATTCCTATTTAAGAGTTAAAGAAGATCCTAGTAATTATTTACAGAAACGATATACATTATTGATAACAAAAACAAAACCAATTATTTTGGAAAATGGAGAAAAAATTCGGTTGGAAAATGGAGAAATATATGAAGTAAATGATATTTAATTATTAATAATGTTATATAATTCAATTAATATTTATTCGATATATATTATTAATACACGTAACAATTATTAAGATATTGTTTACCATTTAATTATATCTAGTTATATATAATTATTAATTTAGGATATAATAATAATTATAATATAATTATAATTTATGACTACAAATACTGGAACCATTCAATTTGGTACACCTACTGGAACAGATCAAACATATGAAATTCTTACAGCAAGTTTATCTAGTGATTTAAATATAACCGCAACTGGAAAACTGACTTTAAAAGCACCTGAAAATATTAATATTGATGGTAGTATTAATCTTTATGATGGTTCCCAAAAATATGGAACGTTTACTAGTGACTCAAATGGTGATTTAACCATACAGTCAGGTAGTGGTATTACTGAAAATATTAATTTGAACGCAAGTCAACATATAAACATTGGGCTTTATACGACCACTAGTACGACCACATATTGTTATTTAGCTCAAGATACAAATCTAATCAATGGTTTAAATGGTGTAAGTATCAATTCGTATGATAGTATTGATGGAACTAATAATACTAATAGTAATGTGACTATTAATGCTGGTTCTACTGGTGGTAATATTTATTTAAATGGTAATGGAACTGTTAACCTTCTAAATGGTACCACCCAATACGGAACGTTTACTAGTAATACACTTGCTGGTACTGGTACCACAAGTGATTTATCCATTACTTCGGGTAATACTTCTGATAATAGTGGAAATATTTTTTTAAACGCTTTAAAAAAAGGAGCAGGAGATATTGCTATCGGGATTGGTATAGGAACAATAGGTAACAATCTAGGAATATTTATCGACGACACTGGTCTCTTGCACCTTGAAAGTAAGAATGGGTATAAAATATCGACCGGTAGTAGTGTCGAATTACAATCAACCAATAGCAATGTCACTATAGACGCATCAACAAACATTACATTAGCTACAGGTGATGATGGTATAATTTTTCGAGGTAATAATAATGGTGGAACGGTTGGATCATTTACATATTTTGCGAGTAATTTTTATATTAATGCTGATAATAACCTTTTTTTAAATACTGGTCCAACAACTAATGGTTTAACTACATCGATAAATTTGCAAAATGATGGTACAACATTTGGAAAGTTTACTGGTAGTTCGACTAGTATGACTTTATACGCATCAGGAGAACTTACTTTAAATGTTACTGGTAATAATGGAAGTGAACATATAAACTTTGCTCTTAATGGTAACACATATTGTTATTTAGCTGAAGTAACAGACGTAAATGGAAATCAAACTGGAGCAAGTATCAATGCGTATAGTACGACGAGTGGATATAGTAATATGAGTATTAGTACATATGGTAATGGTGGAAATATTTATTTAGATGCATCAGGTGGAAGTATTAATCTTTATGATGGTCCCACACAATATGGAAAGTTTACTGGTGACGATAACAATAATTTAACTATTAAACCTGGTAGTGGTAATACTGTTAAAATTGATGGTAATATAACTACTACTGGTAGTATAAGTTCTGGTGGTGATATAAGTGCAAATACTGGATCAATAGGCGGATCATCCATAGTGACTCAAAATACTTTAGTTAATACTTTAAGTAATTTTACTCATCCTATAAGTGCTAGTAGTCTAAAAATAGATAATGTACCATTATATACCAATTTTACTTATGTAGGTATAACGATTGGTCAACATATAAGTATTCAGCCAGGAACATATCTAGGGTGTGTTTACTGTACCGATCTTAATCCAAGTAGTTCTAATGTAAGTGGTGCTACAATACTTTTTTACAATAATAATGGTATTTGCTACGGGTTCGGTGGCAGTGGTAATAGCGTATTTTTTACGAATGCGGGTCCGGGTGGTAATATTGGGGGTGGTAATATTTTAATAATGAATAGGTCTGGAAACAGCTCCGGAAATACTTTTAATATTACATTTATAGTACTTTAACAATAGTAACATTATATTCTAAATAATCAATTCACTCCACACCATTTACATTTCTACAAAGAACTGTAAATACAAACAGTATTATCGAAGAAGCCATTCTTTTTATTTTTAAATATTTTTTTTTATCAGATAATTTATTTAATAAAGCAATTTCTCTACTCTTGCTCAATTCATAGTTTGCTTTCAAAGAATAAATCAATAATAATATATATATATCATTAGTCACATCTTCATTTGTATCCATTTTGACAAAGCATATATTTTGTAGATTTAGTAATATTTCTTGAAAATTCACAGCTTCTTCATTAATAGTTTTCATCATACCATAATAAATAGCATTCGAATGTAATTCTTCTTTTTTACTATTTTCTTCGATTAATTTCACCACCATTTTCTTTTCAACAATTGGCTCACCAACTAAACTGGTATATTTGAGTTTTTCGTGAATAAAATTTTTTTCTGGAAAATCCCATTCTACTTCTCCGTGATCCCATTCATCGTCTATGTAATTTAATTTATTTACTTTGAGTTGTTTTCTTTTAAAAAAACAACAAACATTCCCAAAAAGAAAAATAAATAATAATGAAAACATTTTCATTATTATATAACAATTTTAATTTTTATTAGTATTTAATAATTCAATAATCATATTTAATTTTTTATCGATTTGATTCATTTTTTCTTTGAGAGATAAATCATCCAAAGGCATTTCATCTTTCCAAGAAATATGTTTCTCTTCTAAATTCAAATTGGATTTATCTATTTTGATTTTAATAGACGGTTCCATTTTTTTTTGGATAGATTCTATATCTAACGTTCTTTCAGCAATTGTTTTTGCGATCAATTCTTCCATTTCACTAATAGGTTTATCTATATCTTCATTAAATTTTAATGGTGGTGGAATAACAACTTGATTCATAGAAGAAAATTCTTTTTGTTTTTTATTTAATTCATTATTAAATTGTTCTCTTTTTTTATTTTGTATTTCTTCAAATGTATATAAAGTATCATCCACTATATTATGTTTTTCTAATGGTTCAACATTTGTAGAGATATTCTTTTTAAAATTAGAAATATATGCTTTATTTGTATTGATTAATTGTTCTTTTGTTAATATTTGATTTATATTATTATTTTCATAATATTCTTTCATATTTGAATTAAGTTGTTCTTTAGAAATATTCTTTGTTTTCGAAACAACTTTCCAAATTAATATAATATTATCATTGGATAAAAAATTCATTAATATAATAATTTATTATTATTTAAATTAATATTATATTTAAACAATATGAAGATACTTTTATTTATTTACTACATGTGCTTGTTGTCGATAAGTAAATCAATTAAACCTCATTTGATAAATCATTTTTACAAAGCCAAGTCATTAAATCAACAAAATTATATCAAAGCAATAAACAACGAAGAGGTAAAAATAGTAGCAGGGGTTGGTCCGGCAGGTTGTGGAAAAACATTATTTGCGTGTTTATATGCTATAAATCATCTAAAAATGAATAAAGTAGATAAAATTATTCTGACAAGACCGATTGTTTCAGTGGAGGAAGACCTCGGGTTTCTTCCTGGGAATATAAATAAGAAAATGGATCCTTGGACAAAACCAATGTTTGATATTTTTTCAGAATTTTACAAGAAGCAAGAGATAGACAATATGGTTCATAATAATGTAATAGAAATTTCTCCATTGGGATTAATGAGAGGAAGAACATTTAAGAATGCTATTGTGATTGCTGATGAGATGCAAAATAGTTTGCCTAGTCAAATGTTTATGTTAACAACACGTATTGGTGAAAATAGCAAAATGATTATTACTGGTGATTTATTACAAAGCGATTTAAAAGTAAAAAATGGATTATATGATTTTATTGAAAAATATAATCATTTTTCTTCAATAAAATCAGTAAATAATATTGATATTATAAAATTTGAAATTTCGGATATAGAAAGAAGTCAAATAGTGAAGACGATTTTAGAAATGTATCATTAAGGTATTTACTGGAATTCAATAGCCTCTTTGATAATAATTTCTCCAACAAATCGTTCATCTTTACCAAACAACTTGGTGATAAGTGAGGCAAGAGTATCAGCAACATTTTTAATTTGTAATCCAAGGTTTTCGTTTGAAGAGTTTAATAATCCATTAAACTCGGCACCGAGGTTAAGCACCTCTTGGCGTATTTTAGCATCCTCTGATTCAAGCTTCGTCTCAACCTCGTTGATTTTCGTTTCAAGCTTCGTCTCAACACCGTCGATTTTTATCTCAAGTCTCATCTCAAGTTCGTCGTTTTTAGCGTCGTGCTTTGCATCAACCCCGTCGATTTTCTGTCCAAGAGCAATATCAGCATCTTGAGAACTCTTTTTATTATCCTCGATCTTTTTCGCGAGATCAGCACGAACTTCTTCAGTCTTTGAGTCGTGCTTTGAGTCAACCTCAGCAATACGCTCAGCCAGCGAACCCTCAGCAGCAATTGCTCGCTTAAGGTCATCATCGCGTTTCTTATCGATAGCATTCTCTGATGAAGTAGCACGCTGTGTCTCAGCCTTAACTGCGTCAGATAACTTAGTCTCAAGATCCTTATCTGCCTTAGCAAAATCTAAACGAATTAATCCATCTTCTTTTATTCTTTCTTCAGTCTCATTACTCAATATATCGGTAATAGTCTTTTCGGCAGTCGTTGCTCTCTCCCGTTCGATGTCAAGTTGTTTTACGTTTTCCACATCAGCTTTATATAAATTTGACAAAGTGGTAGCGATATCACTATCAGCCATATTGTTAATTAACAAACTCACTGCTTTAATTTTATCAAGTAAATCTGTACCGCTAGCACCATCCGTTCCTAGACCAAATGCAGCTTCCACATTATCCATTCTACTGTCTAATTTAACACAACCAATTTGCGGATGATTAACAAGAGCTTCTATAGTAGAAAGTTGACCATCGTGTGTGTTGAGTCTATTACCATGGCTAGTAATGGATGCCTTCACTCCAATAACTTCTTCGTCGAATTTTCTTTCAACACCGTTAAGTTGACTGACATTTACAGCATCCTCGTCAGCCTTACCCTTTGTTAAATTAACGATTTGAAATTTTGCCATATCAAGCTCATGAATATCATTATTGACAGTGATATCAAGCAAGTGCATCGTGTGTGGTTTTACTGTATGAGGATTAGGAGGCATATAATGATTGTATATATTATAAAATATACAAAAATAAAAATTATATTAGTCTAACATTATATAATATTATATAATGTTAAATTATGTTAAATAAAAGATTAATTGAAAAAACAATAGATAATGATAAAGATCCATTACGATATAATATACAAAATGGACATCCGATAATAGAGAAACATGTAACACCATATTATTATTCAAACCCGAGTCAAGCATTTGATGGTGTAATCAATCCATTAGAAAGAAGAATTACAACAAATATATTGTCTTTAGACACAGAATTTAGGGAAAATGTGTTAATAACAAATTCAAACAAGGCAACCTTTCTTTTAAAAAATCCATTATATAATGTAATTAGTATGAGACTAGTTTCATTAGAATTACCTAGAAGATGGAATACGATAACAGATTTCATTGGAAATAATACTATGAAGATTGAATTATATAATATGACAAATTATCCAAATAGTATTCAAACCATAACAATTCCTAACGGTAATTATACAAATAGTGAATTAATATCTACGATAAATAATATTTTTCAAAATACTGGAAATGGATTAGAATATTTAAATTTTAATATAAATTCAACTACAACGAAATCGTATTTTTATGTAAATAACCCGATAATAAATCCAAATACAGATAAATATATATACACATCATCTTCTTCTTATTATTCTCCAACTTTTTATTATGTATTGGATTTTTCTCCAAATTTAGCGGTTCAATGTCAATCAAATAACTATTCAACATTAGGAGTATATTTAGGGTTTAATAAACTTAAATATACAATAAATATATCGGATACGTATACAGATATAATAACACAAGTACCATCGATTCCATATGATGGTTATATTAGTAGTAAATCATCAGCTGGAATTAATATAGATAATTATATATTTATTCATATAGATGATTTTAATAAAAATCATAATTCGAATGGAATTGTTTCACAAACATCTGAATCATTAAATTCACATGGTATTATGGGTAGAATATCATTGCCTACGATTTCGGATAATGTAATTGTAAATAATTTAACTAATTCGAATGCGGTGTTTAAAAAAAGAGATTATTATGGTCAAGTAAGGATACGCCAATTGGAAGTATCTTTATTAAATAAACATGGACATCCATTAGAAATGTTTAATAATAATTATTCATTAGCATTAGAATTTGAAACCTTATATAATCCTTAGAATCAATTCATATAATTCGGGTTTATTAAGTTTAGTATAATCTTCTTCTTTGATTTTTAAAAGAATACAAATATCCAATAAATCTTTTACTTTATAATAACTTATACATCGCAATGGTTTATCTATATTTTCCCACTGAAAATATTCATTCGATTTATATTTCTCTACATCTTCTTTTATGGGTTCTATTTCATATGCGTATTTAAATCGGCCGTGTGGATTTTCTATGGGTGGGTCATATTGATGAATAATATGAATAGGTTCTTCTGGTTTTCCGCTGTGAATTTGGAAACATCTTTTTCTATAAATAAAAATAATATTTATTTTATAACAAACACACAATGCAAAAAATGTTTTATGGCTAATTCTGGAAGTGTTACCTAATTCATTTTCGATATCTTCTTTAATTTTAGTAATTTTATATTGTTTAAGAAGTTGTTTACATTCATCTTTTCTTAGAAAATCGATATATTTATATTTTTCAGTTTGTTCGATTTCAAAATCATTTGTTCCAATCAATTCATATTCAGCGAATCCATTCATAATAATATAAAAAATCCAAAATAGAGTATCATTTTTTCTTGGAACAAATCTTTTTGTTTTTACAACATTTTTTGTTTTACTCGATATATTTTTTTTTGGTGTTTCACTTTTTAAAATATCACTTATAGTGATTGATTTTGGAAACATTTTATGAATTGAATTGATAACCAAATTGTTTGTAGCGATTTGGTTATCTGATACTAAATGATTGTTATCTTCTTTTGTTTCTTGTAAAATATATTTATGAATAATATTTTCAGTAAACATATAGTTACTTAAGACCATCTTATTAATTATAAAGTAAATTTATATCTTTAACTTCTTTATCAGTAAAGAAATTACGCAAGTTATCTTTTTGTGTTTCAAAAAGTTTTAAATTGTTTTCTTGTGTAATTACATAATTAATATAATTTTTTAATTCAATAATTAGCTCATTAGATAATTCAGTTAAATTAATATGAACGCCATAATTATTTTCATTTAATGTAATATTGGGATTTTTATGTAAGATTCGTAATATTTCAACTTGGTTAATTTTTGACATTTTCTCTATATTATCTCTTATCAGTGTTAATTCTATTAGATTAATTTCATTTACTACTTCATCTTTTATTGAATCCATATTTAATAATTTATAAAAACATAAGTTTATATTATAAATACATATATTTATTCATATGATATTATAAAATATGATATTATAAAATATTATATATAATATGGAATATACAAAAAATAAAATACCAAATGATATTCAAGAATTTATCAACAAATTTAAAAATTATATTGACACCAAAATATATTACTATGGTAGTGTTCAAAGATATGACTTTTTTATAGGTAAAAGTGATATTGATTTTTCAGTGTTTACAGATAATACTGAAACTATGATTAATAAGATAAGTCATTATTTACATATTAATAAAAAAAAATTTCATAAAATTGCATGGAATTATAAAAGTAAATTCATAGAAGGGTATAAAGTAATATATTATAATGAGAATCCTAAATGTAGATTAGAAATTACGATTTATGATGAAAAATATAAGGAATATGTATTAGCAGACCATATTATTCCTTTTGAAATGCCTTTTTATATATGTTTTTTATTAATTTTTTTAAAATTGTTGTATTATAATTTACAAATGATTCCTATTTCATTTTATACACATTATAAAAAGTTAATCATTAATAGTTTTAAAGGTATTAATACGCATTTTACTTATATAAATAATTAAGTCATAAGAGGATGTTTAAGGTTGTAATTTTTATATTTTTATACAAAAATATAAAGACTGTTTTATATTAATAGAGAATGGCTTTGTTACAAGAGTATTTATCTTTAACGAGACAATATAAAGAACAATATGGAGAAAAAACAATTGTTTTGATGCAAGTCGGAGCATTTTTTGAGGTATATGCGATTCATAATAAAGAAGATAACGATATTATAGGTTCTTCCATAACTGAATTTAGTAAAATATGTGATTTAAACATTGCTGAAAAAAAAATGTGTGTAGATGATAATGATGTGATTATGGCTGGATTTTCGCATTATATGATTGATAAATATTTAAAAAAATTACAAGACGCAGGATACACTAGTGTAATATATACACAAGATGAACATAATAAAACAAATCGAAGTTTGGCAGGTATTTATAGTCCTGGAACTTTTTTCTCTACTGACCCATCTAGTATTACTAATAACACAACTTGTATTTGGATTGATGTAATTGATTATTCTAATTCTCCTATTTACAAAAAAATGAATTCTTTTAATAAAAAAATGATTTTTGTTGGAATTTCCAATATTGATATTATTACCGGAAAAACAAATATTTTTGAATTCAAAGAAATTTATTTAAATAGTCCAACAACGTTCGATGATTTGGAACGTTTCATCTCTATATTTATGCCTTCTGAAGTTATTATTATTGGGCAAAATATAACAGATAATGAAATAGATGATATTATACAATATGCCAGTATTGATTGTTTATCTATACACAAAATAAACATTACAAATAAGAATGAATCAAAAAATTATATTCAAGCAATGAATTGTGAAAAACAAGTATATCAAACAGAAATTTTGAATAAATTTTATTCAAAGAAAAATATTATTTTGGAAAACTTTTATGAAAAAGGATATGCTACACAAAGTTTTTGTTATTTATTGGATTTTATTTATCAACATAACCCTTCTCTAGTTAATAAAATATGTGAACCCATTTTTGAAAATTGTAGTGACAAATTAGTATTAGCAAATCATTCTTTGAAGCAATTGAATATTATTCAAGATAAATATAATGGTAAATTTTCATCAGTAGAGAAACTAATCAATCAATGTATTACACCCATGGGTAAACGATTTTTCTCTACTTTATTAGTAAATCCAACAACGAATGTAGAATATTTACAAAAAGAATATAATATAACAGAATATTTAATAGAAAATAGTAGTGAAATAGATTTTATTCGTAATAAAATGTCATCTATAAAAGATTTATCAAAAATAAATCGCCAAATTATTATGAAAAAAATTACTCCTAAAAATTTAT
>Ga0164294_10001280_pt1 | contig 23414 bp, 23 predicted proteins | sample GEODES005metaG_FD_111479 | JGI IMG/M metagenome (GOLD analysis project Ga0164294, IMG submission 111479) | Oligotrophic lake water microbial communities from Sparkling Lake, Wisconsin, USA - GEODES005 metaG | ecosystem: Environmental > Aquatic > Freshwater > Lake | place: USA: Sparkling Lake...
CGAGATCGAATATTATATCGGCGCGATCTTCCCCCACCTCGTGATGAAATCCGCGGAACAGCGCGATCAGGCACTGGTCGATAGATTACTGGGGGAGATGATCCCCAAGCTGGCCGAACTGGAGACGGCGCTCGCGGGGCAGGAGTACGTGCTCGGCACCTTCACGCTGGCCGATGTCAGCCTCGCCGTGCAGACCTTCACCATCGTCGATCGCTTCGGCCTCGATCTGAAGGACTTCCCCAACATCGTCGCCTGGACCGAACGCTGTCGATCGCGGCCCGCGCGCCAAAAGATCGAGGATTTGGTGGCAGCGGCAGCCCGTTGATGGCAGCTTATCCCATGGGTCGCACGGGCAAGGATTTACGCTGATGCAGGATACCGCAGATCGCGCCGCTGCCCCTTCCAGCCTGGGGATACTCACCTATTCGCTGATGCTCTGGCCGCTGTCGATCGCGCAGCTCTCGCTGAACTTCCTGGCGCCTTATTATGCCCCCTCGTTCGGCATGAGCCTGGCGGTGATCGGCATGATCCTGACGATCGGCCGGTCGCTCGACGTGATCGCGGACGTGGGTGTCGCATGGCTTTCCGATCGCACCCGATCGCGCTGGGGGCGACGCAAGCCGTGGGTGGTCGTAGGGCTGATCCTCTACATCCCGGCGACCCTGCTGCTCTTCATCCCGCCGGCGACGGTCAGCGTCGCGCGCTTCGCCGGCACGACCATGCTGTTCTTCCTCTCGTGGACGATGGCCTTCATTCCCTATCTGGCGCAGGGCACCGAGCTCAGCCCGGCTTATACGGTCAAGAACCGGATCAACGTCGTCCAGAGCGCGGTCATGCTGGTGGCGCTGCTCAGCGCCTTCACCGTGCCGCTCCTGCTGATCGATCCGAAGGCGTCCGCGGTTCGGGCGGCCATCGCCCACGCCATGCAGGGTCTGATGCCCGGGAGCTGGGAAGCCTTCCTCCTGGCTCCACCGCCGGCCGGCGCGGCCTATTACGGCCATTCGATGCTGATCATCAGCATCCTGTCGCTGTTGCCGCTACTGGTGACCCTCCCGATCTACATGTTCCGCGTCCGCGAGCCGAAACTTCCCAAGACCGTGGCGCACGGCTCGCCGCTGGCGGCGCTGCGCAACCCCGTCTTCCTGCGGTTCGCGCTCGGCTACATCCTGATCATGGCGGCCTATATGGGGCGGAGCGGCCTGCTGCCGTTCATCCTCATCTTCGCGCTGAAGCTGCCGAACACCTATCTCTTCTTCATGATGCTGATGTTCGTCAGCTCGCTGCTCATCACCCCGATCTGGTCGCGCCTGCTGCAGCGCTTCGAGCGGATGACCTGCATCATCGCGGCGGCGCTGATCGAGGCGGTTGGTCTCGGGACGCTGTTCCTGATCCCGGCGAACAGCACGGTCCTGACGGCGATCGCCTTCATCATCATGGGGCTGCCCGGCCAGACGCTGCTGATGGTCCCCTATCTCATCGCCGCCGACGCGAGCGACTATTCGCTCTGGAAAACGGGGTCGGACAGCCGGGCGATCCACGTCAGCCTGTGCAGCCTGATCGTGAAGCTCGGTGCGGTCTTCGCAGGGCTTTGGGTATGGCTCGCCGGGCTGGTCGGCTTCAATCCGACGCAGGCGGTCCAGACGCCGCAGATCCTGATGCTGATTAAGCTGATCGGCCTCGGCATCCCGGTCGCCCTCCTGCTCATCGGCACGGCGATCGTCGCGGGTTTCCCGCTCGATAGGCGCCGGCACGGCGTGATCCAGAAGAGGCTGGCCCGTATCGCAATGGTTGAACCTGTCTGAAACGCCTTCGGGTACACCGAAACGGGGCGTGCGGGACATGCGTTAGTCGGATAGTGGCGCTTGACGACGATCGTTAGGCGACACCGTGACCATGCTGATCCTGTTCAACAAGCCTTACGGCGTGCTCAGCCAGTTCAGGGATCGCGGATCGGAAACGGCGCGTGCGACGCTGTCGGATTTCATCAAGGTGCCCGGCGTCTATCCGGCCGGCCGGCTCGATCGCGACAGCGAGGGGCTGCTCGTCCTGACCGACGACGGCCGGCTGCAGGCGCGGATTGCCGATCCGAAGTTCAAGCTGCCCAAGACCTACCTCGTCCAGGTCGAGGGTGACCCCGACGAGGCTGCACTCGATCGGCTCCGAAGCGGCGTCACCCTGAACGACGGCCCGACCCGCCCCGCCGAGGTCGAACGGATCGACGACCCCGCCCTCTGGCCACGCGATCCGCCGATCCGCGTGCGCGCGCACATCCCCGATTGCTGGCTCAGCATCACCATCCGCGAAGGCCGTAACCGCCAGGTCCGCCGGATGACGGCCGCGATCGGCTTTCCGACATTACGGCTCGTGCGATGGCGCGTCGGCGACTGGTCGATCGCCGACATACCGCCGGGCGAATGGCGCGAGGGATAGGCTGTTGCAGCCAGGCTGCGGCCCGCATCGGCATTGGAAATAAGGTGAGGGGGCGGCGCTCGGAGGCGAGCGCGCTGGGCTGGGCTGCTGCCCCCTCACCGCGAAGCGTGGCCGGCATGGCCGCCGCTTCGCCCTTCCTCCCCCCTCCCAGAGCGAGGAAGATCCTTTAGACCCGTCTCAGTTTCAGCCGCAGTGAACGTCGCCGGGGCCGGACTTGGTGATGTCGCAATGCGCGTGGGCGCCGAGGTAGATGTCGCCCGGGCCGGACAGGTGGCCGGTGGCGTGGCCGTAGGCATCGAGGCGGATGTCGCCGGGGCCCGAAAGGCTGATGTCGACATCGCCGACGACGAGCGCCTTGCCGTGGATGTCGCCGGGGCCCGACAGGCCGACGCGGGCGCGGCCGGCCTTGCCGGAGAGCGTGATGTCGCCCGGGCCGGACAGATCGACCTCGAGCGCGGCGGTCTCGAGCGCGCCGACGGTGATGTCGCCGGGGCCGGAAAGCTTGACCGCGAAATGGGGCGTGCGGACGCGATCGACCGTGAGATCGCCCGGGCCGGAGAGCTTCACCGCCTGGACCATCGGCACGGTGACGTCGATCACGGTGCGGTCGCTCTTGCCCCAATGCCAGCTCCAGCTCCAATTGCCGGGCTTGGAGCCGAGCTGGAGTTCGCCGTTGACGACCTCGATGCGCAGGTTGTCGAGCTTCTCCTTGGGGCCGGTGGCGTGCACCGACGGTGCAGAGCCGGTGTGGACGCGAACGTCCCACGGGCCCGAGGTCGACAGACGGTCGAAACCGCCGACCGGAAAGTTGCGCTCATCGGCCAACGCGGGGGTGGCTGCGGTGGCGAGAAGGGCTGCGGCGACGAACAAACGCATGGGGGCTCTCCCTTACTGTGTTGCTACAGTAATACGGCTGATTACGGGTGTAGTCAACCTGCGCGTAATTCGCCGGGATGGACGTCCGTTCCCTCGGGCGGTTTCCGGGGGGCTCTACCGACCCCGGCCCTTTCCTCGCAAGAAGGGAAAAGAGTTAGCAGGGGAGCGCAAAAGAAAAGGCCGGCCGGGGAGATCCCCCGACCGGCCCAAATTCCTTGCCGAAGCGCCCCCGCTTAGGCGGGAACGGCTGCTGCCGGTGCGGCGACCTTGTTGTGGATCGCGGCGGCGGCGCGGAGGATGTCGAGGATCTTCACCTGCGCGGTGGGCTCATCGACCGCCTCCATCGCGGCGAGTTCGCGGGCCAGACGGCTGCACGCCGCTTCGAAGATCTGACGCTCCGAATAGCTCTGCTCGGGCTGGTCCTCGGCGCGGAATAGATCGCGGACCACTTCGGCGATCGACACGAGGTCGCCCGAATTGATCTTGGCCTCATACTCTTGGGCGCGGCGCGACCACATCGTGCGCTTGACCTTCGGCTTGCCCTTCAGCGTGGCGAGCGCATCGGCCATCTGCGCGTTGGACGACAGCTTGCGCATGCCCACGCTCTCGGCCTTGTTGGTCGGTACGCGGAGCGTCATGCGCTCCTTTTCGAAGCGGAGCACGTAGAGCTCGAGTTTCGTGCCCGCGATTTCCTGGCTCTGGAGTTCGACCACACGGCCGACACCATGCTTGGGATAAACGACATAATCGCCGACGACGAAGCTCAGCGCCTTAGCTGCCATGGCACGCATACCTTTCTGCTCAAAGCAAACCTCCGTGTCCCGCAGGGTCCGATAGCGCGGCCCGGCAGCAATCAACGGGGTTGGATATTCTTTCCGTTCGTTTCGCGCACGGCCCCTTGCGGGCCGCGCCTTCGAGCGAGCTTGTAACAGAAACTTAAGAGAAATGCCAGCTTTGCGTGCTGCACCGCATCAGAGGTGCGAGGAGCCGAAAGACTCCTGCGTCAGCAGCGCTGCCCTATCGAGGCGATGTCGGGCGGAGTCGCAGAAACCCGCCATTATCGCCGTGCCGCGCGAATCAATCGCCCTGGCCGGGCTCCGGCGAGAAGTGGTTCTCGAACTTGTCGGGCACGTCCTTCCAAGCATCCGCATCGGCCGGGGCTTCGCGCTTGCGGGTGATGTTCGGCCATTGCGCCGAGAAGCTGGTGTTGAGCTCCAGCCACTTTTCGAGGCCGGTCTCGGTGTCGGGCAGGATTGCCTCGGCCGGGCATTCCGGCTCGCACACGCCGCAGTCGATGCATTCCGAGGGGTTGATGACGAGCATGTTGTCGCCCTCATAGAAGCAATCGACGGGGCAAACCTCGACGCAATCCATATATTTGCAGCGGATGCAGGCGTCGGTGACGACGTAGGTCATGTCTTCAAAGGCTCCCCGGGGAATGCGCAAGCGCATATGGCGCCGCAGTGCGGCACGTCAACCGGGTGCGAGATCGGTATAATGGTCTCGGGCCTCTGCGGGTGGGCCGCGGCGTTGGGGCAACGCCTCCACGCGCAGGATGCGGACGCGGTCGTTCAGGGGGAAGCTGAGGACGCTGCCGGGGCGGACTTCGGCCGCGCTTTTGTCGCAGACGCGGCCGTCGAGGCGGAGGCGCCCCTCGGCGATCAGCTGCTGGGCCAGCCGCCGTGTCTTCACGATGCGGACGAACCAGAGGAATTTGTCGAGCCTCAAAGGCGCAGCGACTCGAGTGCGGCGAAGGCGTTGCCGGGGCGGGCGCGGCGTTCGGCGGGTTTGGCCTTGCGCTGGGGCTGGCCTTTCCAGCGCCAGCCCTCGTCGGCGCGGTGGAAGCCCAGGGCGAGCATCAACTGGCCGAAGCTGGGGCTGGCGAGCCCGAGCGAGGTCGGCAGGCCGGGATCGGGATTGAAGGCGGCGCGACCGGTGCGCGCATCGTGCGCGGCGCGGGCGAGTCGCTCGACCTGATCGACGCGCAGCATCTGGGCACCCAGCGGCCGGAAACCGGCGAGGACGAAGGCGGCGCAGGTCGCGGGATCGGGCGGAGTGGGGACGGAGACGGCGCCGGTCGGCGGCAGGGCGGGCATCGGCTGGCCGTCCTGCGCGGCGGCGAAGGCGACGCGCCAGCGCGACGCCTCCGGCTTGATCAGCGCGGGCATGAAGATGTCGAGCGTGCCGAGGCGGATGCCGAGCTTGGCGAGGGCGGGGCGCAGGTCGCTGGTCAGCGCTTCGACAACGCTTTCGAGACCACGTCGGGCGGTCACGCCGCCTTCGTCGGCAAGCGGCGCGAGCAGGGCGCGGATCGCGGCGGGGCGATCGGGATCGCGCGAGGCGGCGGTGATGGCCTGCAGCGGCTGGAGGTTCCGCGCGATGCCGGCGTCGAGCCAGCGCCGCAGCCTTGTGTAGACCTCCTCGCGGACCGCCTCGGGCAGGATGCCGAGCGCGCGGTGCAGCTCGATCCGGGGGATGAGCATCGCCTTGCCGCGCGTCAGCCGCGCGACGACATCGCCGCGCCAGAACAGCGCGACTGGGCGGCCGGGATCGGTCGCGAGGCTGAAGGCGGCATCGTCGTCGGCAACCAAGGCGGCGGCTCGGATGCGCAATTCCTCGCCCAGGCGGCGTTCGGCGGCGGCCATCAGCCGCTTCATGTCGCCATGGCGGGCGGCTGGATCGGCCTTGAAGCGAAAGCCGATCAGCATGCCGATCGCCTCGCCGTCGACGGTGACGGTTCCGTCTTCGGCGACCTTCATCGGCAGCAGATCGGCCCCGCGCGCGCCGAGATCGCGCATCAGCACGGCGGTGCGGCGATCGACGAAGCGCTGGGTCAGCCGCTGGTGGAGCGCGTCGGACAGCCGCTCCTCGATCTCGCGGGCGCGGGCGGCCCATTGTTTGGGTTCGGCCAGCCAATCGCGGCGGTGGGCGATATAGGCCCAGGTGCGCACGCCCGCGAGGCGATCGGCGAGCGTCTCGACATCGCCCTGCACGCTTTCGAGGCGGACGAGCTCGTCGGCGAACCACTGCGTCGGCAGGCGGGCGTCGCCTTCGCTCAGGTGGCGGAAGATGCGGCTGACAAGGCGCGAGTGCGGCTCGGCTCCGGTCTTGCGGAAATCGGGGAGCCCGCAGGCATCCCACAGCCGCCGCACCATTGCTGAGCCCTTCGCCCGCTCGCGCACCCAGGGTTCGTCGGCGAGGCGCTTCAGGACGGCGAGGTCGATCGCCTCGGGCGAGGCGCGTAGCACGCGTTTGTCGGGGCGGCGTTCGAGATCGGCGATCAGCGCATCGACGCTTGCGGTCGAGGGATCGCCCATCCGCCAGTAGAGATGATCGAGCGGGGGCATGTGGTGCCCCTCGATCGCGTGGATCTCCTCATCCTCGAACTGGGCCTGCTGGCCTTCGAGGCTGAGTGACCCGAAGGTGCCGTCGCGCTGATGCCGCCCGGCGCGACCCGCGATCTGCGCCATCTCGGAAATGGTGAGGCGGCGCGTCCTGCGGCCGTCGAATTTGCGCAGCGACGCGAAGGCGACGTGGGCGACGTCCATGTTCAGCCCCATGCCGATCGCGTCGGTCGCGACGAGATAATCGACCTCGCCCGCCTGGAACATCGCGACCTGGGCGTTGCGCGTGCGGGGGCTGAGCGAGCCCATCACCACCGCAGCGCCCCCGCGCAGGCGCCGCAGCATTTCGGCGACCGCGTAGACCTCCTCGGCCGAGAAGGCGACGATCACCGAGCGCTTGGGCAGGCGCGAAAGCTTGGCGGGGCCGGCGTAGGAGAGCGTCGAGAAGCGCGGGCGGGTGATGATCTCGGCCTCGGGCACCAGTGCCTTCAGCATCGGGCGGAGCGCCTCGGAGCCGAGCAGCATCGTCTCCTCCCGGCCGCGGGCACGCAGGATGCGATCGGTGAAGACATGGCCGCGCTCCGGATCCGCGCCGAGCTGGGCCTCGTCCAAAGCCACGAAGGCAAAGTCGCGCTTCTCGTCGCTTTCCCGCGTGCCGCCGACCGGCATCGATTCGGCGGTCGTCAGGAACCAGCGCGCGTTCGGCGGGACGATCTTCTCCTCGCCGGTCACCAGCGCGACATTCGCCTCGCCCTTGATCGCGACGACCTTGTCATAGACTTCGCGCGCCAGCAGGCGGAGGGGGAAGCCGATCAGCCCGCTCGAATGGCCGCACATGCGCTCCACCGCGAGGTGGGTCTTGCCCGTATTGGTGGGCCCGAGCACCGCGACGAGCGGCTGACCGGCGAAACGCGACATGGTGTACCCAAGATGGCGTAGCCGCAGGGGAAAGCAAGCGAAGTTGGTTTGATCGCCTTGCTACAGCGGTTCAGCGGATGCTGAACCCATCAAAAGATCCCGCAACTCGCCGAGGGAACGACTCGTCTCGTCGCAACTATGCCCTGTAAGCTCCGCGATTAGTTTGACTTTAACCAAGTTAAGGCAGAGCCAGCGGCCACTTGGGAGCGAGAGCGGGGCAATTCGGGGCACATGATCCGGCGTGATCAGGATCTGATGGAGGGCGGCGGCGGATCGGTCGCGGCCCAATCCCGCAGCTTCGCGCTCCTCGACCAGTCCGCTATCCGCCGCACGATCGATCGCACCCACGGGCTCGATCTCGTCGTCGATCTCGGTGCGCGCATCGGCAGCCGCGAATGGTGGCGCGGGCTGGCGACCTGCACAGCACTCTGCGCCGTCACCTGGGCGCTGCACCCGACTTTCCAGCCGCTGGCCGGCGCATCGCCCGCGGCGATGGCCGATGCACAGGCGCAGGAGATGCGGACCTCCGCCATCGCGCCCGAGGCCTATGGCTCCGACACCGGCCGCAAGACTGCGCCCTCCGCTCTGGTCGAGCATCTCGCCGAAACGCCCGAGCGGCCGCAGGTCCAGATCGCCGCCAGCCTCGGCGCCGGCGATGGTTTCGCACGCACGCTGGAGCGCAATGGCGTCGGCGAGGACGAGGCGGATCATGTCGCCGATCTCGTCGCGCAGCAGATGTCATTGGGTGAACTGAAGCCGGGCACGAAGCTCGATCTCACGCTCGGCCGCCGCCCGAACCGGCAGGTTGCCCGTCCGCTCGATCACCTCGCCTTCCGCGCCAAGTTCGAACTCGCGCTGGAAGTGACGCGCGATCACGGCGCGCTGAAGCTCGTCCCGCATCCGATCGCCGTCGACGATACGCCGCTGCGCATCGAGGGCCGGGTCGGCGGCAGCCTCTTCTCCGCCGCGCGATCGGCCGGGGCGCCGGCGCCCGTGGTCCAGAGCTACCTGCGCGCGATGGGCGAGCATGTCGCGGTCGGCAGCATCCGCGGTGATGCGCGCTACACGATGATCGTCGAGCATCGCCGCGCCGCGACCGGCGAGACCGAGACGGGCGGGTTGCTGTACGCAGGGCTCGATCAGAACAAGCACGACGTTCGCCTGCTGAAGTGGAACCTCGACGGCAAGGATCAGTGGCTCGATCCGTCGGGCGTCGGCGAGAAGCGCGGGCAGATGAAGATGCCGGTGCAGGGGCACATGACCTCCAGCTTCGGCATGCGTTTCCACCCGATCCTCGGCTACAGCCGCATGCACCAGGGCATCGACTACGGCGCGCCGATGGGCACCCCGATCGAGGCGGCCGCCGACGGCGTCGTCAACTTCGCCGGCTGGCACGGCGGCCATGGCAATTACGTGCTGCTCAAGCACGGCGGCGACATGGCGACGGGCTACGGCCACATGAGCCGCATCATCGCCAAGCCCGGCCAGCACGTCCGCGCCGGGCAGCTGATCGGCTATGTCGGCTCGACCGGCCTCTCGACCGGTCCGCACCTCCATTTCGAGGTGTTCAAGAACAATTCCGTGATCAACCCGCTCGGCGTGAAATTCACCCAGGCGGCGCAACTCGCCGGCAACCAACTTGCCCGCTTCAAGGCGACGCTGGCGCGGCTGCTCTCGGTACGCGCCCACTAAGCATTGCATGTCACTTTGGCGCATTGCTTCGGCGATGGGCTTGAAACCCCGTTCCGTCACGCCCATTTAGGGAACAGGGGGCGGACGACATGGCGAATCGTGCGATTGCGGGACTGATCAGCTTGGCGATGCTCTTGCTCGTCGGCGCGGGGGCCCATGCCGAGACGGCGCAAATTCTCTACAATCAGGCGCAGGCCGCGTTCGATCGCAAGGATTGGAATGGCGCCATTCCCGGCTTCGTCGCCGTGCTTCCGGCAAACGGCGCTGTTCCTGCTCCGCTTGCTCTCGTCTCGGCGCGGCTGGCCTCCGCATTGCTGCATGTCGGGCGCTTCGGCGAAGCGCGCATCGCCGCCGATCGGGCGCTCGCAGCGCTTCCCGCCGACGCGACCAGCGCGCGCGCCGAGACGCTGGACATCGCCGGCGATGCGGCGCGCTACACCTCCGACTATGGCGCTGCAGCCGTTTATTATCGGCAGGCACAGGCCGGCGCGACGACGCTGCACGATGCGAACAAGGCGCTCGCCGTTCGGCTGAAGCTCGCGCAGACGCTGATGACAGTCGATCCAAAGGCAGTTGGTGCTGATGTCGAGGGATTGCTCCGCGATCCTGCTTTCCTGGCCCTGCTGGATCTGCGCCAGACCGCGATCATCGAGGATCTGCGCGCGCGGGCGGCGATGAACGCAGGCGATCTCGACACCGCGGAAATCTGGATCGAGCGCGCGATCGCCCACACCGGTCCGCTCACCGAAAACGTCCGGATGGACGATGTGCTGATCCGCAACGACGCCGGCATCCTCTACGCACTGAAGAGCGATTCCAAAAAGGCACGGCGCTACATCGCTTTCTCGGGCGCTGGGCACCTCGATTCGCTCGACTGGATCGGTCGTTTCCAGGGCCAGTTACCGCTCTGCGCACCCGGCGGCGGCATCGAGCCGAGCGACAGCGTCATCCTGCGCTTCGCGATCGGCGCCGACGGTCAGCTCGAGGGGATTCAGCCGCTTTATGCCAGCCGGCCCGGAACGCTCGGCGAGACGTTCGCCCGAGCGGCAAGCGAATGGCATTGGGACCCCAATCTGGTGGCTAAGGTGGAGCCTTTCTGGCGCAACGCGCTCGTCCTGCAGATGCGCTGCGTCAGCCGTCCCGCGCCCGATCGGCTGAACGCCCGTACCTATGACGATATCGGCCGCTGGCTATCGAACAAGGGCGTTCCGGTTTCGGGGCGCTGGGAGACGGGCTTCGTCGCCGCCGGCGATACGCGCCTCGCCCATGACGATCTGGCTGCCGTCCCACCGCTGATCGGCCGGTATCTCTACGGCGACAGCGAAGCGATCGATCTGCGCCTGCAGCATATCTTCGATGCCAATGCGGCGCCGCCCAGCGCCTACGCGGCACTGGTCCAGTTGAGAGCGGACCGCATCGCCCGATCCGATGCACCTTATGTCGCCTACCAAGGTACTCTTGCCCATCAGCTTGGCGGATCGGTGCCGGCCTTCGAGCGCGCCCATCCGGGCGATCCATCGGTACAATGGCTCAAGCTCGAATGGGCTCTGGCGTTGGAAAGCAGCCGTAATTTCGCAGCGGCCCTCCCGATCCTCGATGCGGTGCTGGCGAGCCCGACGAGCGTTCTTCCGGAGCGCGATCCAGTCCGATCGACGGCGATGCTTCATCAGGCGATGCTGATCGGCAAGGCGGGGCAATCCACGCTGAACAACGGCCTGCTCGCGGACTCCGGCCTCAGCCCCGAGCAATGCGCGATGTTCGACACCCATCCGATCCGGACCAACGGGATGATGGTGAATCCCTTTCCCAATGCCGCGCTGGAATGGGGCTTCGAGGGCTATGTCCAGGAGGCGTTCGACATCGATGATGAGGGGCGCACGGTCAACGTCCGTACCGTTCTCGCCTACCCGCCCTATATTTTCGGGCCGTCGACCGAGCATGCCATCGCGACGATGCACTATCTGCCGCCGAAGATCGGCGAAAGGAGCGTGGGATGTACGGCACAGGTGCAGAGTGTTTCCTATCGGATTGCCGGGCGGCACTAGCGAACGACTGGCGCGGCGGCAGATGACGCTTACATAGCAGCCCATGCCGCCTTCCTCCGCCACCACCACCGAAAAGCCCAAGGCCGGCTTCGCCACGCTGCGCCGCTTCCTGCCCTATCTCTGGCCGGCCGGTCAGTTCGGGATCAAGGCGCGGATCATCGGCGCGATGCTGTTCGTCCTCGGGTCGAAGCTGGTGCAGGTCTATGGCGCGCCGTTCGCGCTGCAGGGCGCGGTCGACGGCATGGCGAAGGGCGATCGATCGATCACCACGCTGATCGTGCTGATGGCGATCGGCTATGCCGCCGCGCGTTTCGGCACGACCCTGTTCGACAATCTGCGCAACGTCATTTTCGAGCGCGTCGGCCAGACCGCGACGGCGAGTCTCGCGGGCGCGGTGTTCCGCCACCTCCACAAGCTCTCGCTCCGCTTCCATCTCGAGCGGCGGACGGGCGCGGTCACCAAGGTCGTCGAGCGCGGCACCAAGAGCATCGACACGATGCTCTACTTCATGCTCTTCAACATCGCGCCGACGGTGCTGGAGCTCACCATGGTGCTCGGCATCTTCTGGGTGCGTTACGGGCTGTGGCTGGTCGTCTCGACGCTGGTGATGGTCGCGGCCTACATCTTCTTCACGCGGCGGGTGACCGACTGGCGCAGCCACCTGCGCGAACGGATGAACGATCTCGATACCGGCGCCGTCGCGCATGCGGTCGACAGCCTGCTCAATTTCGAGACGGTCAAATATTTCAACGCCGAGGAGCGCGAGGCGGCGCGCTACGAGAAGGCGGTCGTCGCCTACGCCAATGCTGCGACCAAGAGCGAGAACAGCCTCGCCTGGCTCAACATCGGCCAGTCGGCGATCACCAATTTCATGATGGGCCTCGGCATGGCGATGATCGCCTGGGGCTGGCGCGACGGGCGTTTCTCGCCCGGCGACGTCGTGCTGGTCAGCACCCTGCTCTCGCAGCTGTTCCGCCCGCTCGACCTGCTCGGCATGGTCTATCGCACGATCCGCCAGGGGCTGATCGACATGGAGGCGATGTTCTCGCTGGTCGATACGCCGCAGGAGATTTCGGACCGCGCCGATGCGGTGCCGCTGGTGCCGGGCGCGGGGGCCGTGCGCTTCGAAGGCGTCGACTTCGCCTACGATCCCGAGCGCAAGATCCTCCACGGCGTCGATTTCACCGTGCCACCGGGCAAGACGCTGGCGGTGGTGGGGCCCTCGGGCGCCGGCAAGTCGACGCTCGCGCGGCTGCTGTTCCGCATCTACGACGTCACCGGCGGGCGGATCACCATCGACGGGCAGGATATCCGCGGCGTCACGCAGGAGTCGCTGCGCCGCGCGATCGGCATCGTCCCGCAGGATACCGTGCTGTTCAACGATACGATCGGCTACAACATCGCCTACGGGCGCGACGGTGCCACGCAGGAGCAGGTCGAGCTGGCGGCGCGGGGCGCCTCGATCCACGATTTCATCCAGTCGCTCCCCGACGGCTACAAGACACGGGTCGGCGAGCGGGGGCTGAAGCTGTCCGGTGGCGAGAAGCAGCGCGTGGCGATCGCGCGAACCCTGCTCAAGGATCCCGAACTGCTGATCCTCGACGAAGCGACGAGCGCGCTCGACAGCCGGACGGAGGGCGAGATCCAGGAGACGCTGGCCGACGTCGCCGCGCACCGCACGACGATCATCATCGCCCACCGCCTCTCGACCATCGCCCATGCCGACGAGATCCTGGTGATGGAGGCGGGCCGCATCGCCGAACGCGGCACGCACAACACTCTGCTCGCGCGGGGTGGGCTCTATGCCGAAATGTGGACGCGCCAGCAGGCCGAGCAGGAAGAGGCACTCGCGGCGGAATAGGTTTGATCGCCCTACGGCGATGGCGGTGCCGCGAGGTTCGGCGGATGTCGAACCTCACCGTGACAAAGAAGAAAATGGCTGGGGCGAAAGGGGGCGAATCGCCCCAGCCAAGTCCTGACCCGGCGGAAGGGGGGCAACCGCCGGGCGAGACCTGACTAGGCCGCCCGCATTGCCGCCATATCTCCGGATGCAAACACCATGTTGCCGCGCGACGCCGGGATCGGATCGCGACGGTTGCTGGCCTTAGGTCTCGGAGCTATCGTCGGCCGGCTTCGCAGCAGCGCCCGGTGCGGAGACACTTTGCACGCTCCCTCCAAGCATACCGTTGAGCGTACCGCCGTTGATGCCGAGTTCCGCCATCAGCGAATCGATCAGCGGCCCGCCGACGCGGTAACGCATCGCCGCCGCGACGGCCGCATCGGCGAGATTGCCCTGGCCGCCCTCGCTCCCGCCATCGCCGGCACTCTCGCCGTGCAGCCCTCGCGCGTCGATGATGCTGATCTTGTCGATATTCTCCATCGGCTTGCTGGCGGCTTCGATGATCGCCGGCAGAGCATCCAGCATCGCCTTGCGGATCAGATAGGCGGTCTGTCCTTCGCTCAGCACGTTGGTGGCTTCGTTGAGCAGCGCCTGGCCCGCGGCATCGACCTTGAACGCTGCTTCGCGACCCGCCGCGCGGACCTTGTCGGCCTCGGCATCGGCAGTCGCCTCGATCCGGAGAGCGGCGGCGCGCGCCTCGGCGGCCTCTTTCTCGGCCTCGGCCGCCACGGTGATGCCGACCGCCTCTTCCTGCGCACGCTGGGTCGCGGCGATCACCGCGACATTCTTCGTGCGGTTGGCGATCTCGGTCGCCTTCGCCGTCGCGACGCTTTCCTCGGCCCGCACCGCGAGAGCGCGCGCCTCGTTCGCGGCGGCCGTCGCGGTCGATTCCTCTTCGGACTTCTGCGCGGTCTGGACGGCGGTGGTGATACGCGCGAGCTCGATGTTGCGATCGCGCTCGATCGTCGCAGTCTGGATCGCCCCGTCGCGCGCGATCGTCGCCGCCTGCGTGATCCGGTCCGCCTCGGTCTGGGCGACCGTCTGCGCCTGCTGTGCGCTGATCCGCGCGATCTCGGCAAGACGGGTCTGCTCGGCCTCCGCCGTGGCGATCGCCGTCGCCTGCTGCGCACGCAGCGCCGCCAGTGTCTGCTCCTGCTCGAGACGCGCCTGCTCGCTCGCCTGTGCGATCTCCAGCGATTGCTTGTTCGCTTCCAGGTTGCGCTGCTCGATCCCGACGCGGTTGGTCGCGACGATATCGTTGCGGATCTTCTTGCGCTCCTCGATCGTGCGCGTGAGCACGGTCAGGCCCTCGGCGTCGAAGGCATTGTTCTCGTTGAAATGCTCGAACGCGGTCTGGTCGAAATGGGTGATGCTGACCGATTCGAGATGGAAGCCGTTCATGTCCAGGTCGGTCATCAGCGCTTCCTGCACCTTCTGGATGAAGTCGGCGCGGTTGGCGTGGAGATGCTCCATCGTCATCGTGGCGGAGACCGAACGCAGCGCCGACACCAGTTTGCCGTCGAGCAACGACTTCACCGCATCGGGATTGTTGACCGACTGGCCCAGCGTCTGCGCCGCCGCCGCGATCGATTCGGCATCGGGCTTCACCTTGATGTGGAAGAGGCCGACGACATCGACGCGGAGTTTATCGAGTGTGATCAGCGCATCCTTGTTGAGGCGCGACACTTCCAGCTTCACCGTTGTCAGGCGCACCTGCATCAGTTCGTGCAGCACCGGCACGACCATGATGCCGCCGTTCAGCACCACTTTCTCGCCGCCGAAGCCGGTGCGGATCAGTGCGACATCCTTTGTCGCGCGCCGGTAGAGCCGCGTCAGGATCACACCGATCACCACCAGCGCGAGCAGCACGATGCCCGCATAGGTCGGCACGCTCACGAGCGATCCGGAGACGATGCTTCCGCCCTGTTTCACGACATCCTGCATTTCAGATCGACCTCAATAGGGTTGGTTCATCGGGAATTGCGAAGAAGAGCTTGCCCTCACGCCGAACGATCAGCGCCCGCTCGCCCTGGCCGATCGCGTCGCTGTCCTCGTGCGGCTCCAGCATCACGAAATGCGCTTGGCCGTGCTGATCGACGATCTTGGCCCGGGCCGGAGCGCCCCGCCGGGCGACCCCTTCCAGGATCGTGCCGCGCCGTCCGACCATCTCGTCGGTGGTGATCACGCTCGATTCATAGCAGGGCATGATCCGCGCGAGACCGTTAGCCGCCAGCGTATTGAGAAGCAGTGCCGACACCACCGCGCCGCCGGCCGCGGCCCATCCCGAGAGAGGTGCACCGGCGATGGCGGCTGCAATCTGCTGGATCGCGATCCCCGCCACCGTGAAGCAGCCGAGCAGTGACGTCAGCCAGATCAGGATCGGGAGATCGCCCAGCCCCAGCCAATCGAGGACGCCGCCATCGACATGCGCGTCGACATGGCCATCCAGATCAATCTGCCCAAGCCCGAGACCTACGCCCTCGATCAACCCGATGCCGATCATCACCACGAATGCGATGGCGAAAGGAGCGTAAGCCGGCTGGAGGAATTGGCTCAGCATGAGGCGGCGTTACTGCGGAGGGGGAATCGGAACGTGGCCGTCAACACACGGGCGGCCCTGAACGCCGCAAAAAGACCGTCGCTCCCCACGACAAGGAAGCTAGGATACCGATCGATCGACGACAATGGCCCTCGCGAACCACGAGCGGCGGAAGATCCAGTTTGGCGCAATCGCAGCCGGCTAGATCAGCCGATCGGAGCAAGAAGTGGATTTCGATCGACCAGATCCGACCAGAAGGGAATGTGGCGAATGGGTTTTGCCATAGGCCGATCCCGCGCCGATGGGACAAACTCGCGCGCACAATAGTCTTCGAGATTCGCGCCGTAATAGATCGTGTCGGACTGCATGACCGAGAAGATCGGATTGTCGGCGTCGTTGGGCGTCTCTGGAAGATAGCGGTGCCCGATGATCGGTATCAGCTTCGGGGCCGCGCTGACGACGTCGGTCAAGATGGCCTTTTGCGCATCTTTCGACGGCGGTCGCTCCCCCCATTCGGGCCACCAAAGTTGATCGTGCTCGATATCAAAGAGCAACCCGTCGAGAGGATGCGCCAGCGCGCGCTCAATAGCCTGATGATCGAGCCGCCAGTCATATCCGTGCGCAGGTCGCCGCTCCAGCAACAGTGTGACCAAATCTGGAGGGAACCTCAGATCATATTTAGCCTGCGCATCCTCAAGCTCGCTGGCCGTGTATCCGGGTAGCCAGTTCGACATACCCCTACTCCGCCGCTCTCGGCACCTCGTCCGGCTCCGCCAGCACGCCGCTCAACTTAGTTAATGGACGCACCCCCGTTTCCGCGATCGGGAGTGGGTCGATCGTGCGGCCGCCGGTGTCGATCTTGAGCGTTTCGAAGCGTTTGGCCGAGGTCAGGACCTGGCTCTCCAGGCTGCCGACGAAGGCGTTGTAGGCGCCGGTCGCCAGGTTGAGGTTGCGGCCGAGTTTCTCGACATGGGCGCCCATCGTCTGCAGGCGGGCGTAGAGTTCCTTGCCGAGCTTGCCGATCTCCTGCGCCTGTTCGGCCAGCACTTCCTGCCGCCACATCCCCGCCATCACCTTTGCGAGCGCGAGCATGTTGATCGTCGAGGCGATGATCACGCCGTTCTTGAAAGCCTGCTCGATCAGGTCGGGCGCGCGTTCGGCGGCGGCGGAGAGGAAATGTTCGCCGGGGACGAACATGATCACGAAATCGGGCGAGAGATCGAACTGGCGCCAATAGGATTTGGCCCCCAGCTGCGCGGCATAGGTGCGCAGCGCATTGGCGTGCGCCTTCAGCAGCTCGCTGCGCCGCTCCTCATCTTCCTCGTCATACGCCTGTTCGAAGGCGACGAGCGGGCATTTGACGTCGATGACGATGCAGCGCCCGCCGGGCAGGCGGATCACGCAATCGGGGCGTAGCTGGCGCTCGCCGTCGCTGACCGTCGTCTCCAGCGCGAAATCGACATTTTCGGCAAGGCCGGCGCTTTCGAGGATGCTCTTCAGCTGCTGCTCGCCCCAGCGGCCGCGATGCTTGGGGCTGGAGCGCATGACATTGGTCAGCCGCGCGGTTTCCTTGCGCACGACCTCGTTATTCTGGGTCAGCGTCTCGAGCGTCTTGTTGAGCTCGGCATAGCTGCCGACGCGCGCCTTCTCGATCTCGCCGAGCTTGGCATCGTAGCTCTTGAGCGTGGTCTCGACGGGCGTGAGCAAAGCCTTCAGCTTCGCCTCGTTCTTCTCGCCCGCCTGGGCGAAGCGCTGGTCGGCGCGCTCGAGGAACTGGCGCTGGGCATCGGCCAGCAGCTTGCCGCCGATCTCGCTGAACTGCGCCGAGAGCGCGTCCTTCGCCTCCTTCAAATCGGCGAGCTGTCGTTCGAACGCCTGCGCCCGCGCCGCGCCATCGGCCCGCACGCCCGCCAGATCGGCCATCGCCGCATTGCGCTCGCGCGTCACCTCGTCGAGCTGCATCCGCAGCAGATCGACCTGCCCCGCCCGCTCGTCGAGCCGATCCCGTTCACTGCGGATCGCAGCGACGCCGCGGCCCGCCAGCAGCCAGCCGATCACGAGACCGGCCAGCAGCGCGGCAATCACCGCAAGGAGAACGATAAGCTGTTCCATGGCGCGGATTTATAGAACAAATGCCGCACTTTGTCAAGTCAAATCTGCTGTCGGAATAGCCTCAAGCGGCCAGACGCGTCTCCGACACAGCCCGCTCGCGCGCGAACAGCTTCACCTCCATGTCGCCGCGGCGCGCAAGGCTGTGCCTGCGCTCCAGGCCCTGCGGCTGGAAGCCCAGCTTGTCGAGCACACGACCCGAGGCGGGGTTGTCGATGGCGTGGGCGGCTTTCAGCGCGGGCAGGCGCAGGCTCTCGTCGGCGATCGCGACGACCGCCTGGCCGGCCTCGGTGGCATAACCCCGCCCCCAATGCTCCCGGGCGATCCAATAGCCGAGTTCGGGCTCGATACCTTCGCCCGACAGGCCGACGCCGCCGATCAGCCGCGCGCAATCGCGCAGGAAGATCAGGAAGCTCGGCCGCTTCGGCGGCTGCGGGCTCGTCAGGAATCGCTCGGCATCGCCCAGCGCATAGGGCCAGGGCACGCGCGACAGATTGTGGGCGACCGATTCGTCGCCGATCGCGCGGCTGAGTGCAGGCGCATCCTCGACCCAGCCGGGCCGCAAGAACAGGCGTTCGGTAACTGCGAACATGGCACCGTCTCCTCTCTGCCGCCGCCATGCCCGCATCACGTTACGGGCCGACGACAGCGGCGTTTCCAGGGAGACACGAAAAAGGGAGGCGGTGCGACCCGTCTCCCTGATGGTTCGGCTCAGCCAAACCTCGGGTCGCCCTCTGGACGACCCGCTTTCACGTTCGTCCGATTATTCGGCGGCTTGCGCCGTAATCACGCTCACATATTTGCGGCCGAGCTTGCCATCGTGGAATGCCACGCGGCCTTCGGTCAACGCGAAAAGCGTGTGATCCTTGCCGATGCCGACGCCGACGCCCGGATAGACGCGCGTGCCGCGCTGGCGGATGATGATGTTGCCGCCGATCACTTCCTGACCGCCGAACTTCTTGACGCCGAGGCGCCGGCCGGCCGAGTCGCGACCGTTGCGGGATGAACCGCCTGCCTTCTTATGTGCCATGAGTCTCTAGCTCCTTACGCTTCGGCAGCCGCTGCGGGCTCGGCTTCGGCCTTCTTGGCGCTGGCCTTCTTCGCGGGCTTCTGATCGCCGATGGCGGTGATCTTCAGGATGGTGTGCCACTGGCGGTGGCCGTTGCGGCGGCGATAGTTATGGCGACGGCGCTTCTTGAAGACGATGATCTTCTCGCCGCGGCCCTGCGCCACAATTTCTGCCGAGACCACGAGGCCCTCGACCGACTTCAGCTCCGAGCCTTCGCCCGCCAGCAGGACGTCGCTCAGCGAGATCGAGGCGCCAGCCTCTCCCTCGAGCTTCTCGACGACGATCTTGTCTCCGGCGGCGACGCGATATTGCTTGCCGCCCGTGCGCACGATAGCGAACATGGGTCTCTTCACTTCTCAAAATCTGGGTCGCGCAAACAAGCACCCGAGGGCACACCCCGCGCGAGAAGCGGTGCCGCTAAGGGAGGTCGCCGCGCGTGTCAAGGGATTCGGGCATATGATCGCCTCTCGGCGATGGTCGGCACCGGCCCGCTCCCCCTCCCGGCCTCCCAACTGGGTATGCTCTGGGAGGTCGGGAGGGGGAGCGGGCCGGTGCCGCGCGATCCAGCGGATGCTGGATCGCCCTCAACGATCCTACCGCCGATTCTCCATGATGAACTTCTGGAAGCAGCCGGTCTGCCCGTAGGAGCCCACTGGCGAGCAGCTGCCGGGTATGCCTTGCTTGCTCACCATCTCCAGAACCTTGGCGGTGCCTGCCCAGCTGCCGTCACGCGCCGCATTATAGGGCTGGCCCCGCAAGGGCTTCGGAATGCGATAGCGCTCGCTCTCGGGCTGGCGGGCGCAGACGACGATCTCGTCGGCCTTGCTGCGCGGGCACGGATCCTTGCCGTAGACGACCAGCGTGGAGATCTTCTCGGGGGGATCGGCCGGGGCCTGCGCGGAGGCAGACGTCGTGACGAGGAGCAGAGGTAGGAGCAGTCGGATCATGTCCGCCGCCTCCGATCAATGCGGCGCCGCGGCGTCCTGTTCCTTGATCGCCTGACGCTCGGCCTTAGCATCGCGCATCTGCTTGGACCAGCAGCCGGTCCAGCCGCCCGCGCCCGTGCTCGAGCAGCTGCCCGTGCCCGATGCGCCGACGCCGGCGAGGCTCTTCTGCTGCTGGCCCCACGTCTGGTTACCCGCCGAAGGGGTCGAGTCGCGCAATTCCTTGGGGATGCGGAAGCGCTCGCTCTCGCCCTTGCGTACGCAGATCGTGCCGGAGGGGCAGCGATCGTTGCCGAAGATGACCAAAGTCTTGTCGTTGACGTTCTGCGCCAGCGCCGGGGCCGACGGCACGAGCGCAACGAGGCTCGCGAGCGTGGCGCTCGTCGCGATCAGCAGGCGCTTGGTCATCACGGTCATCTCCTCAAATCCTCAAACGCGCTGGCCATCAAATCCGTTGCGACAATCCGATCGCCATCCGACAGCCCAGGCGGATCGCCGCCGACAGCAGCGGATAGGCAGGCGCCTGCTCCGCTCCGGCGGCCAGCGCCGTGTCGCGATGCTCCACCTCTTCCTCGCGGAATTCGGCGATCGTTTCGCTTAGCTCGGTGTCGCTGGCTCCCAGCTGAACCAGCTGCTTGCCGTAATGATTGTCGATCTCGGTCTCGATCGCCGCGGTGCAGGCCATCGCCGCCTCCGGGCCAAGCAAGGCCGTCGCCACGCCGAGCCCGAAACCGGCGACATCCCACAGGGGCGTCAGCGCGGTCGGGCGCACGCGCCGCTCGGCCATCAAGCGATCGAAGCGCTCGCGGTGCCGTTCCTCCTGCGCCGCCATCGCCGCGATCGATCGCGCGATCGGGTGGCGATCGCCCAGCACGGCGAGCTGCCCCGCGTAGATGCGCGTCGCGCCATATTCGCCCGCCTGGTCGACACGCAGCATCCGCGCGCGCTCCTGCGGAGAGACGGGCAGATCGCTCATCGGCGCTTCGTCGCCAGCGTGAGCGTCGTCAGCCCGCCGACAATCGAGATGATCGCGTTCCAGCCGGCCATGCTGATGCCGAACAGGCTCCAGGCCGCAACGTCGCACCGGACGATCTTCTGCGCCAGCAGGGCCCTGAGCGGATCGGCACCGCTGAAGCCGCCGCCGGTGCAATGGGTCGGCCCGCTCCACCAATGCTGCTCGACGCCGAAGTGGAAGGCGCCGATCGCGCCGCTCGTTAGTATCAGCAGCGCGGCCAGAATCGTCAGCGCCTTCGACAAGCTCCCCTGCCGCGCCGTCCCGAACGCCAGCAAGGCGACGACGACCGCGGCATAATGCGGCCAGCGCTGCCAATGGCACATCTCGCATGGCGGATAGCCGCCGATCAGCTGGAAGCCCCAGGCTCCCGCCAGCAGGGTCGCCGGGATCAGGAGTGCAAGGGTGCGTGCCTTGGCGAGGGACGTCACCGCTTCTTGGCCTTCGTCGGGGGAGCAGCCTCCGCCACCTTGACCGGCGCCGCATTGGCGAGGCGCGCGAGCGTCTTCACCGCATAATCGAGCTGGAAGTCGGTCACGCCGGCCTTCTTCAGGCCATCCGCCGTCGCCGCGAAGCGCGGATCGGGCGTCGAATCCTCTTCGAGCATCTTGTCGTCGGCCTTGACCTGATTGACGAGATGGTTGCGCAGATCGGCCTCGCGCAGCCGCGGCCGCGCCTTGGTATCGGCATCGGACAGCTGCGGGATCGGCAGATCGGGCTTGACGCCATTCTCCTGCACCGAGCGGCCCGAGGGCGTGAAGTAGCGCGCGATCGTGAGCCTGAGCGCGGTATCGTCGCTGAGCGGCATCACCGTCTGCACCGATCCCTTGCCGAAGCTGCGCTCGCCCATGATGATCGCGCGGTGCTGATCCTGCAGCGCGCCCGCGACGATCTCCGCCGCCGAAGCGGTGCCGGCATCGACCAGCACGATCAGCGGCGCGCCATGGGTATCGTCACCCGGCCGCGCGAAGAAGCGCTCGATATCGTTCTTCTCGCGCCCGCGCTGCGAAACGATCTCGCCATGCTCGAGGAAGGTGTCGGAGACCTCGACCGCCTGATCGAGCAAACCGCCCGGGTTCTCGCGCAGATCGATCACATAGCCGAGCGGCTTGCCGCCCAGCGACTTGTTGATCGCCACGATCGCACTCTTCACGCCCGGCGCGGTCGCCTTGCTGAACGTGTTGATGTTGATGATGCCGACGCGGTCCTTGATCTCCCACTTCACCGCCTTGATCTGGATGATCTCGCGGGTCAGCGTCAGGTCGAACGGCTTGTCGCGGCCGGGGCGCACGACGGTCAGGCGCACCTTCGATCCGGGGGCGCCGCGCATCTTGTCGACCGCCTCGTCCAGCGAGTCGCCGTAGATCAGCTTGCCGTCGATGTTGGTGATGTAATCGCCGGACTTGAGCCCCGCGCGCCCGGCCGGCGTATCCTCGGTCGCGGCCACGATCTTGATGACGCCGTCCTCGCCCTGCACGGTCAGGCCGAGCCCGCCATAATTGCCGTCGGTCGTCGTCTTCAGATTGGTGAAGTCGCGATTGTCGAGGAAGCTCGAATGCGGATCGAGGCTGGCGAGCATGCCGTCGATCGCGCCGCGGATCAGTGTCTTGTCGTCGACCTTGTCGACATAGTCGCTCTTCACCTTCTCGAAGATCGACATGAACTGGTCGAGCTCCTTGTAGGTGTCGACATCGCTCGCGGCGAACCCGGCGCTGACGGCTGGAATGAGCGCCATCGCGGCGACGAGGCCCGCGCTCTGGATGAAAAGGGACTTACGCATCGAGCTACCTTAAGCGAGGATCACGCCCGGGCATAGCGGGCCCGAGATTGCGCTGGAATGACCGGATTTCAACCGGACAGCCGATCGATCATCGCCGCGACGTCGACCCCGCTGCCGTGATGGAGCAGCCGCAGGCGCAGATGCCCGCTCGTCCGACCGATCGGATCGCCCCCACTCAGCGCCACGCCCTGCGGCACGTCGATGCTCGAAAGCCCGGTCAGCACGCTCGTCCAGCCATGGCCATGATCGAGGATCAGGACCTGTCCGTAACGGCGGAAATGGCCGGCATAGGCGACCCGGCCCGAGGCGGGCGCGATCGCGGTGTCGCCGGCGTGCGCGGCGATCAGCAGGCTCGCATCCCGATCGGTCGAGGCGATCCCCGCCACCGGCCGCCGGTAGATCGGCCCATCGGCCGACAGGCGTGTCACCGGTGCAACGCTCGGGATCGGCATCCGCCTGAGCAGCGCCAGCGCCCCGGCGTGGCTGCGGCGCTCGGCCCAGCGATCGTCGACCAGCGCACCCTCCGGCATCCGAAGCGCCGCGGCGGCGAGCAGGAGGCCGAGCGCGATCATCCCTCGCGGTGGTAGGGGTGGCCGGCGAGGATGCTCGCCGCGCGCCACAATTGCTCGGCCAGCATCGCGCGCGCCATTAGGTGCGGCCAGGTCATCGCGCCGAAGCCAAGCAGCAGGTCCGCCTCGCCCCGCGCCGCATCGTCGAAGCCGTCGGCCGCGCCGATCAGGAAGCGCGTCTCGCGCA
>Ga0164294_10001281_pt1 | contig 23409 bp, 17 predicted proteins | sample GEODES005metaG_FD_111479 | JGI IMG/M metagenome (GOLD analysis project Ga0164294, IMG submission 111479) | Oligotrophic lake water microbial communities from Sparkling Lake, Wisconsin, USA - GEODES005 metaG | ecosystem: Environmental > Aquatic > Freshwater > Lake | place: USA: Sparkling Lake...
CTCGCTTCGACAAGATGATCGCTTCGCAAGAAGTAGGCACGCTCATCACCGCGCTTGGCACGGGTATCGGCAAGGACGACTTCAAGGTCGACAAGCTGCGTTACCACCGCATCATCATCATGACAGACGCCGACGTCGACGGCAGCCACATCCGCACGTTGCTGCTTACCTTCTTCTTCCGGCAAATGCCGGAGCTCATTGAGCGCGGGCACATCTACATTGCCCAGCCGCCGCTCTATAAAGTAAAGCGCGGCAAGAGCGAAACCTACGTGAAGGACGACGCTGAGCTCGATATCCTGCTGCTGAAGGCAGCGCTGGATGGTGCGGCAGTGCACCGCAACGGCGTAGCGTTTGCCGAAGGCGCGGTAGCTCAGCCGCCGCTGGAAGGCGAAGTACTGGAAACGCTGGCTCGCCACTATGTGGAAGTGCAGGCCATCGTGGGCCGCTGGGCGCGTCGCTACGATGCGCGCGTCTTGCGGGCTCTGCTAGACCTGCCGCTGTTCTCCGCAGCGCAGTTCGCCGATGAAGGCGCGGCGGAAGCTTGGGGCCAAGCCCTGCAGTTGCGCTTGAACGAAGAAGTGCGTGCCGGTGGTAGTACCTGGCAGGTACTCGCCGAGCCTGCTGGCGCCGGGCATGGCGCACGATTGCGCGTCCTGCGCAACGAACACGGCGTTACGGTGGAGAAGCATCTCCAGCAGGAATTCTTCGAAACTGGCGAATACCGCCGGATTGGCGCTCTGGCCGCTGCATTGGGCGGGCTGCTCGGTCCGGGCGCTTACGTCACCCGTGGTGATGGGGAAAGCGCCGCGAAGCGCCGCGATGTCCGTCGTTTCGGCGAGGCCGTCGATTGGTTGCTGGAGCAGGCGCGCAAGGGTCAGGCCATCCAGCGCTACAAGGGTCTGGGCGAAATGAATCCTTCGCAGCTTTGGGAAACTACCATCGACCCGGCGTCCCGTCGCCTCATCCAGGTGAAGATCTCGGACGCGGTCGCTGCGGCGGGGCTTTTCACCATGCTCATGGGCGAAGAAGTGGAACCGCGTCGCGATTTCATCGAACGTAACGCGCTGGCGGCTTCCAACCTGGATATCTAAGTGCCCCCGGCCGCACAGCTGCTTATCGTCAAACCGCAGAACGATTTCTGCGATGTGCACTGTGCTGCGCTGCCGGTGCCAGGCGCCAATGCAGACTTGCAGCGGTTGGCCGCATTCGTGGACCGCTGCGGGGATCGCATCGGCCACATCCAGGTCATGCTGGAGTTTCGCCACCCGCTGAATATTTCCCATGCCTGCTGGTGGCAGGATGCAACCGGCCAGCCGCCAGCGCCCTTCACGGTCGTTACGCGGGACGACGTGTTGCACAAGCGCTGGTACGCAAGAGACCCGGCGCTGCAGGCGCTTGCCTTGGCGTACGTGTGCGCGCTGGACCAGCGGGGACGTTACCCGTTGATCGTCCGGCCTGAACACTGCCTCATTGGCAGTTGGGGAGGTGGCATTCAGCCGGATCTACAGGGGGCTCTGAACCGTTGGTGCCACCGTACTTTGCGCTCAGTGAGCTATGCCCCGGTCGGCTTGAATCCGCATACCGAACATTATTCGGCGCTACAGGCCGAAGTGCCGAATCTGGCCGATGCCTTCACCATGGCGAACGATGCGCTGCTGACCTCGCTCGCCAAGGCTGAGCACCTGATTGTCGCAGGCGAGTCCTTGTCGCACGGCCTTGCCGCAACGGTGTACGACATTGCCGCTCTGCTCGGGCCGTCGGCGGTACGCAAGATAACGCTGTTAACGGACTGCACCAGTTCCATGGCAGGCTTCGAGGAAATGGGCAGGCTCTTCCTCGCGGATCTCGTCGGCCGTGGCATGCGGGTGGCGAAAAGTACGGAACTACAGCTGGTATGAGCGCCCCGTTGCGCCCCGTTGCGCTCTGTCGCGGCGCTGGCCGGAGGCGTGCGTGCCTTGGGTCGTGTAGGCTATTGCTGGAAATGAGGAGACTGGTTCTTGGACGGTAGTACTCCCGCGCGGCATCTGTCGCGCCGCGACATCGCCTTCCTGCTGCACGAGTGGCTGGACGTGGCCTCCCTGACTGCGCGCCCGCGTTACGCCGAGCACAGCCGCGATACCTTCGATGCTGCACTGGACACCTACGAAACGGTGGCTGTGGACTGCTTCGCGCCGCATTACCGAGCGCTGGATATTGACGAGCCGCGCCTCGTGGATGGGCAGGTGCGGGTACACCCGGCCATCAGCCCGGCCTTGCGCGCCTTCAGCGCGGCGGGTCTCATGGCCGCTACGCAAGACGCGGCGCGCGGCGGCATGCAATTGCCGTTCGTAGTCGAGCGCGCCGGCATGGCTTGGCTGTTCGCCGCCAACGTGTCCACTGCCGGCTACCCCATGCTCACCATCGCGAATGCCAACTTGCTGTTGGCCTACGCGGACCCCGTGCTGGTGGAGCGCTATGTGCCGGACATGCTGGCGGGCCGTGTGTTCGGCACCATGTGCCTGTCCGAACCGCAAGCTGGTTCTTCGTTGGCCGATGTCACTACTCGCGCGTTACCACAAGCGGACGGTACCTATCGCCTGCATGGCAACAAGATGTGGATATCCGGTGGCGACCACGATCTCACCGACAACATCGTCCACTTGGTACTCGCCAAGGTGCCTGCCCCTGAAGGCGGACTGCCCGCCGGTACCGGTGGCTTGTCTTTGTTCCTAGTGCCGAAGTGGCTGCCCGTACCGGCTGGCGCCGTTGCCGAGCGCAATGATGTCAGTGTGGCGGGCTTGAATCACAAGCTGGGCTATCGTGGCACCAGCAACTGTGTGCTGAATTTTGGCGAAGGCGAACATCGCCCGAACGGTGCGGCCGGCGCGGTTGGCTGGCGCGTTGGCGCTGAAGGTTATGGTCTGGCCTGCATGTTCCACATGATGAACGAGGCGCGGATTGGTGTGGGTACCGGTGCGATGGCTTTGGGCTACGCCGGCTACCTGCAGTCGCTGAACTACGCCCGCGAGCGCCGCCAAGGTCGCCCTTTGGGTGACCGACGCTTGCGTGAGGCGCCTGTGCCCATCGTGGAACACGCGGACGTACGGCGCATGCTGCTGAACCAAAAAGCCTGGGTGGAAGGTGGTCTGGCGCTGGTGCTGTATTGCGCCCGTCTGGTAGACGATATTGCCAGCGGCCCCGAAGGCGAGCGCGACCGTTCACGCCACCTGCTCGACTTGCTGACGCCCGTCGCGAAGAGTTGGCCGTCCCAGTGGTGCTTGGCAGCAAACGACCTCGCCATTCAGGTGCATGGCGGTTACGGCTATACCCGCGACTTCCCCGTGGAGCAGTACTGGCGTGATAACCGCCTGAACGCCATCCACGAAGGGACGCACGGTATTCAGGCGCTCGACCTGCTGGGACGCAAGGTGGTCCAGCAGGGCGGTTTCGGTTTTGAACTGCTGCGCGCGCAAGTGGGCGCCACGCTGGATGAAATGGAGCGCCGTGAAGCTTGGAAGACCGACGCCCTGCGCTTGCGTAAAACCTGGGACTTGCTGGCCGATACCACCCAGCAATTGCTGATGGTGGACAGCGCGCCGGCGCGGTTGGCCAATGCCACGCCCTACCTCGAGGCCTTTGGGCATGTGGTCGTGGGTTGGCTGTGGCTGGAGCAGGCCCGAGTGGCGTCCGGTGCGTTGGCGGCCGGTAACGTTGCGGCAGCGGATGCAGCGTTCTATGCCGGCAAACTGCAAGCGGCGAGGTTTTTCCTGCGGTGGGAATTGCCGCGGGTACCCGCTTGGCTGGCGGTGCTCTCTCCGCCTGACCCCACGGTACTGGATATGCAGGATAGTTGGTTCTAGTGAAGCATGAGGCGCCTTGAATGTACGTGTTGAACACAGACCGCTTGGCGATGCGTCATGCCTCGCCTGAAGACGGCGAGTTCTTGCTGGCGCTGCTCACGGACCCAGATTTCATTCGCTACATCGGCGACCGCGGTGTACACACGCTCGAAGATACCCCCGCCTATGTAGCGAACGGCCCGCAGGCCAGCTACCGTGAACATGGCTATGGGCTGTATATCGTGGAACTGCGCGAAAGCGTCACACCCATCGGTCTATGTGGGCTCGTGAAGCGCCCCTATCTGCAACACGCGGACCTCGGTTTTGCGTTCCTGAAAGCTTTCCGTGGGCAGGGTTACGCCTTGGAAGCCGCGCGCGCCACGCTATCGCATGCGCGAGACGACTTCGGCATGTCGCGTCTTGCCGCCATCACTTCACTCGACAACGAAGCTTCCATGTCTTTGCTGCGCAAATTGTCATTCGACCGCACCGGTCAGATTACTTCTCCCGCCGACGGCGCGGTGCTGAACGTATTCGAAGTGGATCTGTGAGTACACCCACGCACGGGCTGCAACGTCTCATTGCCACCTGTCCCGAAGAAACCAAGCCGGCGTTAGTTGCGGAACTCGAGGCTCTCGGGGCCATGGACTTAAAGGCCGTTTATCGTGCCGTGGAATTTAGCGCAGGTCCGGGGCTGGCTTACGAAGCCCATCTGAAGCTCGCTACTGCGAGCCGCGTGCTGCGAGTGCTGCGCGAGGTGCCGGCCAAAACACCGCCCATGCTGCGCTCACAGGCGCGCCGCATTCATTGGCCGGAGTTGTTTGACGCCACGCGTGGCTTCATGGTGGAAGCCCTAGGCGCTGAAGGCCGCAACTCGCCGATGCCACCGCTACAGGTCATTACGCAGGTGCGCGAGGCCATTCGCGAAAGCTTTGCCGCGACTGGTGGTGCTGTGCCGCCAGTGAACCGCGACGATCCGAAAGTGGTGGTGGTGGCGTATCTCGATAATGGGCGTTGCACACTTAGCCTCGATACCTCGGGCAAGTCGTTGCACAAGCGTGGATATCGCGAGTCGGGCCACCCTGCGCCCCTGAAAGAAACACTCGCGGCCGCCATCTTGCGGCTGGCCGGCTACGACGGCACCCAGCCGTTCCTGGACCCCATGTGCGGCAGCGGCACGCTGGCTATCGAGGCGGCGATGATAGCGGTGCGCAAGGCGCCGCAGATTCATCGCGCCAAAGGCGGCTTTCACTTTGAGTGGTTGAAGGATTTCGACCGCCAGTTGTGGCGCGAAACCCAAGACCAGGTGCGTGCTGAAAAACTCGACGCACCCCCTGCGCTAGTGGTTGCCTCCGATATGGAAGCCAAGTTCGTCGAGATGGCGCGTAAGAGTGCGCTCGCTGCACGCGTGGAGCGCTACATCACCTTCAACACTTGCCGCTTTCAAGAGGTGGAGCCACCGGCCCCCACCGGCGTGCTGGTGACGAACCTGCCATATGGTGAGCGCATTGGCGGTGCCATGGCCGACCTAGAGCCGCTCTACAGCGAAATAGGCGATACGCTGAAGCAGCGCTTTGCTGGCTGGCGCGCTGCCTTGCTGGCGGCGGATGCTTCGCCTTATAAGGCGATTGGCCTAAAGCCGGCGCGCACTATTCGGTTAATGAACGGCAGCATTCCTTGCCGGTTGCTGGTGTTCGAACTCTACGCTGGCACGCGCCGCAAGCCAGCGGCCGAAGCACTTACTGAACCACCAAGCGACTCCACGGCGGAGTAACCGGATAGGCCTGCGCCGTTTGTTCGAGTTAACCGGGCTGTAGCACGCTGTAGTCGCCGGTATGCCAGCCGTTTTCCCATTCCCAGGTGGCAATACGCCAGCCGGTAGGCAACTGTTGCCAAGTGGCGTGGTAGTTCCCGCGAGCGATGAACTCGCGACTGTCGCCTGCCGCTAACGCACGATGGCTGGCACAGACACTGGCGTGGCTCGTGGCCGTGTGGCCTTGCACCGCTATTTCGATGTTGCCGAGCAAGTGTTGCGATGGCCCACAGCCACCGAGAAAAGCTCGAAAGTGCTTCTCGAGTGCGGCTAGGCCCTGCGCGCGGTACTCGCCATAGATGGCGAGTGCATTGGGCGCGTACACCTCACCCAACCGATGCCATGCGCGAGAATCCAAGACGACCGCAAAGCGCACCAGCGTGTGCCGAATCTCCCGTTCAGCGAGCAGCGATTCGAGCGACATAAAAACAGCTCCGCAGTGAACGTTGGTTCGCCTGCCAAAGGCTAGCGCGAAATCTCCGCCGTCTTGGTGTCCACCCAGGCGCGCAATTGCGTGTTCAAGTCGCGTGCATCCATGCCGGTGGCGTCGATGGCTGGCCCGATAACGATACGGATGGTGCCACGGCGCTTCAAGAGTCCGCGACGTCCCCATAGGTCCCCCGCGTTATGGGCCACGGGCACGGCCTTGCAGCCCGCGCGGGTGGCGAGCAAGGCGCCAGAAAGGCCCCACTTGCGGTCTTCGCCACGACTGGTGCGAGTGCCCTCCGGAAAGATGAGCACCCACATGCCTTGCTTCAGGCGAGCCACGCCTTGTTCCACCACTTGCATCACTGCACGGCCACCCGCCTTGCGATTGATGGCGATGGGTTTCATCAGCCAAGCGGCTTGGCCCACGAACGGAATCCAAAGAATTTCACGCTTCAATACCCAAGCCTGCGGTGGGAACACCAGCGTTTGTGCCACAGTTTCCCAGCTGCTGCTGTGCTTCCAGAAGGTGACATGGGCGCCTGCCGTGGGAATGTTCTCGCGGCCTTCGACGACCCAGTCCATACCGCACAGCCATTTGCCGAGGTGCAGCACCGTCCAGGCCCAGGCACGCGCGATGTTGTAGCGCATGCGCCACGGCAGCCAGCCGAAGATCAGGATGATGATGGCCGTCAACAGGGTGGCGGAGAAAAACAGCAGCGTGAACACGATGGACAAAAGGTATTGCACGCTGGTTCTCCAGTTAAAGTGCGAGACGGGAAAGGTCCGCTACGCGCAGGAACAGCGCCCGTAGACCCGCCAGCAACGCCAGACGATTAGCGCGGATGCGCGGATCTTCGTCGTTCACCATGACGCCGTCGAAGAAGGCGTCCACCGGCGTACGCAATTGTGAGAGCAGTGACAAAGCCGCGGTGTATTCGCCCGCGGCCAAACCACTTTCCACCGCGGGGCGCAGCGCCTCGATAGCCGCATGCAGCGCCTGCTCCGCTGGCAGCACGAGCGCTGCAGGATCTACGTTACCAGTGGCTTCTTCGCTCTTCTTTAGCAAATTGGCGGCACGTTTGTTGGCCGCTGCCAGTGCCGCAGCTTCGGGCAACTGCAGGAAGGCCACCAAAGCCAGCAAGCGTGCTTCGAAGTCCAAGGGCGCCGTGGGGTGGTTCACGGCAACTGCCTCGAACATTTCGCCCGTAGCACCCGCTACACGCCCGCCGTCTACGAGCAACCCGCGCAAGCGGTCGCTGAGGAACTCCTGCAACTGCGCCGCCACCTCAGCTGCTGGCGCTGGCGCCTTGCCAGTCACCTGCAGCGAATCGGCGCGGGCTGCTTCCACCGCGGCGAGCAACAGTGGCGCGAGGTCCAGCGCGAGGCGCCCTTCCAACGCGATACGCAGCAGGCCGAGGGCTGAACGCCGCAGACCGAACGGGTCCTTCGTGCCACTCGGGCGTTGGCCCAGCGCGAAGATACCGGCCAGCGTGTCCAGTTTGTCGGCCAGCGCCAACACGGTGCCGGTACGAGTGGTGGGCAATATATCGCCAGCGAACCGCGGCAAGTAGTGTTCGAAGACCGCTTCGGCCACTTCGACAGGTTCGCCGTCGCGGCGCGCGTAGTCGCGACCCATCTCACCTTGCAGTTCAGGGAATTCGCCCACCATGTTGGTGAGCAAGTCGCACTTGGCAAGCCGAGCAGCACGTTCTACCTGCGTCGTATCGACACCGAGCAGCCGGGCAATCTGTGTGCCCAAGGCACCAACACGTGCCGCTTTGTCTGCATAGCTGCCCAGCTGTGCCTGGTACGTTACCTTGGCAAGCCCGGCTTCGCGCGCAGCAAGAGGTTGCTTGCGATCGGTGTCGTAGAAGAACGCAGCGTCTGTGAGGCGTGGGCGCACTACGCGTTCGTTGCCGGCCCGAACCTGTGCAGGGTCGCGGCTGACGATATTGCTGACAGTGATGAACCACGGCGTCAGTTTGCCGTCGGCGCCGCGCACTGGGAAATAGCGCTGGTGTTCCATGAGCGTCGAAATGAGCACTTGCTCTGGCAAGGCGAGGAAGCGCTCTTCGAATTGGCCTGCTACTGGCACTGGCCATTCCACCAGTGCCGTCACTTCGTCTAGCAACTCGACGTCGAGTAGCGGTTCGCCGCCGCAAGCGACAGCCGCAGCGAGCACGCCGGTGCGGATAAGCTCACGACGCGCAGCGAAATCCGCGACGACATGGCCCTGCTCCAGCAACAGCTTGGCGTAGTCAGCAGGTGCAGTAATGCTGAGCGCAGCGGGTGCGTGGAAGCGATGACCACGGGTTTCGCGGCCAGCAGCCAGTTCGAATAGCTTGGTAGGCAACACATCATTGCCAAACAACAGAACCACCCAGTGCACCGGTCGCACGAAGGTGGCTTCACCGGCACCCCAGCGCATGCGCTTGGCGATGGGCAGCTTATCGAGCGAGGCCTGTACGAGGCCCGGCAGCAACTCTGCTACTACGGCGCCTGGCTTGACGCCCGACCAGAAGAGGAACTCCCCCTTCGCATCTTGAACGCGTTGCAGTTCATCGATTGGCGTGCCCGTAGAGTCGGCAAACGCTTGCGCGGCACGTGTGGGCTTACCTTCCTTATCGTAGGCGGCGCTGACCGGTGGGCCCTTGCGCTGCATGGGTAGGTCCGCCTGCCGTTCTGGAACCGCGTGGATAAGAATGGCCAAGCGGCGTGGCGTGGCGTAGCTGTGGACGGCGCCATGCGGAATGCCTTGCGCTGTTAAGCCTGCGACCACGCCTTCGGTGAAGGCGCCGGAGAGTTCCGTTAGCGATAGCGGCGGCAGTTCTTCGGTGCCGATCTCGACGAGGAAGTCGCGGGTAGTGCTCATGGTGCCACTCCATGCAGCAGGGGGAACCCGAGTTTTTCGCGGCTTTGGTAATAGGCTTCGGCCACGCCGCGCGCCAAGGTGCGCACGCGCAGGATGTAGCGCTGGCGCTCTGTTACCGAAATGGCGCGGCGTGCATCGAGCAGGTTGAAGGTATGGCTGGTCTTCAGCATGCGTTCATAAGCCGGCAGGGCGAGGGGCACTTCCAACAAGCGCTGGCATTCCCTTTCGTGGTCCTCGAACTGGCGAAACAGCATGTCCACGTCTGCATATTCGAAGTTGTACGTGCTCTGCTCCACTTCGTTCTGGTGGTACACATCGCCATAAGTGATGCGGCCCTTGGGACCATCGGTCCACACCAAGTCGTAAACGCTCTCCACGCCCTGCAAGTACATGGCGAGGCGTTCCAAGCCATAAGTGATTTCGCCCATCACCGGACGGCAGTCGAGGCCACCCACTTGCTGGAAATAGGTGAACTGCGTGACTTCCATGCCGTTCAGCCAGATTTCCCAACCGAGACCCCAAGCGCCGATGGTCGGGCTTTCCCAGTTGTCTTCCACTAGGCGGATGTCATGCGTGAGCGGGTCGAACCCAAGCGCACGCAGCGAACCCAAGTACAGTTCGATGAGGTCCGGCGGCGAGGGCTTCATGGCCACCTGGAACTGGTAGTAGTGCTGCAGGCGAAACGGGTTTTCGCCGTAGCGGCCGTCCGTCGGGCGGCGTGAGGGCTGCACGTAGGCGGCGTTCCAAGGTTCCGGGCCGATGGAACGCAAGAACGTGGATTGGTGGAAGGTGCCGGCACCCACTTCCATATCGTAGGGCTCCACGATGACGCAGCCCTGCGCGGCCCAGTAGTCCTTGAGACTGGCGATGAGGTCCTGGAAAGTGCGCGGGCGCGCTGGAGCAGGGGAGGCCATGGTGGTCCGGTATCCGTTGAAGGCAGTCGAATACGTTAGTTTACCGGAGTCGCGAGCGGGCTCGCTCCCGCAAAGCAGCAACCACCTCTAGGAGGGAGCTTGCTCCCGATGTTTACTGTGCCTCACCCTGCCGTTGGGTTATCTTTCGGGCCTGCGTTTCCCTTTCACTTCGGAGCTTCCCCATGAGCGGTACCTGGATCGACATCAAGGCCGAGGACGGAGTTTTCGGCGGCTATCTCGCCCTTCCCCCCAAGGGCCCGGACTCTGGCCCGCAAGGCGGGCATGGCCCAGGCATCGTGCTCATTCAGGAAATCTTTGGTGTGAACGCGCACATTCGTGCGGTGGCCGACCAGTACGCGCTGGACGGCTACGTGGTGTTGGCGCCCGACCTGTTCTGGCGTAAGGGGCACCGCGCGGACTTGGGCTACGGCCCCGCGGATTTCCAGACGGGCTTCGACCTGATGATGACCATGGACGGCGCGAAGGCGGTGAGTGACGTCACCGCTACCGTGGCTGCCCTGCGCGCGCGGCCCGAATTGTCGGGCGGCGTGGCTGCCATCGGTTACTGCTTGGGTGGGCGCCTCTCGTTCCTCGCTGCCGCGCATTCCGGCGTGGATGCGGCGGTGAGCTATTACGGTGGCGGTATCGACAGCTTGCTCGGCGATGTGCCGCGCATTTCCTGCCCCATCCAGTTCCATTTCGCCGAGCAAGACCACTACATTCAGGCACCGGCTGTGGCCGCCGTTCAGGCTGCCTTTGCGGGCCGCCCCAATGCCAGTGTTCACGTCTACCCGGCGGTGGACCACGGCTTTAACTGCTGGGGCCGCGGCATGTACAACCAGCGCGCTGCCGCGCAGGCTCGGGGCCGCGTGCTGCAGTTCCTGGCTGAAACGCTGTAAACTGATGCTGAACCGCAGTGAGTGCTCTATTTTGGTGCGTTTCCGCTTCGGGACGCACTAATTTAGTGCAAACAGGCCCTTTAGTTGGGGCCTCTTTTCTCTAAGCCTCTGATTTTAATAGCTATCCAAGGTCGGCACGCTTCATGCAGCATCTTGGGTAGTGTCCCGGACGGAGAGCCTTCCATCAGGAAAGCTCTCCAGCAAACACTTCATTCCAGCTAAGTTCCCTTTCGGAGGTTGCGATGTCGACGCCCGCTGATGTCATCAAGTTGATTCAGGACAACGAAATCAAGTACGCAGACCTTCGGTTCTGCGACACGCGCGGCAAGGAGCATCACGTCACGATCCCGGCCCGTTACGTCCACGACGACTTCTTCGTCGACGGCAAGATGTTCGACGGTTCGTCGATCGCTGGCTGGAAGGGCATCAACGAATCCGACATGATCCTCATGCCGGACCCGTCCACGGCCATCCTCGACCCGTTCTTCGAAGACCCGACGGTCATCATCCGTTGCGACATCATCGAACCGGCCACCATGCAGGGCTACGAGCGCGACCCGCGCAGCCTCGCCAAGCGCGCCGAGGTCTACCTGAAGAGCACCGGCATCGCCGACACGGCGCTGTTCGGTCCCGAAAACGAATTCTTCATTTTCGACGACGTGCGTTTCGGCAACGACATGCACCAGTCCTACCACCACATCGACTCCATCCAGGGCGCCTGGAACAGCGGTTCGATGCTGGAAGGTGGCAACAAGGGCCACCGTCCGGGCCTGAAGGGTGGCTACTTCCCCGTGCCGCCGGTCGATGCCTACCAGGACATCCGTGCCGCCATGTGCCGCGCCTGTGAAGACATGGGCCTGAAGGTGGAAGTGCACCACCACGAAGTGGCCACCGGTGGCCAGTGCGAGCTCGGCATCAACGCCAACACGCTCGTCAAGAAGGCCGACGAAGTCCTCATCCTCAAGTACGCGCTGCACAACGTCGGTGCCGCTTACGGCAAGACGGTCACCTTCATGCCGAAGCCGCTCGTCGGCGACAATGGCAGCGGTATGCACGTGCACCAGTCGCTGGCGAAGGACGGCAAGAATGTCATGGCTGGCGACAAGTACGCCGGCCTGTCCGACGAATGCCTGTACTACATCGGCGGCATCATCAAGCACGCCAAGGCGCTGAACGCGTTCACGAACGCCAGCACCAACAGCTACAAGCGCTTGGTGCCGGGCTTCGAAGCGCCGGTCATGCTCGCCTACTCGGCACGCAACCGTTCGGCTTCCATCCGCATTCCGTTCGTGTCGTCCGCCAAGGCGCGTCGCATTGAGGTCCGTTTCCCGGACAGCACTGCGAACCCGTACCTGGCTTTCGCCGCCATGCTGATGGCTGGCCTTGACGGCATTCAGAACAAGATCCACCCGGGCGAAGCCGCGGACAAGGACCTGTACGACCTGGAGCCGGAAGAGGCCAAGCACATCCCGACCGTGTGCCACTCGCTGGACATGGCGCTGGAAGCCCTCGATCAGGACCGCGAGTTCCTGAAGAAGGGTGGCGTGTTCACTGACGATGTCATCGATGCCTATATCGCTCTGAAGATGCAGGAAGTGACCCGTCTGCGTATGACCACGCATCCGATCGAGTTCGACATGTACTACAGCCTGTAAGGCTGTCTACGGAGGGAAAGGTGGGTGTGCGCAGTAGGGCAGAAGGCCGTACAGCGCAACGCCCGGCACGGGAAACGGGGAGAGGCTATGCTCACGCCATGCGCAGAGAATTCCCCGACTACCGCCGCCCTTCGAAACCTGCTGTCCCGGTTCAGGCCAAGACGGCAGGGTCCCTATGGGATTTGCCGGCCCGTCTGCTACTGGCCGGTCTGTTCTTTGTCTGTGCTTGCGGCCTGGTTTCGCCCGCCGATGCCGCCACCCTGTGGCGCAAGCGTGGCGCTAACGGCGAATGGGTCTATTTCGATCGGCCAGCAGCAGGCGCCGAACCTTACGAATTTGCCGTCTATACGCCCGGCGGCAGTGCGCCGGCGGCTGCCAAACCAGTGCCACGCGCGCCGGCAGCTACACTGCGCGAGCCCGTGGCCGGTGGGCCACCGCGGGCGGTTCAGGTGCTCTTCCCGGCCAACGAGGCGGTCATTCAGTTCGGCGATGTCCCCCATCTTGTCGCTCGTGCTCGCGTTGAACCGGCGCTCAATGGAGGGCAGCAGCTATGGTGGCTGCTGAACGGGCAGGCCTACCAAGGCGCAGCCGCGGAAGCGGCATTGCGCTCGCTACCACGCGGTTCGCACACGCTGCAAGCGCGCGTGGCGGATGGCAGCGGCAAAGCGTTGTTGAGCTCCACGTCCGTCACTTTTTACGTGCGCCAAACCTCGGTGGCTGCGCCGCCGGTGGGGCCGGCTTTGCGCAAACCGCGTACCCCCTAGTTCATTCCCAGCAAGGCCGTGGCCTTGGCTTTGGAGCGGCATGATGGCTGCTGAACTTCGCCAGTTTCCGTCCGGTACGCTGGTCCCTTCGGACCTCCTTGACGCGCTCACGACAGCGGTGCTCATCGTCGATGCGGTCGGTGCCGTGCACTTCCTGAATAACGCCGCGCAATCGCTGCTGGCCGTAGGCCGCGCCCAAGCCAAGGGCCGGCTGCTCGCTGAATTGGTGCGCGATGCCAGTCCGCTCGAAGCCGTTATCCAACGCGCTTTGCAGCAGGGCGAACCCATTGCCAACCGCGAAGTGCCACTGACCCCTGTGCTGCGCAGCGATGTGCAGTTCACGGTCGATTGCACCGCCGCGCCTTATGGCGAGGAGTTGGCGCTATTGGAAATAGCCGACACCACCAGCCAGCGCCGCATTACGCGTGATAACGCCTTGCTGTCGCAGCTCGGTGGCAGCCGCTTGATGGTGCGTCAGTTGGCCCACGAGATTAAAAATCCTTTGGGGGGTCTGCGCGGTGCAGCGCAACTGCTGGAACGTGAACTAACGGATAACGCCCAGCGCGAATATACGCAGGTCATTATTCGCGAGGCCGACCGCCTGCGGGCGCTAGTGGATAACTTGCTGGGCCCACATACGCCTCCGCGCCTGCAGCAGGTGAACTTGCATGAACTGACGCAGCATGTGTACCACCTGCTGCGGGTAGAGGCGCCAGAGACCATTGCCATCGTGCGCGACTACGACCCGAGCTTGCCACCGCTTATGCTAGACCGCGACCAAAGCGTGCAGGCTTTTTTGAATCTCGCCCGCAATGCTATTCAGGTGCTCGGCCAGTCGGGGCGGCTCACCATCCGCACCCGCGCGCTAACTAACGTGACCATCGGCACGCAGCGGCATCGCATTGTCGCGGCGGTCGCCTTCGAGGACAACGGTCCGGGTGTGCCTCCGGAACTGAAAGACACGCTGTTCTATCCGCTGGTAACGGGACGTGTTGGTGGTACGGGCTTGGGCCTTGCAGTGGCGCAGGACCTCATCACCCGTCATGCGGGCATCATCGAATTCGAAAGTCGTCCCGGCCATACCGTTTTCACCGTGCTGTTACCCATGAAACCTTGCCCATGAACGCTGGAGTTCCTCCTTTGAACGTCTGGCTCGTTGATGATGATGCTTCGATTCGCTGGGTGATGGAGCGCGCCTTGAAGCAGGGCGGTATGCGCGCGCGCGCCTTTGAAGAAGCCGAAAGTGCGTTAGCTGCGCTTGGCAGTGGGACGCCCGACGTACTGATCACCGACATACGCATGCCCGGCAAAAGTGGGCTGGCCCTGCTGGACGAAGTGCGTACGAATTACCCCACCTTGCCCGTCATCGTCATGACCGCCCATTCGGACCTCGACAGTGCCGTGGCCGCCTACCAAGGCGGTGCCTTCGAATATCTGCCCAAGCCGTTCGATATCGATACCGCAGTGGAGCTAGTGCGCCGCGCCGCACAGCAAGCGCAGCCCGCCGCCGAACCCACTGGCGATGCCGGGCGCATTCCCGAACTACTGGGTGCTGCACCGGCCATGCAGGAAGTTTTCCGTGCCATTGGGCGGCTGTCGCGCAGCAGCATGACCGTGCTTATTACGGGGGAATCTGGCACCGGTAAGGAACTGGTAGCACGGGCACTGCACCGGCACAGTCCGCGTGCCAACAAGCCGTTCATTGCTTTGAACACTTCGGCATTCACGGCGGAACTACTGGAAAGCGAACTGTTCGGACACGAGCGCGGCTCGTTTACGGGCGCCGATGCTTTGCGTCGCGGCCGGTTCGAGCAGGCCGATGGCGGTACGCTATTCCTCGACGAAATCGGCGACATGTCGCCGCAACTGCAGACGCGTCTACTGCGTGTGCTGGCGGAAGCCGAGTTCTATCGCGTCGGTGGTAATACGCCTATCAAGGTGGATGTGCGTGTCATTGCAGCCACCCATCAAGATCTCACCGCACGCGTTGGGCAGAACTTGTTCCGCGAAGACTTGCTACACCGCCTGAATGTCATCCGTATCGAGTTGCCGCCGCTGCGCGCACGTCGCGAAGACATTGGCGAATTGATGCGCCACTACTTGACGGTAGCAGCGAAAGAAATTGGCGTTGAGCCGAAGGTATTGTCCGCTGCAGCCGACTCGGCGCTGCGCGCCTTTGAATGGCCCGGCAATGTGCGACAACTGGTGAACGCGTGCCGTCGGTTAACGGTGAGTGCCCCGGGCCGCGACATCTCACTGAACGACATTCCTGCCGAATTGGGTGGGCAAGCTACTGCGCGTGGTGGCGAAGACTGGCTACGTGCATTGGAAAGCTGGGGGCAGCAGGCGAGTTTGCTGGTGCAACAGGGGCAGCATGTGCCCCTGCTGGACCTGGCCGTTCCCGAATTTGAGCGGACGATGATCCGCGTTGCCTTGCAGCGTTGCGAGGGGCGCCGGCAGGATGCTGCCAAACTGCTGGGCTGGGGCCGCAACACCCTTACCCGCAAGCTAAAAGAGCTTGGAATGGAGTAAGCGGCCCTGCCGCTTAGTTCTTGAAACTTGCAACCAGCGCGCTGAGCGCCTCGCAAAGTTCGCGGTGCGCCGCGCTGACGCCCGGCCATTGGCGCCGCACGGCGGCCAAGTCTCCCGCGCGTGCGGCTTGCTCCGCATCACCGGCGAGCTCGGCCAATTGCTTGCCACCTAGACTTGAAGCGGAAGACCGCAAGGCGTGAAGCGCGTTCTCTGCTCCTGCCAAGTCGCCGCCGGCCACGGCTGCGTCGGCGTCTGCCACTGGCTGGCGTGAGTGTTCGAGAAATAGTTGCGCCATCCGCTCCACGAGGCCCGGACGACCGAGCGCTGCCAGTTCGGCCAATTGCTCCGCATCTAGTACGGGAGTCGCTAGCAGGTAGGGAAGGAGCGGCTCAGCGGCAGCGGCGGTAGCCAACGCGGGCGGTGCTGGCGAAGCGGTTTGCTGCGCGGCCAAAGCCTGACGCACCCGCTCCAAGGCTTTCTGCAATTGGTCGAGGGTGAACGGTTTGCTGACGAAATCCGTCATACCTGCGGCCAGACATTTTTCACGGTCGCCTTGCAGCGCGTTGGCGGTCAGCGCGACGATTGGCATGGCTGGCTGCCCCGCGGCGAGCTCTGCGGCGCGGATGTTTCTGGTGGCCTCGTAGCCGTCCATGCCCGGCATCTGGCAGTCCATCAGCAATACATCAAATTTTTGGCGAGCCGCCTGTTCCACCGCTGCGTGTCCGTTGTCCACGGCTTCGGCTGTGACGCCGAGCACCTCGAGCATGCCCAGTGCCACTTCTTGATTGACGAGGCTGTCTTCCACCAGAAGTACGTGCAAGGGGCTAGCGTTCGCTGGCGTCACCCAAGCCGGTGGTGGCACGACCTCGAGACCACCGGTGCGCCCTAGCACGCGGGCCAGACAGGCCTGCAGGCGTCCTTGCCGCACGGGCTTGGTCAACCAGTCATCCACATCACTGCGTAGGTCACGCTGCGTATTCATCGTCATGTCGATGGAAGACAGCAGCACGATGGGTGCATCGCTGCAGCGAGGGTCCTGCCGCAGGCGGGCGGCCGTCTGCTGGCCATCGAGTCCGGGCATCCGGTGGTCTAGCAGGAACAATTCGTAAGGGCGCCCGCGCTCCGCTGCCGCTACCGCTTCGTCGAGAGCGGCTTGCCCATCGGCGACGGTGATGACGGCCATGCGCCACTCGGCCAGCAGCATGCCCAGGAATTCGCGGTTTGTGGCGTTGTCATCGGCAACGAGCACGCGTACATCACCGAGCAGGGGCCCTATGGCGGCGATGGCCACTGGCTGGTTGGGGTGGTTAGTCACATTGTCGAAGGCCAGCTCGACGCGAAAGGTGGAACCCATGCCGTAGTCGCTGGTGACGCTAATGCGTCCGCCCATCAAACGCACCAGTTGGCGCGTAATGGCCAGCCCCAGCCCCGTCCCGCCATGGGCGCGTGTGGCGAAGCTGTCCAGCTGCGTGAACGCTTCGAAGACTCTTTGCAATTGGTCGGCGGGAATGCCTGGGCCGGTATCCCGTACTTCGAACACTACCCGGGTGAAATCTACGGGGTTGGCGCTATTAGCATCCACGGGTGCGGGCCGCGCATAGATGACGACCTCGCCACGCGCGGTAAACTTTACGGCGTTGCCGGCCAGATTGGTCAGCACCTGTCGGACGCGTCCGCCATCACCACGGACCCACGCGGGGAGCGCGGGGTCGAAGCGACAGACCAGCTCCACACCCTTGGCCTGAGCACGAGGCGCCAGTAGTTCGCCTACTTCTTCGATGACGTCAGCCAGACAGAAGGCGTTGGTACTGATATCCAGATGGCCCGCTTCGATCTTCGAGAAGTCGAGGATGTCGTTGATGATTTCCAGCAACGACTCGCCGCTGCCACGGATGGTGGCTAGCAAGCGCCGCTGGCGCGGATCCAAACGGGTGCCTTCGAGCAACTCAGCCATGCCCAGCACGCCATTCATGGGAGTGCGAATCTCGTGGCTCATTCGTGCCAGGAAATCGCTCTTGGCACGGCTGGAACCTTCCGCGTCAGCCAAAGCCTGAGCAAGGTAGGAAGTGCGTTCTGCTACTTGCTCCTCGAGCCCCCGGCGTTGGCTGGAGAGGCGTTCATCACGCGAGGCGATGGTATCGAGCATGCTGTTGAAGCGGCGGTAAACGCCGCGAATTTCCGGGTTGCCCTCTTCTTGCAGCCGGAAGTCGTAATTCTGACCGTGCTGCACTTGGTCCATAGCGGCGACCAGTTGCCTGAGTGGTAGGGTGATGGCGCGCTGCAAACGAGCTGTAATGAACAGGACTATTAGGCAGGCCAGCACTACCGTGGCGAGCAGGCCGAGTATTAGCGAACGCAAAGTTTCGCGCACCGCAGCCGTGGAAGCGATGAGGCGTAGTTCGCCCAGCACTTGGCCATCGAGCATTACCGGCGAACGCAGGTCGAGGTGGTCTGTGTCGAAATACCAGTACGCCTCCTTCGCGGGGCTGGCAATCCCGCGCTGGAGAATCTGGTTGAGTTCGGCGCGGGTTACCAGCGTGTCGGCAGCGGCAAGGCGTGCATCGTTGGCGACAAACTGCGCCAATGTTCGGCCGGCTGGGTCGAGGAGTTCCGCATACAGGATGCCCGGTTCGCGACCGAGACTGGAGAGCAGTTCGCGCGCTGCGTGCGGGTCTGCGTATTCGATGGCGGCAACGGCGTTGGCCGCTGCAACGCGGGCAATTCCCGAAGTGCGCAGCACCAACTGTTCCCGGCCATTCTGGTAGGCATGCCAGCCCAGCAAAGCGACTACCAAGACCAGCACAGCGGCGGCGGCCAAGCCGACCAGCAGGCGGACGCGCAGCACCAAGGACCAGTTGCCCATCTTGCCGTCCATTCCTGCCTAGGCCTCCTGGTGACGCCGTCAAACTCTATAATGGCACGATGCCACCTCGGCTGCGTGTCGCCGGCATAGGAAGCGAAGCTCGCTGGTGGGGCAATGCCCCCGCCGAGTGGTTGCCCGCCAGCAGCGCGGTGTTACAGCTGCAGCGCCCCCGTCAGTTCGCCCACCTGGCTGAAGCCTTGCTCTTGCACATAGGCAGCGATGCCCGCGTTGATGCGGCGGCAGCTGAACGGATCGTAAAAGAGCGAAGTACCCACGCCCACCGCTGTAGCACCGGCCAGCAGGAATTCCACCGCATCGGTAGCGCTGCAAATGCCGCCCTGGCCGATAATGGGGACGCCGTGCGCCTTCGTCACTTCGTACACCTGCTTCACCTTCAGCAAGGCGATGGGCTTGATGGCGGGACCGGACAGCCCACCCTGCACGTTGCCGATGACTGGACGACGGGTCTTCACATCGATGGCCATGCCCATGACCGTGTTGATGACGGCGAAGGCATCGGCACCCGCTTCGAGACAGGCGCGTGCGTTTTCCTTGATGTCCGTTTGGTTGGGCGACAGCTTGATGATGAGCGGCTTCTGCGTAACGCTGCGGCAAGCGGCCACTACCTTTGCGCTCATCTCCGGATAGTTGCCAAACTGCACGCCGCCTTCTTTGACGTTCGGGCAGGAGATGTTGACCTCGATGGCATCGATGGGGCTGTCATCGAAGCGGCGCGTCACCTCTACGTATTCCTCGATGGTGCTGCCTGAAACATTCGCGAAGAACTTTGTCTCGGTGAAGTCGAGTTCCGGAAGGATGTGGCGCACCACGTGGTCCACGCCGGGGTTCTGCAAGCCGATGGCGTTGATCATGCCTTGCGCGGTTTCCATGACCCGGTGCGGCGGGTTGCCAAGGCGTGGCTGGCCCGTGGTGCCCTTCAGGACGATGGCGCCGACGTCGCGGTTGGAGAAGCCCTCGATGCGCGTGTATTCCTCGCCGAAGCCGACGCAGCCGGACAGCAGGACAATGGGGGAGGCGAAATCTAGTCCGCAGAATTTCAGGCGGAGGGATTCGGGCGGGGAGCCAGGCGCGGTGAGCGCGGCGGGAGCGAGATGGGCAGCCATACGCCATTATAGTGGCCACATGTTCCATCTCGTTCTTTTGCAGCCCCAGATTCCTCCAAACACTGGCAATGCCATCCGGTTGTGTGCCAACACCGGCTGCACGCTGCACTTGGTACACCCATTGGGTTTTTCCCTACAAAGCCCGCACGTGCGTCGCGCCGGGCTCGACTATCACGAACTGGCGCGCGTGCGCGAACACGCGGATTTTGCGGCTTGCTGGCGCTGGCTCGATGAAAACGGGGCGGGACGGCGCTACGCGGTGGAGACGGGCGGCACCCGCCGCTACGATCAGGTGGGCTTCCAGCCGGGGGACGTGTTGGTGTTTGGCGCTGAAGGCCCGGGCATTGCGGCGGCAGACTTGGCGCGGTTTGCGCCGGAGGACGTGCTGCAACTTCCCATGTTGCCGGGGAACCGCAGCATGAACCTGTCCAACACCGTGGCCATCGTCGCCTACGAGGCATGGCGGCAGCAGGGGTTCAGCCGCGGCTAAGCCGCCAATCGATTGCAACCGTGCTTGCGATGTTGCTTTGACGCAACATTTTTGATGGTGCGCTGCAAAATGAACCGGGTGATTTCCTTCCCAACGTCTGTGCGTATTGACTGATGGTATAAAAAAACATACTTATAGTAGATAGCCGACAGGTGCCGACCGGTACCGGGCTGCCGAGGGGGAACCTACGCTCATGTCTACACCCGCCCATCCTGTCATTTCTCGCGCCCTGCAGGGTGCCGTTGCTGCTGCCCTGCTGCTCGCCGCCGCCGGCGCGTCCGCGCAACAGGCAGCCAGCGCTGGCCTCGAGGAAATCATCGTCACCGCCACCAAGAAGGCGAACTCCATCAACAGCACGGCGGCCGCCATTTCGGCCGTCACGGCAGACCAGCTCGGTGCCGGTGGCATCGAAGACATCTCCGACCTCGCCACGGCGGTGCCCAATCTCTCCGTCGGTGACCAGTTCGGTGTGAACCGCACCTTCATCCGCGGCGTCGGCATGACCAGCATCGACCTCGGTGCCGACGGTGCCGTGGCCTTCCTGCAGGATGGCGCCATGATTGCGCGTCCGTCCGCCCAGCTGGCCGGCTTCTTCGACCTGGAACAGGTGGAAGTGCTGCGCGGGCCGCAGGGCACCACCTACGGCCGCGGTGCTACCGCCGGCGTGGTGAATCTCGTCACCCGCAAGCCCGGCGATACCCTGAACGGCTATGGCCGTTTGACCGTCGGCAACTTCGCTGCCAAGACCTTCGAAGGTGCGGTAGGTGGCCCGGTGTCCGACACCGTTGGCGCGCGTGTGGCCGTAAAGTGGGACCAGCGTGATGGCTACGGCAAGAACCTGTTCACCGGCAGCCAGATCGACGACCGCGACGCGGTAGCCGTTCGCGGCATGGTGTCGTTCGCCCCCAGCGATGATGTGCAGGCGACCCTCATCGCCGACTACTTCAAGGAAGACGACAACAACTACGCCTTCCACTACTTCGGCACGACCGGCACGCCGGAAGACGGCCTCGGGCACAACCTGCTCGGCGGCAAGACCATTTTCGACTACTACGCCACGCGTGGCGAGGCTGCGGACCTGCGCAACATCTACTCCGACCAAGAGCCTATCAACCAGCGCGACGGCGTCGGCCTGACGGCTCTGGTGGACTTCAAGTTGGGCGAGTGGGACGTGAAGTCCGTGACCGCGTGGCGCGATTTCCAGCGTTTCACGCGTGACGACCTCGACGTCTCCGACGTGAACATGTTCGGCCAGAACAACTACGACGAAGACAGCAACGCTTGGAGTCAGGAATTCACCTTCAGCCGCACGGCTGGCAAGTGGGACCTGCTCGGCGGCGTCATGTACTTCCACGAGAAGCTGTTTGGCTCCGTGAAGGTGCCGCTCACCAACCTCGGCTTGCTGTTCGGCGCTCCTGCCAACCTGTTCAACAACGGCAACTATTGGCAGTTGGGCACGGTAAAGACGGACGCCTACGGCGCGTTTTTGCAGGGCACGTACCCGATCAACGACCAGCTGAAAGTGACCGTGGGTGCCCGCTACAACCACGAGAAGCGCGAGGGCGCCGGTTCCTTCATCTTCGACGCGCTGGGCGCAAACGTGCCGACAGATAAGGGCAAGTCCTGGGATGCCGTCACGCCGCGCTTCAATCTCGAGTACACCACCGAGAGCGGGCAGCTGTGGTACGGCAGCCTGACGCGGGGCTTCAAGTCGGGCGTCATCAACGTCGGTAGCCAGAATGCCGTCATTGACCCGGAATACGTGTGGAGCATCGAGGCCGGTGTGAAGGGCCGTGCCGCTGGTGGCAATGTGGAATACCGTGCTGCGGTGTTCAACTACAAGTACTCGGACCTGCAGGTCGGCTTCGTCGGTGCGGACAGCGTGGTCACTACGGTGAACGCCGCTTCGGCCCGCAACTACGGCCTCGAGATTGAGCTGCGCGCCAAGTTGGCGGAAGGCCTCACCGCGGACTTCTATGCCACCCTGTTGTCGGCGAAGTACACAGACTTCACCACGGGCGATTATCGTCAGGCATTCCGCCAAGTCGATGTGTCGGGCAACCATCTGCAGAACGCACCCACTAACACGGCCTTTGCCGGTCTGACGTACGAAGTACCGGTGGGTTCGGGTATGTTGGCTCTGCACGCTGAAGCGTCTTACCAGGGCACGGTGTACTTCACCGAGTTCAACAATGCGGACGCGGTACAGGCCAGCTACACCATCGGCAACGTGGCTGCTACGTGGACCGACAGCAGTGAGCATTGGAGCGTGGGTGGTTGGGTGAAGAATGTGGGCGACGAGTTCATCGTCACCAACAACATCATCACTGCGCCGCTCTACGGCAGCATCCGTGTGGGCTCGGTGGCACCGCCGCGCACCTACGGCCTGACGGTCGGTTACAAGTTCTGACCGCCAAGTTCTGACGGATAAGTTCTAACCGCAGGGGTTTTCGTATGAGCAGCAGTGTGGCCGAAGATACTTATCGCTTCGACCCCGCTGACCAAGCGCTGGTGCGAGACCCTTACCCCACCTACCGCCGTTTGCAGGCCATTCCCGGCTTGCATGCGGCGGCAGGCGGTTACCATGTGGCTACGCGTCACCTGGATTGCCGGCAAGTGCTGGCCAGCCCGGCCTTTGGTCAGGGCAGTTTCATCCGCAACATTCAGCTGTTCTACGGCCCGGACTTCGACGTGCTTGGCCAGAGTTCCTATCGCTGGTTGTCGGAAGTGTTTCTGATGCAAGACCCGCCGCATCACACGCGGCTGCGCAAGTTGGTTAGCTTTGCGCTTACTCCAAAGCGTATCGCGGACATGGCGCCGCGCATTCAGGCCTTGCAAGACGGTCTCGTCGATGCCTGGCTCGCCAAGGGCGGCGTGGGCGATGTCGTCGACGATTTGGCTTATCCCTTGCCGGTGCTGGTCATGTTCGACTTGCTGGGCGTGGAAGAAAGCGAACGCACGCCGGATGCCATGGCCAAGCTGACGCGTGCCATCGCCGAGGCGTTTCTGGTGTTTGAGACGCGTGTGCTGAGCGCTGATGAATTGGCGCTAGCCAACCGGCAGATGGATTACCTCTACGAATACTTCGGGGCCTTGTTCGACCGGCGCAAAGCCGATCCGCGCGATGACCTGACCTCGGCGCTGGCTTCTGTCCGCGACGAAACGGGCGATGCATTGTCGCACCGTGAGATGGTTACCATCGTTATCGCCATGTTCGGTGCGGGTTTCGAAACCAC
>Ga0164294_10001282_pt1 | contig 23403 bp, 19 predicted proteins | sample GEODES005metaG_FD_111479 | JGI IMG/M metagenome (GOLD analysis project Ga0164294, IMG submission 111479) | Oligotrophic lake water microbial communities from Sparkling Lake, Wisconsin, USA - GEODES005 metaG | ecosystem: Environmental > Aquatic > Freshwater > Lake | place: USA: Sparkling Lake...
TGTCATTGTCGGTATACCCACAAAGTTTAATAATGGAGTCGATTGGTAAATTTTCATTTACAGAATTCTCTAATTCAACCATACAATGCCTATACCTATATTCATTGATCAATGATAAAAATGAAAGATTGTAATGTACTTTAGTAATCCTGTCTAATATTTCTGGACTAGTATTTAATAATTCAGAAAAATCCTGAATGGAGGCGTCTTTGTGTAAATAGTACTTTAAATCAAAAAAATAATGATCAAATACATTTTTTAAAGGAGTAGTTTTTTTACGATGCTTTCCTATTAGACCCTCGAAGAAATTAAAAAAAGACATGATTCAATTATTTGAATCACAAAAATTGTAAAAAAAAGATGGGAGAAAAAATTTGAGATGTAACTATTACAAATGTCACAGTTAGATTAAAAATTACAGCTGTCACATTTAAAATGACATTGATTTTCAATTAGTTAATTATTCAAGATATTGATCAAATCAGATGGATTGCCTCCATGATATTTTTTAAATGGCTGATAAAAACGCTGACGAGAGCTAAAACCAACTTCCATCGCCAATGCTTCAACTGTATAATTTTTATATTTTGGTTCTTTAATGATCTCAACAAAGTGCTCCACCCGTGATTTATTAACTAATTCATCAAAGGTCATTGAATAAGTGAAATAAATATAATTATACATAATCTCTTTATCTACTTTCATCACATTAGAAAATTCAACAATATCAGCTTCTTTATTTTTATAGTAAAAATTGGTAAAAAAGTGAAAATTGAAATCTATTTCATTGATAGCTGTTCTAAAATCATTTTGATTAAATAGAAAACCTAAAGAAATTTTGGTCCCATTTTTATTAATAAAACTAGGTCTATATAAAATAATTAATACCAAACCTAAAGAGAATGCTATTGAAACGAAAATTTTGACATTATTAGGTATTTCTAGAAAAGAATAAAGGAAAATAAAAATTAATTGCGAAAGAGTTGTCATAAAAAACCAAAACGTCCAGATCTGAATTCTTTTGAAATAAATATTTTTAAATGAAAATTTAAATAAAATATTTTTTGCGTAATAAAGAAAAAATAAATTAAATAAAATAAAAAATAGGTATACAAAAAAATTAAGATAAATAGGCAGGTTAAATCCAAGATCTCTTTGATCACCAGGACTTCTTATTGTATTAAATTTTAGAATTACAGTATCATAGCCAACAAACTGTATATAAATTATCAAAATAATATAAAATGTATAAGCACCAATGGTGTAAATATTTACTAGCCTTCTATGCTGGATGAAATACAAATTAGTAAATATTTGAACCAACGAAGTACCCGCAACTACTTTGCAAATTTTAAAGAGAAGGATATATTGATCAGGACCCGTAATGATCAATGAAAAAAAGGAAGAAACGCTAACAGTAAAAATAATTAATAAAAAAAAGATTTTTAGTTGAATGGGAGATTTAAATCGAATCAGGACATCGAATAAAACGATGAGGGAAAAAACAAATACAAAAAAGTAGGAACTTTTAATAATTAAATCTACGGTGATATTCATACGCTAAGATAAATTTCAATGAATCAAAAACAGCTACTCAACGATTAATTTTCAATTAATTAATCATTTAATACATCGACTAAATCAGAAGGATTACCTCCGTGATATTTTTTAAAGGGCTGATAAAAACGCTGCCTAGAGCTAAAACCAACTTCCATTGCCAATGCCTCAATGGTATAACTATTATATTTTGGTTCTTTTATTATCTCAACAAAGTATTCTATCCGAGTTTTATTAATTAACTCATCAAAGCTCATTGAGAAAGTAAAATAGACGTAATTAAACATAATTTCTTTATTTACTCCCATTATAGAAGAAAATTCAACAATATCAGCTTTTTTATTTTTGTAATAAAAATTAGTAAAAAAGTGAAAATTGAAATCTATTTCACTGATATCCATACTGAAATCCTTTCTATTAAATAAAAAACCAAATAAAATCTTAGAACCATTTTTGTTAATGAAACTAGGTCTATATAAAACCATTAAGAGTAAACTCAAACCGAAAAAAATTGAAACAAAAATTTTATTCGATTTAGGTATTTCAATAATATTAAAAAGAAGAATAAAAATTAATTGCATAAGAATAAATACAAAAAAACAAAACGTCCAGATTTGAATTCTTTTAAAATAAATATTCTTAAATGAAAATTTAAATAAAATATTATATATGTAATAAAGAGAAAATAAATTAAAAAAAATAAAATCCAGGTATATAAAAAAATTAAGATAAATAGGCAGGTTAAAACTATTACCTCCTTGCCCGCCTGTACTGTTTAAAAGATTATATTTTGGAAATACGGTATCATATCCAACAATTAGTACATAAAATATTAAAAAAATATAAAATGTATACGAAGAAATTATATAAATATTTGCTAGCTTTTTGTGTTGTATAAAATATAAATTAGTAAATAGTTGAACAACCGAAGTTCCAGTTACTACTTTGAAAATCTGTATAATGAATACATATTGATCCGTCCCCGTCCTGATAAATAAACAAAAATTAATAACAATACAAGAAATAACAATTAATAAGAAAAACATTTTTAGTTTAAAAGGAGATTTAAATCTAATCAGGACATCTAATAAAACGATTATTGAAAAAAGAAATAAAAAAAAGTAAGAATATTGAATAATTGAATCGGAGGTGATGTTCATAGTGCTAATCTGGATTATAAAAATCTCCTATTTAAAAGATATTAAATATATTACAGCTTTACCAAAACACTTACATTAAAATCAATTATTTGTTGTAACTTATTATAATACATTGATAGTATTATATTTATATATTAAGTACTTATCTATTTTGATCAATAATCAAGAGAATTTTTAAACACCAAAAGCCATAATATCAGCAGTAAATACATTCCAACAGGCTCCATTGAAAGCTACCAATCCTTTCATTTACAGGTGAAGGTTTCCTAATCCGAAGACTTAAAACAAGCTTGTTCGACTGAAATGATTTAGGAAAGAAGCCCATCCATGGGCAAGGCTTTTCGGCAAAGAGTGAACGACAGTTCCAAAACTTTGGGTAAAAGCCCTTTTTGAAAGGCTTGATAGTTCAACCAAGTCAAATATTTTAATTTATTATACCAATAAGGGTTAATTTTGAAAAAATTGTTAATTTCAAGGAAATGTATTTAAATCTCGTTCGTGGAACCTTACCTTCTAATATTACTGGAAGAACAAATCGAATGGATCACTTTCAAATTAGATTTTTCACCTTACTTACACAAAAGGTACGTTTCATATAACGACCATTAAAATTTAATCATTCAACAAAACCAATAACTTATGAATTTTTTTTGGCTTTATGATTTATCGATTTGGGTACTTTACATAATTGTTTTTGTCACGTTTTCTTCATTTTCAGTGTTCGGATATTTAATTACAAAGAAGCCACTCACTAAATATTTTCGCGCGAAAGATATTGAAATTAACGATGTAATATCTCACTTTACAGGTATCGTAGGAATATTTTTTGGAATTTTAATCGGGCTAGTAGCTGTTGGCGTTTGGGAAAACTATAATAGTTCTCAAGAAAAGGTAGATGCAGAATCAGGTAATGCTTTGGCATTGTACAGGGATTGTAGTGGGCTTCCTTTTCAGGTATCTAAAGTAATTAAAGAGGACATTAAAATTTATTTAAATAATGTAATTAAAAAAGAATGGCCTCAATCGAAAAAAGGTAATATCCCACTTGCTGCTTTAGAAAATTTAAACAAAATTCAGCAAGACCTAATTTTGTTTAACCCAGTTACAGAAAGAGATAAAATTATTTATACACTATGTCTAGACAAATTCTCCGTTCTTGCTTGTTCTAGAAGAGAAAGGGTTTATGCTACTCAAAATGGCCTACCTCCTATCGTATGGGCCGTCACTATAATAGGATGTATAGTATTAATTTCTATATCCTGGTTTTTTGAAACAGATACCCGACTACACATCGTAATGAGTTTGATTGTAGGCATCCTACTTTCGACTGTTATTTTTATGATTATATCTTTAGATTGGCCTTTCAGAGGCACCTTAAGTATAGATACTGGATCTTATAAATTCGTTTTGGACAGAATACGTGAAGCGGAATTAAAGCAAAATTTATTTCAGTTAACAAATTAATAATTAAAGCAGAAACCAGTATTATATTTTACAAAACCATGAAGAATAGTTACTTGATTATATTTTTTTTATGTATTGCTAAATTTTCAACAGCAAACTATATTGACACATTAGTGATTCCTAATGCTGAAGTACTTATTAAATTAGGTTTAAAAAATAATAGCAATCTGAAAATTTTTAAACTTAAGATATCCCAGTCCAATTATGATTATAAAGCTTCTAATTATTTTAAGACTCCTCAGATTAATGGAACCTTCAATTCACAAGATAATTTAAAACTATCTACAACTAATATACCCGGTGCCCCCTTTGGACAACCTGGTAAATATATCCCTATCTCACTGGGAAAACCCTTTACTAATTCGATGGGAATTTCCGCCGTTCAATCGGTAATGGATTGGCAGCATATTTTTCAATCAAAAATTGCTTACCAAAACACTGAGCTTTTAAAAGCACAAGAAGATCAATCCATTCAAAATTTAAAATTACAAATACTTCAAACATACTATTCAATTATCACCTCACTATCTGCTATTGAAATCTCAGAAAAAGACCTTCAATTATCGGATAGTATTGTTAAAATAATTGAATTTAAATATACGAGTGGTATCATAGATGAATCCTCATTCAATCAAGCGAAAGTGAGTAGCAATAATATTAAACAAAATATTATTCAGTCAACTACTTTATTAAAACAATCAATCGCTTACATTAAAAATCTAGTCGATTTACCAGTTACCACTGATCTTCAGTTCACTTTACCAGAACAACTCATTGTGGAAAATAAACCAATACAGGAATTAGGTTCAGACAAAGGACTTTTGCCATTACAACAGTTGGTGAAAATAGATTCACTTCAAATTAAAGAAGCGAAAGCCAAATATTATCCAAAATTTAATCTTGTTGGATACAAGGGATATGACCAATTTCGAGATGAATTAGGTATCGATTTCAGTAGAGGCTCCTGGAATGACTATTCCTACATAAGTTTAATGGCTACCTTGCCCATATATAATGGATTGGTAAGTAGGAATAAGGTAAAAAGTATGCAGTATAAAAAAGAGGTTTCTAAAGAACAGCTAAAATCTGCTACTCAACAATCTCTAATGAATGACCAAAATTTAATAGAAAACTATCAATCAACAGTAAAATTGATTGAAATAACAAAAAATAATTTTGAATTACTAAACAAGATAACGACTGCAAATTTTGAAAAATATATTAATGGTTTGATTAGCCTAGATGTCTATTTCAAATCTTTTGAAGACTACTTAAAATCAGAAAATATATATTTAAATATGGTCTCTAATTTACAAATAATCAATGCAAATTTTGAGGCTAGAAACTAACATTCACTTGAACAATTAAAAATACTATGAAGAATTTATTTATATACCTTTTGATTGCTTTGAATTTCCTAGCAAGTTGCTCTGAAGAAGTAGAACAAACGAAGCCTGTTAAAAAGGATTTAAAAGATTTAATATACGCCACTGGTAAATTAGTACCCGAAATTGAATACAACATTCCTTCCATGATGGATGGAAATATAAAGTATCTCTACTTAAATGAGGGTGATACGGTTAAATCGGGACAGCCTGTATGCCAAATTGGAAATGAATTACAACTAACTCAATTAGAAAATGCTGAGACTAATTATAATTTCTCAAAAAATAATATGCAGGAAAATGCTCCACAAATTGTAAAATTAAAAGAGCAGATTAATCAAGCAATATCAAAATGCAATACGGACAGTTTAAACATAATTAGATATCAAAGGCTCTTTGATAAACATGCTGTATCTGCATTAGATTTAGAAAAAACAAAAATTGAATTTCTAAATAGCCAAACCAATAGAACCATCCTTCAGAAATCATTAGAAGACCTCAAGGCGATGGTAGCTTTAAATGAGTCCAATGCAAAATCACAATTAAAAATACAAGAACAAAATTTAAAATATAGTAAGGTGTCCATTGAAAATGGTGGAGCCATCATTTTGAAAATATTTAAATCGAAAGGTGATTTAGTAAGAAAAGGAGAACCTATTTGTCGTATCGGTTCTGGAAAAAATATTTTAAGGCTTTTTATCGCTGAAAACGATATTAAATTCGTATCAGTAAACCAATCTATATTGATTGTTGCTGCAAATGACCATAACAATATTTACAAGGGAGCTATCACAAAAATTCACCCAATTTTTGATGAAATTTCACAAGCTTATAAAGTTGATGCAAGCATCGATTCGTCTGCTAGCTCGCTACCATTAGGAAGTAAAGTTCAAATAAACATATTAATCAAAGAGGCCAAAGGTGCGTTGGTAATACCAACTGATTATTTATTAAATGGCGATTCTGTTTCACTTTCAAAAAATCATCAAAAAGTAGCAGTTAAAACAGGAATTAAAACACAAGATTATATTCAAATTTTAAGCGGAATAGATGAAAATAGTTCGATTGAATTAGTTGATCAATAGTTTTAATTTCTGCAACTCCCCTACCCAATATCTTATAAATAAGATAAAATAATCCCCACATGTCAACAATAGTCCTTTACACAGACGGTTCTTCAAGAGGCAATCCAGGACCTGGTGGCTATGGGGCAGTATTAATGTATGGACATCACCACAAAGAGTTATCACAAGGGTTTCGACTCACCACCAATAATAGAATGGAACTGCTTGCTGTTATCGCAGGATTAGAAGCCATCAAAAAAAATGAATTGCCAATAACAGTTTATTCCGATAGTCAATATGTAGTAAACGCTGTTGAAAAAGGATGGTTAAATACTTGGATTAAAACAGATTTTAAGGGAGGTAAAAAAAATAAAGATCTTTGGAAGCATTACTTTGAATTATCAAAAAAGTTTACCGTTAAATTTATATGGGTAAAAGGTCACGCTGATAATCCCCACAACAATAGATGCGACGAATTGGCCACCAATGCAGCAGCAGGAAAGCAATTGCTAACTGATAAAGGATACGAAGATTCATTATAAAAAAATGCCACTCAATTGTAGACTGCCCCCAAAAAGTTAGACACTTAATGGGGGCATTTTTTGTAAGTTTATTAAAATCTTAAGCAGTAACCTTAGATTGAACTGAATATTTTGAAAAAAGTCGAAATCCTCCAAATAAAATAACACTGAAAATTAAAGTTGCATACAAACTACCTAAATAAAAAGGAATGGCAGCTGTGTAACAACTTACTAACCCATCCCAAGTTTTTGCATAAGGCAAATTATTAAGGCCCAATCCACCTGATATCCAAACCAAGAAATTTGAAGTTAAAAAATAAAAACTAGCCCCTGAAAGTCCACCAGCTAATATTTGGAACCAATTATTTTTTTGAATTAAAAATCCAATTAAAGTAACAGAGGCGAATAATACATAATTTTCTACTTGACCGCTATAAAAACCCGCAATAGGAGAAATCTTATATTGGAATAGAACTTCATACAGCACATCTGACAATAACATTGATAAAATAGGTAGCAAAAAAGAATAACGCTTATTTTTAATAATACTCCCACTAAATAATGCCATGGCAATTTGAGGAGCAAAGCCAAGGGGCCTTCCAGGAAGCAATCGATAAAAGGAAGCAATTAAAACCAATAAAACAAAACTTACTAATATTGACCTTTCTATCTTCATTTTTTTTAATTTAACAGGAACAAAAATAAGTAATTAATCCATTTGCAAGCAATATTTATAAAATCCCCAATAGTAGAACTCAATTAATAATTAATCTTATAAAAAGTAGAACGGGGTTTAAGCAGATGGCAAAACACATAGAAACAGGGAAAAAAGGAGAAAAAATGGCCATTCAATGGCTACAGGAGAGATCCTATAGGATATTAGAACAAAACTGGAGACATGGCAGATTTGAAGTAGACGTTATAGCAGAAAAGTTGATGGTGCTTCAGTTTGTAGAAATAAAAACCAGAAGAACTTCTAAATTTGGCTTACCAGAGCAAAGTGTAAGACAAAACAAAATACAAAATCTGATTAATGCTGCAGAACAATACCTTTACCTAAATCCACAATGGCAAAGAATACAATTTAATATCCTATCGATTTTAATAATTCGAAACCATCCAGTGGAATATTTTTTAATTGAAGACGTATTCTTGTAATAAAATTTGAAAAAGAATTAACCAATCAAATTTTTCATTTTCTCCACCATCTTAAATGTAGCAGGACAATACTGTAAATTCTGCTTGTGAACATCAATATATTCTATCGTCTTTCTTTTTGTCAGATGCGGAAAGCCCGCACAATCATCGGGTCGAATTGCATAAATAGAACATTTGTTATCAGTCAAATTTAAAAATTGACAGGGCTGTTTTTTATTTTGCCAATCCTTATCCTTTTTATCGTAGACTAGCCATTTATCCTTGAATTCAGTTGGAGTTAGTTTAAAATGAGCAGAAATTCTTTTGATATCCTTTACAGAAAAAGTAGGAGTCATTTGTTTACAACAATTACCACAGCTTAAGCAATCAGTTTCAGCCCAAACTTCCTTATCAACTTGATCAATAAGTTTATGCAATCCCTTTGGCGGATTTTTTTCTAATTTAGTCAAAAATGATTTGAGGGCTTTTTTATGGTATCTTACTTTTTGCTTGAAGGATCTAAAACTTATCATCATCAGTGAGTAAAAATTAAAATAAATATAAACGAAAATAAGGAAACCTTGGCTAACTAAAAGAGTTTTTACAAATTAATCAGCCCTAACCTATTTTATAAAAAAACAGCCTTATCTTTCATTACCTAAATATATTAATGATTCTTTTTCTTTTATTACTTGAACTTACATTATTAAAAGTATTCTGTTTAAAGATTTATCTTAATATATTACTCAGACAATATCAATTTTCATAATTTTCAACCGTTCAACTCACTCAAATGTGGCAGGCATATAAAAAGGGATACAAAGCTTTTCTTCAATTAGAAAAATCATTGAGTGATAATTCTGTAGAAGCCTACCTGCATGATATCGAAAAGCTTACTACTTGGATTCAGCAAACTGAGCATCTCAAAACCCCTCAACAAATAGAATTAAAGGACCTTGAAAATTTTATTCGTTGGATTAGTGAACTAGGCATGACTCCGGGCTCTCAAGCAAGGATAATTTCTGGACTAAGAAGCTTTTTTAAATACTGTCTTCAAGAACAAATTATTACCAACAGTCCGGCAATGCTATTAGAATCACCCAAATTAAAAAGGTCATTGCCCGATGTGCTTAGTTTTGAAGAAATCAGCGCTATGATCAATTGTATAGATTTAAGTAAGTCGGAAGGAGGAAGAAACAAAGCAATTTTAGAAACACTTTATAGCTGTGGTTTAAGGGTAACCGAAGCAGTAAACCTTCGTATCAGTTGCCTTCATCTAGATCTTGGCTTTATTAGAGTGATTGGTAAGGGAGATAAGGAAAGATTAATACCTATAGGGACTGATGCTGCAAAATATATTGAAATTTATAAAAATGATATCCGAATTCATCTCTCTATAAAACCAGGTAATGAAGATATTTTATTTCTAAATCGAAGAGGAGCTAAACTTTCCCGTGTGATGATCTTTTTAATAATTAAAGAATTAGCTAGACTAGCGGAAATTAAAAAAACAATCTCTCCTCATACCCTTCGACATTCCTTTGCTACCCATTTGGTGGAGGGAGGCGCTGATCTAAGAGCTGTTCAAGAAATGCTTGGCCATGAAAGTATTACTACTACTGAGATCTATACTCACCTAGATAGAGAATATTTAAGATCCACTTTACAACAATTTCATCCAGCATTTAAATCAAAATGAGAATACAATTTTTAAGAGAGGAATAAAAAAGTAAATATTTTATTTAGATAAAATATTTTAAAAAACCATTATTAAGAAAGTACTGCAGAGTTATTAGAATTATTATTTTTTACTTTGTTTCGGTAATTTTTAAACATGCTCATCCATCTCAATTTCAATACCCCTAGAATTCCTTCTTTTACAATTCCCTTATTCATTTTACTTTCTCCCAACTGACGATCAATAAAAGTAATGGGAACCTCTTTGATAGTGAAGCCTAATTTCCAAGCTGCAAATTTCATTTCAATCTGAAAAGCATAACCTACAAAACTAATTTCATTTAAATTAATAGTTTCTAAAAATTTCCTGCTGTAACAAACAAATCCTGCAGTAGGATCTTGCACTGGCATCCAAGTGATGATACGAGTATACAAGGAGGCTCCCTTAGACAAAGCGATTCTATTCGCTGGCCAATTTTTAACTGCGCCACCTTTAATGTATCTTGACCCAACTGCAACACCTGCACCATTCTTACATGCCAGATATAAATTTTCTAAATCTTTTGGATTGTGAGAAAAATCAGCATCCATTTCAAAAATGAATTGATAACCATTCAAAAGTGCCCATTTAAATCCATGAATATAAGCGGTGCCCAATCCCAACTTTCCAATGCGCTTTTCTAAAAATAATTGCCCGGGATATTTATCGAATAAAGATTGAACTAAATCTGCAGTCCCATCTGGAGAGCCATCATCAATAATTAAAATATGAAAATTTTGCTGCAAGTCGATCACTGCAGCGATTATATTTTCAACGTTTTCTTTTTCGTTGTAAGTTGGTATAATTACTAATTTTTCCAAGAATACTAAAGATAAATTTTAATTAATTTATAACGAGAAAAACTAAATTAATAAATTAAATATTTTTTAAAAGGGTTCGATTCAATATCTCCGTTAGCTTTTGCTTGGTATGAAGTGGAAAATCCCCCCTTATCATCCAGTCGTAATACTGAGGCTCTGCTTTTAATACATCTACAACCGGCCTACCTTTGTGTTTACCAAAATTGAATACTTCTACCCCTTTTTCGTCAAATATAAAACGACGCGCATAATCCACCACTTTATCCTCTCCAATAACTGCTAAAATTGAATCCAATGAGTTTCCCATCTGGGGATAACGCTCTATCTGAGACATAAACACGTCAATGGTAGCATTTACATCCGCTTCTGCACTATGCGCATCTACTAATTCTTTGTCACAATAATATTTGTAAGCAGCGGTTAAGGTTCTAGGTTCCATCTTGTAAAAAATATGCTGAACATCCACCATCCTGCAGGCACTTAAGTCTACCTCCATCCCAGCTCGCAAAAATTCTTCCATCAAAATTGGAATATCAAAACGATTGCTATTATAACCACCCATATCGCAGTTTTCTATAAACTGCTTCAACTCATTACCACATTGTTTAAAACTGGGTGCATCCTTTACCATTTCATCTGTAATGCCATGAATAGCAGTTGTTTCAGGCGGTATAGGAATACCTGGATTCAATAGTTTCCTTTTCACCTGTCGAGTCCCATCTGGCAAAATTTTAATGATAGCAACTTCTATAATTCTATCAGTAGAAAGATTTACACCTGTGGTTTCTAAATCAAAAAAAGCTATTGGACGAGCTAATTGTAGAGCCATACCTATTTAATTTTTAAAATTTACTATGTTGGTATTATAATTTATTATATATTTGAGAAAATTAAACAGTTGGTCATCAATACTAAATAATATTAATAAGTCAGATTAAATCAACTTTAACGATTTCTGACTAGCAAGTTAACTTTTAATCTGTGAATTTATAACATTTATAGTCTAAACAAAAGCTTTTGTATATTTGTAAATCTAACTTAGAAGTAAAATCATCTAAACCATTAAAAATGAAAAAGATTTTAATATTGGTATTTTTAATCAGCACTGGACTCATACTTCTATCTTCCTGTGGAGCAAGCAGAAGAGGCACTGGCTGTCCGATGACAGAAAATATCATTCACTAAACCCATTTTCAAAATGGATTGGATCTCTCTGACCTCGACAAATCAATTGGCTGACATCAAAGAAAAGTCGAAGAATAAACCTCAACTAATTTTTAAGCACAGTACCCGTTGTTCGATTAGCTCAATGGCAAAAAATCGCTTAGAAAGAGAAACCACTCCCGAAAACATAGATTTTTACTATCTTGATTTGATAAGCTATCGAGAATTGTCTACAAAAATTGCTGAAGAATTTTCAGTATTCCACGAATCCCCCCAGGTTATTCTAATCAAAAATGGCGAATGCAGTTATGACGAAAGTCATTCCGGTATCAATATGGATGATATTAAAGAACAAGCTACTTCACAAAATTGATCCCTTTTTTTAACTACCGCTAAGCTTCAATAAAAAAGAGTTCAACATTTCACTTTGAGCCTCCATTTTTATACTATTCTTTTGCAAAGTCAATTGATGTTGAATACTAACTGGTATAGGTACTAACTCACCAATCAAAGGTTCAACTGCATCATAAAATTTTACAGGATGAGCAGTTTCCAATACGATTCCTTTTTGATCAGGATGAGATTGTAAATATTGATCCAATGCTTTGAATCCTACCGCTCCATGGGGATCTAATAAATAATGGTATTTTTTGTAAATAGTCTGTAAGGTAGATTTGGTATGATCTTCAGAAATACTACAACTACTAAATACAGCTGTTAGATTGGTAAATTGATGGTGAAAAATTTCAAGTATGCGAATAAAATTACTAGGATTGCCAACATCCATCGCATTGGAAATAGTAGCCACCGCATTTTTAGGAACATACTGTTGGGATTGCATATAATTCGGCACCACATCATTTGCATTACAAGCAGCTATAAAATGCTGAACTGGTAATCCAGACTGATGTGCCAAAATACCTGCGCAAATATTTCCGAAATTTCCACTTGGAACAGATATTACTGGAGGCTTATGTTTATCGGCCCATAACTTATACGCAAAAAAATAATACAATTGCTGAGGCAACCAACGAGCTACATTGATAGAATTGGCAGAGGTTAAAAATAATTTTTGCTTTAAATCTTCATCAAGAAATGCCTGCTTAACCATTTGTTGGCAATCATCAAAAGTGCCAGCAATTTCTAAGGCATGTATATTTTTACCCAAAGTAGTTAACTGCTTTTCTTGAACCGAACTCACTTTTCCAGAAGGATACAGTATCACTACCTCCACGCCTTCTACCTCATAAAAACCATTGGCAACAGCACCTCCCGTATCTCCTGAAGTTGCCACTAATACAGTTACCTTCTTTCTTTTACCTAGATCTAAGTCGGACTGCTTAACAAAATAACCCAAGCAACGACTCATAAATCTTGCTCCAATATCTTTAAATGCAAGCGTTGGTCCATGGTACAATTCCAAAGAATAAATGGAATCAGTAACCTTTACCAGCGGAATGTCAAAGTTGATTGTCTCCTCTACAATTCGCCTCAACTCAAGTTTTGGAATAGTATCACCTACATAAGGTTTCATTACCTGGTAAGCAATTTCTTCATTTGAATATTGAGTTATATTTTCAATGAGCTCTTTAGAAATAGTTGGTATTCGTTCAGGGAAATACAAGCCTTTATCAGGCGCTTGTCCATTGATGGTAGCTTGTTTAAAATCTACTTCGGGTGATTGGTGATTGGTACTAAAATATTTCATGCGATTTTTAATAACGGATGATCTTTAACTGATAGTTTTTAAAACTCCTTTACTCTATTTACCCTTCTATAATCTTTACCCCTTTTTGATTAATGGTAGTTACATAAGTATTAAACTCCAATCCAATTTGTTTGTATATTTCTTGCATTACAGTTTGCACTTTTTTTGCAGTAGCTTCATCCCTACTTAGCATAAATAAGGAGGGACCTGAACCAGAAATACCACCGCCCAACGCACCTGCTTCTTTACACTTGATTTTAACTTCATCAAAGCCAGGAATCAAGATACTTCTTACGGGTTCAATGATCACATCCTCTAGGGAACGACCAATCAAATCCAAATCACTCTGCATAAAACCAGCCACTAGCCCTGCAATATTTCCCCATTGTCTGATTGCATCTTTTAACAATACTTCTTTTCTTAAAATCTGCCTAGCATCTTTGGTACGTACTTCTATTTGAGGGTGAACAATGGTTACAAAAAGATCGGGTGAAGAAATTGAAATGATATCCAGCGGATGAATGCTACGAATTAATGTAATCCCTCCATAAATACAGGGTGCCACATTATCTGCATGTTTAACCCCTGAAGCAACTTTTTCTCCAAACATTGCAAAGCGGACAAGATCTTTATTTGAAAAAACATTCCCCAATAGGTGATTTGCTGCAACTACAGCACCAGCAGCACTTGCAGCACTTGAACCAATGCCACTTCCCGGTTTAATTCTTTTATGAATAGTGACTTCAAAACCAGTGGGTGTATCAAGCTCATTGATCATTTCAATCAATGGAGCGCCTGCAGTATTTTGTGCTGGATCTAACGGTAATGGGTATCCGTCGGCACTGAGTATGATCACCTTTTTTTCATTCAATAATTTAACTTCCATCAAATCATTCGGTTCATTCAAACACATTCCCAACACATCAAAACCACAGACAAGGTTAGCCACTGTAGCAGGTGCTAATACCCTTACATATCCTGCGGCTGAATAATTAGGCTTTATCTTTTTATTATCAGTTAGATGATGAGCTAGGTCCATAAATAGATTTGTGAGAATAAAATATTTTTAAATTAATCCGCTTCAAATAGTCGATGTATTTTAAATTCTTCCAGTTCTGATAATATCTGCAAAAACACCCGATGCAGTAATATCTGCTCCTGCTCCAGCACCCTTTATTACCAATGGTTGATCAACATAACGATCGGTATAAAAAAGAACAATATTATCCTTTCCATACAAATGAAAAAAATCATGTTGTGGATTAATATGCTGTAGACCAACCTGAGCTTTTCCTTTATCGAACTTGGCAACAAATTTCAACTTTTTTCCTGCAGCTTCTGCTTCCGTATATAATTTTTTGAAATGATCTTCATGCGCTTCCATAGACTGATAAAAATCTGCAACAGAACCCTCCATACAAGCAGCTGGCATAAATGAAAGATTATCAATATCCTCCATTTCCATTTTTTCTCCAGCCTCTCTAGATAAAATCATAATCTTTCTCATTACATCCTTACCACTTAAATCAAGGCGAGGATCTGGCTCTGTATACCCTTCCTCCTGTGCTTGCTTTACTACCGAGGCAAAACTCATTTTACCATCATACTGATTAAAAACAAAATTGAGTGTACCGCTTAAAACAGCCTCCATAGTATGAATTTTATCACCACTTCTAAGCAAGTCATTTAAAGATCCAATAATTGGCAAACTAGCTCCTACATTGGTTTCAAAGAAAAACTGCGCATTGAATTCAGTAGCTAATTTTTTCAATTCAGTATAATATTCAAAACTAGATGAACAAGCAATTTTATTACAAGCCACTACTGAAATACTTTTTCTCAATAACTGATCGTAACAATTAGCTACCTTTTCATTTGCCGTAACATCAGCAAAAACTGTACTGCGCAAATTCTTCTCAATAATGGTATCGATAAAACCTTGTATATTCATTTCAGTTCCATTACTCAGTAATTCTTTCCAATGATTTAGATTGATTCCTTCATCATTGAAAATCATTTTTTTACTATTGGCTAGTCCCACTACATTTATTTTTAAATGTAGCTTTTCAAGTAAATACTTTTGCTGCTTAAGAATTTGAGCTACTAATTTACCGCCAACATTTCCTACACCTGTAATAAATAAATTGACTTCCTTGTATACTGTTTCAAAAAACTCTTCATGCAATACATTGATGGCTTTTTTTACATCATGGGTAGAAATAACCGCAGAAATATTTCGTTCGGATGACCCTTGTGCAATCGCTCTAACATTCACTCCATTGCGGCCTAAATTTCCAAACATTTTTCCACTGATACCAGGGTGACTCTTCATATTGTCACCGACCAAAGCAATGATTGCCAATTCTCTCTCTACTACAATAGGATCTACTTTTTTAGTTGCAATTTCAAAAGCAAATGCTTCATCAATAGCATTTTTAGCCAGATCTGCATCAGCAGAATCCATACCCACACTGATTGAATGTTCTGAAGAACTTTGGGTAATAAGAATTACATTTATTTTTTTTGTAGCCAATGCTTCAAATAATTTTTTAGAAAAGCCCGGAATCCCCACCATTCCACTTCCCTCCAAACTCAGCAAAGAGATACTATTAATACTTGATATTCCCCTTATGCTACTGCCGTTTACTGCAGTTTCTTTTTGAATGATAGTACCAATGTCATTTGGAGCAAATGTATTTTTTATCCAAGTAGGAATGCCCTTGGTACTAACAGGCTGAATAGTTGGAGGATAAATTACTTTAGCACCAAAATGTGATAATTCCATTGCTTCCTGATAAGAAATCTGTGGAATGATTTTTACATTATTCACCAATTTAGGATCAGCAGTCATCATACCAGAAACATCCGTCCATATTTCCAACACTTTTGAATCCAATGCTGCCGCAATTATGGCAGCAGTATAATCAGAACCTCCTCTACCCAAAGTAGTGGTAATTCCATTTTCATTGGATGCAATAAACCCAGGTAAAATAAATAAATTAGATTCAGGAACTTTAAAATAGTCAAGCAGTTTTGCATTGGTAGACATAAAATCAACAGCAGCAGCTCCGAAATTAGAATCTGTAACAATCAATTCCCTAGCGTCTTTCCACTCACTACCCTCTCCTTGAGATTTAAACTTTGCTGATATAATTTGAGAAGATAAAATTTCACCATAACTCACCATTCTATCTCTAGTACGATCCGATAATTCTCCCAACAAGAAAATACCTGTGCAGATATCTTCTATTTCATTGCACAAAGTCTTTACCAAACTCAATATCCTACTCTGCTCTGTAATGGGTATTAGCTCCTTAACCGTTTGTAAATGCCGCTGCTCGGACTCGAGCAATTTATCCTTATAAGTTTCATTGCCCTCAGAGGCCAGATGGCAACATTGCAGTAAAATATCAGTGATACCTCCTAGCGCAGAAACCACCACAATAGTAGTATCCGTTTTTATTTTCTCGTTTACAATAGCAACTACCTTATTTATATTTTCAGCATTCTTAACCGAACTTCCGCCAAATTTTACAACTTGCATGAGTTTTTATTTGTGTGTAGGTAAAAAGTAAATATTAAAATTATTTTTCTTGAAAAAAGCTAACAGCCCAATGATAATATGTAATTGCACAACCCTATCGGGTCGTAGTAGAAGTACTAGTAAAAGCAGTACCAGTAACTGTTTCAGCCACTGAAAGATGGAGGGATATGATATGTAGATTCACTTTTACCACTTTTATATTTAGCTAAATTAGGGAATTAATTGGTAATGAGATCAACTATTTGAAAATTTTTAAGTATTTTCATGGTTTACTTACAGTAATGCCTACTATGCTGCATTTTTATTAAATAATTTTGAATATGGATCACCAATCAACTCGGGGTTTAAGGCATTTTAAAAATTTGGTAGGAATCAAATTTCAATTGTATAATAGTCTATTCACTTCACTTCCTTTTCACCGTATTGAAAAAACAGGGATTTTATTATCCCTTTTACAAAATAATTGCGATGAAGGATATAAAAAAAATCAAAGCCCCGCTGAAATCATTGAAGAGTTTTTTTCAAAACATACTACTTTCAAGCTACCACAAGAGCGGCTAGATCTTTTATTTCGTTTCATACAATATATTGAGCGTCAAGTTGTATTATTTGATGCATTAGAGGATGCTGCTTTTAAGGAAGTACACGACATCAATGGTGTAGGAACTTTGAAACACCTTGAGAGTGATGTGATAGAACATAAAAAACAAAATGAATTGAAAGAAAAGTTATCAAATTTTGCAGTTCGATTGGTATTAACTGCTCACCCCACTCAATTTTATCCAGGTTCTGTTTTAGGAATCATCAATGATCTTTCCAATGCATTGACTGAAAATAATGCAGTCCAAATTAATATGTATTTGCAACAACTTGGCAAGACTCCTTTCTTTAAAAAGCAAAAACCTACTCCCTACGACGAGGCCATGAACTTGATATGGTACCTCGAAAATATTTTTTATCCTGCTGCAGGAAGAATCATTTCATTTTTAAAAAATCAGTTTCCTGATGCAGTAAATGAAATGAACCCAATTATAACGATGGGCTTTTGGCCTGGAGGTGATCGAGATGGAAACCCTTTTGTTAAGGCTGCCACTACCTTAAAAGTAGCAGATGCCTTAAGAGGAGGAATAATCAAATCTTATTATTTAGAAATAAGAAGAATCAGGCGCAGACTTACTTTCGATGGAGTTGATACTATTTTAATGGAACTGGAAAATGACATGTACAATAACATATTTATTCCAGGCCAAAGGACTCATTTAAATAAACAAGAAATATTAAAATCACTCAATAAAATAAAAGAGATTTTGATATATAAACACAATAGCCTGTTTCTCCATTTAATTAATAATCTAATCAATAAGGTAAATGTTTTTGGTCTTCATTTTGCATCACTAGATATTAGACAAGAAAGTAGTATTCATAGTCAAGTTATGTCTGCAATTGCAGCCAAAAATACATGTATACCTTCAAGTTATGATACTAGCTCGCAGGAAGAAAAAATAAAATTAATTACTCAAATTTCAACCCGCCTTCAAGAGGAAGTATTTGAGCAAGAAATTACCACTGACACAATTGCTACCATCGAAGCTATTAAAACCATTCAGGATTTCAACGGTGAAGCTGGTTGCAATCGTTACATTATTAGCCAATGTAACAGTGCGCTAAATGTTTTAGAAGTATATGGTTTATTTCTTTTGAGTGGTTCTAAGCAAGATGAAATTAATGTAGACATTATACCTCTATTTGAAACGGTCGATGATCTCCAAAATGCTGCGGATATAATGAAGACCTTGTATACCAATAAAAATTACAACAATCACCTCAATAGAAGAAAAAAGCGTCAAACGATCATGCTAGGTTTTAGTGATGGTACTAAAGATGGTGGTTATTTAATGGCCAATTGGGGCATTTACAAAGCGAAGGAGGAATTAACAGCGATATCTAAACAATACGACATCGAAGTTATTTTCTTTGATGGACGTGGTGGCCCTCCGTCTAGAGGAGGAGGAAAAACACATAAGTTTTATGCTTCCATGGGACAAAATATTTCTAATAAGGAAATCCAATTAACTGTTCAAGGGCAAACAGTTAGTTCCAACTTTGGAACTATTGATGCAGCACAATTTAATATCGAACAATTACTTCATGCAGGTATTTCAAACGATTTGTTTAATAACCGGCATATCACGTTAGAAAAAGATGAAGAACTTTTGCTTCAGGATTTAGCCAATCAAAGTTTTTTAAAGTACAGCTCACTCAAAGATCACCCCTACTTTGCAGACTACTTATCTCAAGTAAGTCCTCTAAAATTTTATAGTGAGACCAATATAGGTAGCAGGCCAGCCAAACGTGGTGGAGGCAATAAATTATCATTCAAAGATTTACGTGCAATACCTTACGTAGGAGCGTGGGCGCAATTAAAACAAAACGTAACAGGATATTTTGGTGTGGGTACTGCATTAAAAGAACTTGACAAACAAGGGAAATTTCTACAACTTAAAAAACTTTATCAGAATTCATTGTTTTTTAAGACCCTACTTGACAATAGTGAAATGGCGATGAAAAAATGTTTCTTTCCTTTAACTGCTTTTTTAGCCAAGGATGAAAAATATGGAGAGATATGGAATATTATTTATGAAGAATATATTTTGACCCAGCAATACGTACTCAAACTTTCTGATAAAACAGAATTAATGAGTGACTACCCAGTAGATCAACTTTCCATATTAATGAGGGAAAAAATAGTGTTACCACTTCTTACTATTCAGCAATTTGCTATGATGAACATACGTAAAATAGAAGATGGCCTTAGCGACTCTCCATTAAAAGCTACCTACGAAAAACTAGTAATGAGATCATCTTTTGGAATCATTAATGCGGGGAGAAATTCGGCATAGCAATTATTTATTAAAAAATTTAAGGTCAAAAAATAGAGCCCTTCCGTAGAAACGGAAGGGCTTAACGATTGATTGCTAAATGAAAAAGGTCACAGTATAATTACAATACTTACTATTTAAAATTTATAAACTGCTGCTATCAAAGCAGTAGCAGTTGATTTAGTTGTGCTACCATTACTTTTTTCATAAAATTCACTCTGAGCAGATTCTAATCTTAACTCAGGAATGAGTGTAAAAGGACCTGCTTTAAAATTGAAAGACAAGGTATTCGCTAAAATACTTTTTGTTCCAAAATAGATTAATTTACTATCGCTTACTAATTCACTCCTAAGGGTAAGACCCAATTTAGAAGAAGGATCAATGTTTAAATACAACGCTGCTGCTTTCCAACTTCCACTAGCTATTGCAGATCCATCAATTTGTCCGCGCCCCTGAACCGTTCCATTGAATCCAATATTAAATTTATCTGAAACCACTCCAGTTACTACCAAATCTAACTGACTGAAGCTTTTAAGTCCAAGAGGATTTGTACCTCCTTTAGAACCAAAACAACCTGCATAATTAAGGTAAGTTTTGAATTTGCCATCCGCTGAACCAGCACTTAATTGTGCTAACAATGATCGAGTACTTGTTGTGGAAACAGTCTGATCAATAAAATTAGCAACCCCAACCATAAAACCAACATTCCCCTCTGTTATATCCATCTTTACACCAGTATGAGAGAAAGGTCCATTGGTAAACATATAAGACATGCTATAATTTCTATTCAAGGGAGCATCCAATAATTCATATCCAACGTGAGTTGCAAATTTACCTGCTGTAACTTTTACTTTACTTGACAAAGCATAACTCAAATACATTTGCTTTACTAATCTCAATGTTGAACCAGTAGCATTTTCATAATAAGAAAACTCTTCTGCTCTTGTTCCAAAACCTAAATCAGCAGTACCGGTAATTTTTCCTGATAAGGCGGTAGCATCTGCTCTAATGCTTGCCATACCAAGTGCAAAAGCGGCTTGAGAATTGGTAAAACTCGTTCTGTTATTACTATTGATTCCATCAGAAGCATTGGCGAAGTTGTGACGATAATACCCATCTACAGAACCAGAAAAAGTTAATGTCTTGGTTGAATCTTGGGCAATTGAACTACTGAAAAAAGTTGCAGTAATCGCTAACGTCGCTAAAATTTTTTTAATCATTTTTTGTAAGTTTTTTTATGAATAATTGGTTGACTTACCCAGCATATTGTGGGTAAACTTTCATGTAGCATCGTTAAAACTTAGTTGCAAAAAAATTATAAAACGAATTTTTAAATAAAATAAAGTTATACTTTTTTAAGAGCAACATTTTAAAAACACCAGGGTAATTCATAGGAAAAACCCCGGTGAATATTAGATCTATGCATTTTGCTTTTCTTCAAGACCATTTCCAGAATTCACCAAAAGGGTTCCTTGAACATATTTTTCATCATGTTGTGAAGCATCTAAACCTTCTTCTTCATCTTGAGCACTTACCCTGATTGGTAAAATGAAATCAATGAATTTAAAGATTAACAATGAAACTGCAAAGCTGTAAACAACTACTATCAACATCGCCTTAGCTTGAATTAAAAAGAAAGAAAAATTACCATAGAACCAACCTTGAGGACCATCTTTGATACCATGAATTAATTGGTTGGCAAAAATACCAGTCAATAACATTCCTACCATTCCACCAATTCCATGGCAAGGAAATACATCTAACGTATCATCCAAACTAGATTTTTGTTTGATACTAACAGCGATATTGGAAATAATTGCACCTACCACTCCAATGATAATACTTTGAGGGATACCAACAAAACCTGCACCAGGAGTAATGGCAACTAAACCAACTACTGCACCGATACAAAATCCAAGAACAGAAGGTTTTTTACCTTTCAATACATCAAAAAACATCCATGCCAAACCTGCAGCTGCAGCGGCTGTGTTAGTTGTACCAAATGCATTCACTGCTAAAGGAGTAGAACCTACTGCAGATCCCGCATTGAAACCAAACCAACCGAACCAAAGTAAACCAGTACCAATTAATACATACGGAACGTTTGCTGGAGGAATCTCTGCTTTTTGTTCATGTGATTTTCTACGCTTCAACACCAAAGCACCTGCAAGCGCAGCACAACCTGCCGTAATATGAACTACTGTACCACCTGCGAAATCCCATACGCCCATTTTGGCAAGGAATCCTTCTGGATGCCAGCTCCAATGTGCAACTGGTGCATACACCAACAAACTAAATAAAATTATAAACATTACATAAGCAGTAAAGCGAATACGTTCTGCTACCGCACCCACTACCAAGCCTGGAGTAATGATTGCAAACATTAATTGAAACAATGAAAATAAAGTAAGCGGCATTGTGTTAGCCAAAGGCCATGCAGCATGAGACTTTACACCTTTATAAAATAAGAATGTTCTTGGATCACCGATAAAACCACCAATCGAATCTCCAAAACTCAAACTAAATCCAACTACAACCCACAATACACCAACCACACCAGCAGCTACCACACTCTTGATCATGGTAGAAATTACATTCTTACGATTAACCATACCGCCATAAAAGAAAGCAAGTCCTGGTGTCATTAAAAAAACTAGCGCAGTTGATACAAGTACCCAGGCAATATCAGAAGAATTGTATTGCGGACCATCTGCGATTTTGGTAGGGTCGAAATCCGCCTCGGGGGCAACAAAAACAGCCGCCACTGCAACGGCAACCAACACCAGAAAAGGCAGTACAGATTGGATTGAAATTTTTTTCATACTCATTGATTTTTGGTTTTTAAAGAATCAATAAAACATTTATTTTATTGATATATGATATTTATTGAGTAAAAATATAAATTATTGAGCATTCAACGAACAAAATATTTATATATTTTATATTATAATATTAAATAAATAGGCCTGAAATACTTAAATATTGAATCGATAATATATATTTTTCAATAAAAAAGCCAGTAAATGAACAATTTTAAATTTCAATAATAAAATATCTTAATATTTTATTATTATTCTAATTCATCTATAATTGTAAGAAATAACAGTTTTTTATTCACATTAATTTTATTTATTATTTTAAAAGGCTTTTACCCTAAATGATTCTCCTTAATCAATAGCTTTCTAGTAAAATAAAGGTCAGCAATATATTACTGAAATTCCTTTCGGAATAGAGTGCTTTTACTTTTTTGCCTTGATGCAAAAAAGTAACAAAAAAAATCAA
>Ga0164294_10001283_pt1 | contig 23402 bp, 15 predicted proteins | sample GEODES005metaG_FD_111479 | JGI IMG/M metagenome (GOLD analysis project Ga0164294, IMG submission 111479) | Oligotrophic lake water microbial communities from Sparkling Lake, Wisconsin, USA - GEODES005 metaG | ecosystem: Environmental > Aquatic > Freshwater > Lake | place: USA: Sparkling Lake...
GGAGTTCAAGAAGGTGCCGCGGGCACCGGAGTCGCTCGAGGAGGCGCTTGCGGCCCTCGAGGCCGACCACGACTTCCTCCTCCGCGGTGACGTCTTCACCCCCGATGTCCTCGAGCATTGGGTCAAGCACAAGCGCGAGGAGGAGATAGCCCCGATGCGCCTCCGGCCCCATCCGTATGAGTTTTGCCTCTACTACGACGTGTGAGCAGTGGACGGGTCCGGTGCGTCCCCCACCGGGGGTTCGTTCTATCCCGTCACGACTCGTCAGCCTCTGGCGGCTAGGCGGTGGTTGGGGCTATCCTCGGCGAAGGTTCACCACCCCCGAAGATGCCGCGAGAGTCGGGTTCTGAACAGCCCGCTTGAGGATGCCACTTTGAGGCCCACCGATTCGTACCGCCCTGATATCGACGGGCTGCGGGCCCTGTCTGTCATCATCGTCGTCCTCTTTCACGCCGGTCTGGGTATGACGGGGGGTTTCGTCGGCGTCGATGTGTTCTTCGTGATTTCGGGATATCTGATCACCTCATTGATCCTGAAGCAGCAGGCTGCGGGCAGGTTCGACTTGGTGGAGTTCTTCGCGAGGCGGGTGCGGAGGATCATCCCTGCTGTGTGCGTCATGACGCTCGCAACACTCGTGCTCGGCAGCTTTTGGCTCTCCCCGGATGCCTGGGTCGATCTCGCCAGATCGGCTGTTGCACAGACGGCGATGGTGGCCAATGTCTGGTACTGGCGAACGATCAACTATTTCAGCACCGAAGCGGAGTTAAAACCGTTCCTCCACATGTGGTCGCTCGCGGTCGAGGAGCAGTTCTACCTCCTCTATCCCTTCCTCCTGATCATTCTGGGGAAGTGTTCCCGCCGCACGCTTTTTTTCGTCCTTTCCGCCTTCGCTGCCATGTCCTTGGTGTTGGCTGAGTATTTCCTTCCGACCCGCGCGTCGGCTGTTTACTATCTGCTTCCGTTTCGCGCCTGGGAGCTTCTTCTCGGTGGGATCGTCAGCCTCCTGCCAAGGCGTCGGCCGACGCCGTCGACCGAGGCGGAGGTGGCGGTTGGATTGGCCATGATCCTGATCCCAGCCTTCCTCTACGACACGCAGACCCGCTTCCCCGGATTAGGGGCACTCCCGCCGTGTCTCGGTGCGGCACTTGTCATCTATGGTGGTCAGGCCGGCAATACAATGGTCGGTCGCTTCCTCTCGTCGCGTCCGATGGTGGGAATCGGGCTCCTCTCTTATTCGATCTATCTCTGGCACTGGCCGTTGTTGGCACTGGCCAGAAACCTCATCGGCATCCGCCTGCCGTGGCCGTTCGCCGCCGGACTGATACTCCTCGGTCTGGGGGCCGCGGCATTGTCCTGGCGATGGGTCGAGGAGCCAGTCCGTCGAGGATCATCGTTCAATTCAAGACGATTCTCTGCGAAGCTGTTCGTGGCGACGTCGGGCCTGATCCTGACGGTGGCGAGTGCGATCATCGCCTCACAGGGGGTTCCGGGCCGCTTCACCCCGAGAACGCTCGGCTACTTTGCGGCGCGCACCGATCGACCGTTCCGCCAACAAGTGTCGGTCGATGCCGCCGAGCGGGGTGATTTTCCGAGCTTTGGCATCAGCGAAGGGCGCGACTGCGTGATGGTGTGGGGCGACAGTCACGCGATGATGATCGTTCCGGGAGTTGATGCCGCCTGCAGGAACTTCGGGATCAGCGGCATTCAGGCGACGTACAGCGCTACTCCTCCTCTGCTCGGTTTCATAGTTCACGGCAGCCGGTACGGGCTCGGCGCCGAGGGTCCTCGCTTCAACCGTGCCGTCTTGAAGACGATTTTCGAGCGGCGCGTACGACTTGTCGTTCTGGGGTCCCACTGGAAGAACATTGCCGGCAGAGACGACTTCGAGCAGTGCCTTCGGGAGACAGTCGATGCCATCACGTCGGCAGGAATTCCGGTGTGTCTCATGCTCGATGTGCCGTCGCACCCAATGCCCGTCCCAGAGGTCCTGGCCCGGAGGGCGATCTTCGGTCTCGGAACCGCCGATCTCGTGGTGTCCGACCGTGAGTACCAGGTCCAAAATCGACTCGCCAACGACATCATCCGTCGCGTTGCCGGGAACCGGGCCGTCATCCTCGACCCTCGCGAGATCATGACTGACTCCAGCGGAAATTGGGTGGCAGAACTCGGCGGCGAAGCCCTGTACGGGGACTCCTCCCATCTCTCGGGTGCGGGCGGCCGGCGTCTCGCACCGCTCTTCGAGAGGCTGTTTGAAGAACTTGGGCTCGGCAATCCCGCCGTCCCTTGACGGGTGACCGGATCGGCCGGACCCTCCTGCGGCGGCCCGCTTCAGAGGAACCGGCGCGGCGAGAAGGGAGCGGGATCGAGATGAGGGGGTAGGCCCGCCATGATCTCGGCGACGAGCTTTCCCGTCGCTGTCGCCAGGCTCATTCCCAGCATGTTGTGGCCGGTGGCGAGGAAGGCGTTGGCGAGGCGCGGCGTCGGCCCGATGATCGGCAGGCTGTCCCAGGTCATCGGCCGCCAGCCGTACCAGGTCTCCTCAGGCCCTGCGCCCGACGGCGCTACGAGATAGGGCTTGGCCGAGTCGTGCAACTGTTGGATCCGTCTGGCGGGGATCGACGTGTCGTAGCCGGCAAACTCCATCATCGAGCCGAGCCGGTAGCCATCGGCGAACGGCGATACGCCGATGCGGTGCTCGGGGAAGAGCATCGGATGAACCGGGCAGGGATCGGGGCGGTGCATCGTCACCGAATAGCCCTTTCCCTGTTCGATCGGGATCGGGCATTCGAGCTCCTTGGCGATCCGCGGGCTCCAGCCGCCGAGGGCGAAGACGTAGCGATCGGCAGCGAGCGATCCTTGCGAGGTGGCAAGCGCCGTCACCCGTCCCCCCGATCGCTCCACCCCCTCGAGCCGGCAGTGCTCGATGAAGCGGACACCGCGCGTGACAAGCCGCTGCGACCAGCTCGCCATCAGTCGATCGGGGCGGAGGGAGGCATCGCCGGGATAGTGATACGCGCCGGCGAGGCCTGATTTGAGCGCCGGATCGAAGGCCGGCAGGGCCGCCCCATCGAGGCGCACCGCGGGGACACCGAAATGCTCGGAGAGGAGTTTGTCGGTCTCCGCGAAGGCCCGCATCCCCCGATCCGTCCGCAAGACATAGAGCAGCCCCGTCTCCTGCCACTCACAGTCGAGCCCCTCGTCGCGGACCAGCCGCCGGTATTCTGCGATCGAGGCGTCGAGGATCCCCTTGAGGTGGACGCCGACCTCGAGGACCTGCTTGTGGGTGCAGCGACGAGCGAATTGCCACATCCATTTGACAAGGGCCGGATCGAGCCGCGGCTTGACCCGGAACGGAGCGTTGGGCGTGAACAGCGACTTGAACGCCACGCCGAAGGCGCCCGGCTCGGTGAGCGGCAGGACATGGCTCGGACAGATGTAGCCACAGTTGCCACCGGAGCAGGCGGCACCGATCGTCCCCTGATCGATCACCGTCACCCGCAGTCCCGCTGCAGAGAGGTAATGGGCGCACGCCACCCCGATCACGCCAGCGCCGACGACGATCACGTCGGGGCGGCGGGAATCCTCTGGGGCGTTCATGGAGGGGGCGGCGTCGCGAGTCATGGCGTCGTCCCGAGGACGATCCCGGTGGCGAACGGGTCGCCCGGCTGGCGGATGAGGGTGGCCTCACCGCAAACATAGGCGCGCCCGCGGATCGTGGGGATGACTGCCCCACCGTCGCCGCGGCGGTAGCTCGCCGTGAAGCGGCTGCCGATGATGCTCTCCTGCACCCAGGTCTCCCCCGGCGCGAGCTTTCCATCGGCCGCCAAGCAGGCGATTTTGGCACTCGTGCCGGTGCCGCAGGGGGAGCGGTCGAACGCACCCCCGGGGCAAAGGACGAAGTTGCGGCTGTCGGCATCGGCCGCCTGAGGCGACGCGAAGAACTCGATGTGGTCGACCTCCGCGCCGTCCGCGCCGGTGATTCGATTGCGGACAAGCTCGCGGCGGACCGCCTCGGCCGCGGCGGTGAGCCGGTCGATGTTACCGGCAATGAGCTCGCAGGGGGCCGCCTTGGCGAGGAAGAACCAGTTCCCCCCCCAGGCGACGTCGCCGACGATGCTCCCGAGCCCCTCGACGTCGAGGCTCACCCCGGCCCGGTGGCGCCAGGAGGGGACATTGTCGATCGCCACTTCGTGGGCGTCGAGGAGATCGATCCCCACGGTGCCGACGGGGGTTTCGAGGCGGTGGCGGCCAAGGCCGATCCGCCCCAGATGCGCGAGCGTCACCGCCACACCGATCGTTCCGTGGCCACACATGCCAAGGAAGCCCGCGTTGTTGAAGAAGATCACGCCGGCGGCGCAAGTGCGGTCGAAAGGTTCCACGAGGAGCGCCCCGACGAGCGCGTCGGAGCCGCGCGGCTCGAGGATCACACTACGGCGGAAGTCGTCGTGCGCCGCGCGGAAACGCTCGAGCCTATCGGCGAGGGAGCCCGGGCCGAGATCGGGGCCGCCCTCGATGACGACGCGCGTCGGCTCCCCCTCGGTGTGTGAATCCACGACGCGGATCGCGTTGAAGCAACCGTTCATCCCTGCGCTCCCGGCCAGGCCTTCCACCACTCCCGAAACAATCTCCACTGCGCGTGCGTGTAGGCCCGCTGGGTTGGGGAGAGGGCGTCGCTGGGGTTGATGTGATGCTCGTAGGCGGCGTGCCCCTCGAGCACCATCAGCGCCTTGTAGTGAAGGACGAGATCGGGCCCTTCGTCGAAGGTGGAGAGGACGCGGAGGGCCTCGTCGAGCTCGAGGGCGAGGCGGCGGGCCTCGACGTCACCGGCGGCGGCGCGCTGGCACAGCGCCACCAGCCGCAGCACCGGCCCAGGCAGGGCGTTGCCGATCCCGGTGATCGCGCCGACAGCGCCGCAGCGGACGAAGCCGTGGAAGACCTGCGTGTCGACGCCCACCATGAGGGCGAGGTCGGGATCACCCGAGGTGATGAAGCCGGCGGCGTAGCTGAGCGACTCGGCGCCGCCAAACTCCTTGAACCCGACGAGGTTCTTGTGGTGTCGTCGCAGGTCGGCAAAGAGATCGGCGCGGGTCTGGAAGCCGTAGTAGGGGCTGTTGTAGATCACCGCGGGGAGATCGCCGCCGGCCGTGAGCACCTCGGCGAAGTGGGCCTTCTGCGCCGCAGAGGCGCTCCCGCGCGAGAGCAGGCGGGGGATGACCATCAGTCCCACGGCCCCCACCTTGCGGGCGTGGGCTGCATGGGCGGCAGCGATCCGCGGGTTTTGAGCGCCCGTGCCGACGACGACGGGGATCCCCGCTTCGACGAGGAGGCGGACGCCCGTCTGCCGGTCCTCGTCGGTGAGCAGCGGCCAGTCGCCCATCGAGCCGCAGTAGACGACCGCGCTCATCCCCTCGGCGACGAGCCTCTGCGCAGTACGTACGAGCTCCTCGTGATCGAGGGAGCGGTCGGGTCGGCAGGGGGTCATCAGCGCCGGCATGCAGCCGCGGAAGACGTCGGATCCTTGCAGCATGTCGATTCACCTCGGAGGTCGAGCCACCCGCGCCGCTGGGCATGACGGGAAACCGACCATGATAGCGATACGGTCGGCGTAACGAGGATCACGCCAAGACGGCAGAGCGTCAATCGCGGAGCTTCTTCGACAGGCTCTCGCCGAGGCGGCGGACGGTGGTGCTGAAGTCGTCGCGGGCCAGATGAGCCCGGATCACGCTGATCCCCGAGGTGTCGGCCAGGGCTGCCGTCAGCGCCCGGTCAAAATCCCCCTCGGTGTGGGCCTCGTAGCCGGTGCCCCCGCCGAGCACCTCGGGGAGCTTCTCGTAGCGCCACGGGTTGATGTCGTTGAAGGGCCCGTCGAGGATCACCCGCTCGGTGCCGTAGCCGGCGTTGTCGAGGATGATGATCGTGGCGGAAAGCCGCCTGCCGACGAGCGAGGAAAGTTCCATGCCGGTCATTTGGAACGCACCGTCGCCGACGAGGGTGACGATCTTCGAGTCGGGGCGGGCGCAACGGCAGCCGAGCGTGGCCGGGACGCCGAAGCCCATCGAGGTGTAGTAGGCGGGGGAGACGTATTCGGTCTGGCCGCGGATCACCAGCTCACTCGAGGCGAAGAGGGAGTCGCCGACGTCGGCGATCACGATCGTGCCGTCTCCGATGCTCCCGTCGAGCCGGTGGATGAGCCGGGAGATCGTCAGCGGCGCCTCGGCGCGGAGCTCGTACGTGCCGGCGACCTCGGCCGGGCCGGGGGGAAGCACGCGTCGGGCGGCTTTTGGTTTCGCCGCAGCCAGCTCGCGGATGAAGTCCTCGAGGAGCACGCCGCGGAAGTGGTGGTGGCTGATCCGCAGGTCTTCGCTCGTGGCGTGGATCGTCCGCCGTGGGTCGAGATTGGCGGTGAAGATGCCGAGATCGATGTCGGTGAGGATCGTGCCGAGGAGGATCCGGCAGTCGCTCGACTCGACGAACTCCGTCACCTCGCGGCGCCCCATCCCCCCTTCGTAGAGGCCGATGTAGAGCGGATGGACCTCACTGACGACGCTCTTGCCGAGGAGTGTCGAAGCGACCGCGATCCCTGCTGTCTCGGCCAGCGCGATCGTGTCGGCCTGAAGTCCGAAGCGCTGCAGCTCGACGCCGGCGATGATCACCGGCGCCTGCGCCTGCTCGATCCGCTCGACCGCCTCGCGGACCGCCTCGGCCAGCGCCGCCGGATCGCTGACGCGCGGCGGGGCGGCGTAGGGGCGGATCGAATCGGGCACGACGTCGACCATGTCACGCGGCAGCTCGATGTAGACCGGGCGCTTCTGCCGGAAGCAGACGTCGAGGACTCGGTCGATCTCGCGGAAGGCGGTGTCGGGATCGGTGATCTCGGCGCACGCTGCCGTCACCTTCTCGAAGACCTCAAACTGCGTCGACCACTCGCGGACGCAGTGGTGGAGGAGCGGCCGATCGCTTCGCTCGCTCAAGCCCGGGGCCCCGGAGATCACCACCACCGGGCTCTTCTCCGCCCAGGCCCCGGCGGTCGAGTTGACGACCGAGAGCCCCCCCACGCCGTAGGTGACACACAGGGCGCCGATGCCGTTGATCCGGGCGTAGGCATCGGCGGCGTAGCCGGCGCAGTCCTCGCGCGTGCAGTTGACCAGCTCGAGCGAGCTTTGCTCGAGCATCGAGTAGAAGCCGAGGACGTAGTCGCCCGGGACGCCGAAGACGTGGCGGAGGGAGTAGTCGCCGAGCCTGCGGATCAGGTATTCCCCGATCGACAGTTGCGTGACGCTCCGGGAGCGGTCGACGCGGCGCTGCGGGTGCTTGGCCATGATTCTCCCCTTCTCACCACACCGTCTTGCCACCATTGACGGCGATCGTTTGACCGGTCACGAAGGCCGCTTCGTTGCTGGCCAGATACGCCGCCGCCCAGCCGACATCCTCCGGGATCCCCCAGCGGGCCGCGGGCACCGTCGCCAGATAGGCATCCTTGTCGGCCTGCGGATCGTGTTCGTGGCGTTCCACGGGGATCCAGCCCGGCGCGATCATGTTGACGGTGACGCCGTGCGGGGCGAGCTCGCGGGCCATGCTCCGCGACCAGCCTGTCTGGCCCCCCTTGGCGGCGACGTAGGCGGAGAACGGGGAAACGCCGAGGAGGAAGACTTCGCTGGTGATATTGATGAGCCGACCGGTGCCGCGCTCCTTCATTGAGGGGAGGGCACGGCGGGCGAGGAGATACGGGCTCTTCACGAAGAAGTCGAGCATCTCCTGGTAGAAGGCCCAGTCGTAGTCCTCGATCGGCTTTTGCGGCTGGGCAGGCGTGGCGTTCATGACAACGATGTCGACGGCCCCGAGCATCCGCTCGATCCCCATGAACATCCCGTCGATCTCGGCGGAATCGGTGACGTCGGCACGGTAGAGATCGGCAGTCACCCCGGCGTCGCGGACCTCATGGAGCGCCTTCTCGGCGCGGCCCTGGTTGTTGGCGTAGTTCATCGCCACCTTGGCACCGGCGAGCCCCAGGCACTTGGCAGTGGCGAGGCCGAGGCCGGTCGACGACCCGGTGACGAGGGCGACCTTGCCGGCGAGGGAGAACGGAGGACGGTCCGGGGGAGGGGAGACGGTCATGGTGAGCTGATTGGGTTCGGGGAATGGGACTCGGGGAACAGGCTTCGCCATGATAACGGGGGAGGCTCGCGGCGCCGCAGGCCCACTCTCCCGCCGGAAAACCGGCCACGCCCAGGCCACAGTCAGAGGGTAGAATGACGTGTCCCCGCTTGGCAGGAGGTGCCGTGACGATTCACCCGGTTCGACATCCGTGGGCCCTGGCGATGGTCGCCCTGGCTACGCTCCTGAGCGCTCCATCGGCCGGCCGTTTGGCTGCCGCTGACCCCGTCGACTTTTCCCGCGACATCCAGCCTCTCCTCGCCCGCCGCTGCCTCTCCTGCCACGGCCCCGACACGCAGGAAGGGGGCCTCCGCCTCGACTCCGCTGACGGGGCGACCAGTGAGCTTCCCTCCGGGGGCCGGGCGATCGTGCCGGGAGGTGCCGACACGAGCCTGATCCTCGAGCGGATCGTCTCCACCGACCCCGATCTGCAAATGCCCCCCGAAGGTCCGCGGCTCACCCCGGCCCAGGTGGCGTCGCTGCGTGATTGGATCGCTGCGGGGGCCGAATGGAAGGAACACTGGGCCTTTCGCTCGCCGGGCCGGCCGCCGGTGCCGGCGATCGATCCCGCGGCCGTCCCCAACGACGGCGTTGAGCCGACGGCGATCGACGCGTTCGTGCTCGAGGGGCTCGCCAAGAAGGGGCTCACCGCTCCGGCACTCGCCGACAAGCAGACACTGCTGCGGCGCGCGACCTACGACCTCACCGGCCTGCCGCCGAGCGAGGCCGACATGAACGCCTTCCTTGCCGACGAGGCACCGGGGGCGTGGGAGCGCGTCGTCGACCGGCTCCTCGCTTCGCCCCATTACGGCGAGAAGTGGGGGCGGCACTGGCTCGATCTGGTGCGCTATGCCGAGACCAACTCCTTCGAGCGCGATGGCGACAAGCCGCACGCCTGGCGCTACCGCGACTACGTCATTCGTTCCTTCAATGACGACACGCCGTTCGATCGGTTTACGCTTCAGCAACTTGCCGGCGACGAGAACCCCAATCCGTCCCCCGACGATTTGGTCGCCACCGGCTACCACCGGCTCGGGCTCTGGGACGACGAGCCGGCCGACCGGCTCCAGGCGCGGTACGACTGGCTCGACGATCTCGTCGCCACCACCGGCCAGACGTTCCTCGGGCTGACCGTCAATTGCGCCCGCTGCCACGATCACAAGATCGACCCGATCCCACAGAAGGACTATTACAGCCTGCTGTCGTTCTTCATGAATATCACGCCGATGGGCAATGGCGGCGATCAAATCGAGCGGCCGCTGTTTCCGAACGCGGCAGCGAAGGCTGCTTACGACGCGGCCGTCATCGATCTCACCAAACGCCGTGACGCGACGCAGAGCGAGGTGACAGCGCTCGAGAACCGCTTCCGCGAGGACTATGAGAAGCGCTCCGCCGACGGCGTGGCGGCCAGCGACCTCGACGACCTCCACTTCCGCTTCTACCGCGACAGCTGGGAGAAGCTCCCTGACTTCGATCAGCTCAAGGCGGAGGAAGAGGGGAACGTGGCGGGGAATCTCCTCGACATCGGTGTGGCACCGTCGTTGCGGCCGCACGCCTTTGGCTATGTGTTCACAGGATTTCTGAAAGTCCCCGCCGCCGGCGAGTACACCTTCGTGCTCGACTCCGACGACGGCTCGCGGCTCGCGCTCGGGGGAAGCACCGTCCTCGAGTACGACGGCATCCACGGTGTGGGGAGTGCACGGACGGCGACAGTGAAGCTCGAGGCCGGCCGCATCCCGTTCCGCGTCGACTACTTCCAGGGGCCGGTAGGCGACAAGGGGCTCCTGCTCTCTTGGCGACCCGTCGGCGGCGAGTCGAGGCCGCTCTCCGCCCTCCCCAAGCCGCGCGGGCGGAAGGCCGCGGCCGAACTCGCCGCCACGATCAAAGCGGAGGGGCCGGCGATCCTCGGTGCCGAGGGCTTTCAGGCATGGGAGAAGGCGACCGCGGCCCTCGAGGCCCTCAAACGCGAGCAGGTGCCGGTGGAGAAGGCCTTGGTCGTCTCCGAGCACGGCCCGGTGCCCCCCGAGACGTTCGTCCTTTATCGCGGCAATCCGCACGCCGAGACGAAGCCCGAGAACAAGGTTGGCCCCGCGTTCCCGGCGATCCTCCGCGCGCCGGCTCCGGAGATCCCCCAGCCTGCGGCCGATGCGAAGAGCAGTGGCCGGCGGACGGCGCTGGCGAAGTGGATCGCCTCGCCTACCAATCCGCTCACGGCGCGGGTGCTTGCCAACCGGGCGTGGCAGTATCACTTCGGCCGCGGGATCGTCCGCTCGGCGAGCAATTTCGGCCTCATGGGGGATCCCCCCACGCATCCTGAACTGCTCGATTGGCTCGCCGCCGAGCTTGTCGACGGCGGCTGGCGGCTGAAGTCGCTCCACCGCACGATCATGCTCTCGCGCGCCTATCGGGCCAGTTCTACTGCCAATTCCGAGGCCCTCGCCGTCGATCCCCTCAACGATGCCCTGTGGCGGTTCGACATGCGGAGACTCACGGCCGAGGAGATCCGCGATTCGATCCATGTCGCAAGCGCCGCCTTCAATCCCAAGATGGAGGGCCCCGGCGTGACCGTCGACATCCCCAAGGAGATCCTCGCCGGCCAGTCGCAGCCGGGAAGCGGCTGGGGGAAGGTGTCGGAGGAGGAGCAGGCGCGGCGGTCCGTCTACATCAAGGTGAAGCGATCGCTCCTCACGCCGATCCTCGCCGACTTCGACATGGCCGACACCGATTCCGCCTGCCCGGTGCGCTTCGTGACGACGCAGCCGACGCAGGCCCTGGGGATGATGAACGGCGAATTTCTCCAAAAGCAGGCGAAGGTGCTTGCCGCGCGGGTGAAGCGCGAGGCTGGTGGCCGCGATGCCGCCGATGTCGCTGCCGAGGTTCGCCGGGCGTATCAGGTGACGCTCGTCCGGGATGCGAGCGCCGACGAAATCGCCCGCGGTGTGGCCCTCATCGACACCCTCGAGGACACCGACGGCGTCGGCCCGGGGCGGGCCCTCGAACTCTTCTGTCTCATGCTTCTCAATACGAACGAGTTCGCCTACCTCGACTGACTGGGATGAAGCCCATGACGCACCACCACGATTCCCGCGCCGGCTTCTGCCGTCGCACGCGCCGCGAGTTCTTCTGGGAAGCGGGGGCGTCGTTCACCGGGCTTGCCCTCTCGGGGCTCCTCGACGGCGGCTTCTTTGCCGGGCAGACGCGGGCTGCGGACGGCGTCCAGGCCTGGGCCAATCCGCTGGCCGCGAAGATTCCCGACTTCGCCCCCAAGGCGAAGAGCGTGATCTTCTTGTTCATGTATGGCGGCCCGAGCCATGTCGACACCTTCGATTACAAGCCAAAGCTCTACGACCTCGACGGCCAGACGATCGAGGTGAAGACGAAGGGGCGCGGTGGCGAGAAGAGCCAGGGAAGGGTCGTGGGGCCGAAGTGGAAGTTCGCCCCCCACGGAGAGTGTGGGAAGCAGGTCTCGACGCTCTTTCCGCATCTCGCGAAGCACGTCGACGACATCGCCTTCCTCCATTCGATGACCGCCGATTCGCCGATCCACGGCTCGGCGATGCTCCAGATGAACTCCGGCAAGATCCAGTCGGGATCCCCCTGCCTCGGCTCATGGGTCAACTATGGGCTGGGGAGCGTCAACGAAAACCTCCCCGGTTTCGTCGTCATGCTCGACCCCACCGGCGGGCCGATCTCCGGCGCCAAGAATTGGTCGAGCGGCTACATGCCGGCGACCTATCAGGGGACGCTCCTCCGCTCGAAGGGGGCGCCGATCCTCGACCTCGCTCCCCCAGACGACATGTCGCTCGAGAGCCAGCGGGCGCTTCTCGATGCCCTCCGCGCTGAGAACAATGCCCATCTGCTTTCGCGCGGCGACAACTCGGAGCTTGCCGCCCGGATTGCTTCCTACGAGCTCGCCTGGAAGATGCAGGAACATGCCCCGGAAGCGGTCGACTTGGTGAGCGAGACGGCCGAGACGCAGGCCCTCTATGGCCTCGACAATCCCCGCACCGCCGACTTCGGCCGCCGCTGCCTCCTCGCCCGCCGGCTCGTCGAGCGCGGCGTGCGCTTCGTGCAGCTCTATTCCGGCGGCGCCCACAACGACGACAACTGGGATGCCCACGGGGATCTCGAGAAGAACCACAACTTCCACGCTGGCAACACCGATCAGCCGATCGCGGCGCTCCTCGAGGATCTGAAGCGTTCCGGGCTCCTCGACAGCACGCTCGTCGTCTGGGGAGGGGAGTTTGGCCGGCAGCCGACAGCGGAGTATGCCGAAGGGACCGGCCGCGATCACAACGCCTACGGCTTCACGATGTGGATGGCCGGCGGCGGCATCAAGGGGGGCGTGAGCGTGGGGGAGACCGACGAGCTCGGCTCGGCGGCGATTCTGCCCGAGAATGACGGCCGCACCGGCTTCCACGTGAAGAGCCTCCACGCCACGGTGCTCCACTGCCTCGGCATCGATCCCAACCGGCTCTCCTACTTCTTCGGCGGCCTCGATCAGAAACTCGTCGGCGTCGAGCATGTCAAGCCGATCCGCGAGATCCTGGCGTGAGTGAGGACCGCGGAAGTTCGATGTCTTTCCGACGATGGTGTTCGATCGTCATCCTGGCGTCTTGTCTTTCGGCCGCCGCCACGGTGCCCGCCGCCGAGGCCACCTTTGCCGAGCAGGTGGCGGCCGTCCGCGCCGGGGCGTCGTCACGGATCCGGGTGGCCGATCGGGCTCTCACCGAAGAGGAGTGGGAGGCGATCGCCAGCCTCGAGGCGCTTTCGCACCTCGACCTCCAAGAGGGAGTAGCTGACGATGCGAAGGCGATCCTGCTGTCGCGCCTGCCGCGGCTCGAGCGGCTCGTGCTCCGGGAATCGCCCCTCGGCGACGAAGGCTTCAGGCACCTTGCCGCCTGCCACACCCTCCGCGACATCAATCTCCCCCAGGCCCGCTGCACGCTCGTGGGCCTTGCGGCGCTCGCCGAACTTCCCCGACTCAAGAACCTGCGGCTGGGGAGCCCCGAGCTGTGCCCCGGGGGGGAGGGGGGGGCTGAACTGGGGATGACGCTCCTCCAATTCCCCGCCCTCCGCTCGCTCCACCTCATCGATGTGCCGCTCGGCGATGTGGGGCTCGAGGGGGTCGCCCGCTACGACGATCTGTGGAATCTCTACCTCGACGGCGCCGGGATCTCCGACGAGGCATGGGAGCGGTATTTCGCCGTTCACCCGAAGGTCCACGTCCATATCGACCAAGCCCACCACGACCGCGACCCGAACCGGCACGAGTGAGGATCGTGTGAGGGGCCGCCCGGCTCACCGAAAACACATCGCTTTCCGCAGGTCATGCCGTCGAACGAGCGAGTAGTCTTGCGTGAATCCGTTGCGGGAATCCGTCGCGGGAACGTTGCGGGAAAAAGTTCCTCCCGGGAGCCACTGCCATGCGGGTCAGGGCACTGTTCGTATCCGACGTCCACCTCGGTTGTCGCTTCTCGCAGTCCGACAGGCTCTTCGATTTCCTCGGTCATTTCGAGCCTGACCGCCTCTACCTCGTCGGCGACATCGTCGACGGATGGAAGATGAAGCGAGGGTTTTTCTGGAACGACACTGCAAGCTACGTCATCCGCCGCGTCCTCGGGATGCTCAAACGAGGCACGCGCGTGTTCTATGTCACCGGCAATCATGACGAATTCCTCCGGCCATTCGGGCCACACACCCTCGGCCACATGGAACTTGGCGACAGCTTCGTCCATGTCACCGTCGATGGCCGCAGGCTGTTGGTGATCCATGGCGACTGTTTCGACCATCTCACCAAGCATGCCGCGTGGGTCTACAAACTCGGCGACCGCTCCTACTCGATCGCCCTTCATGTCAATGACTGGTTGAACCGAGTCCGCCGCCGCCTCGGCTACCCCCACTGGTCGTTCAGTGCGATGCTCAAGAAACGGGTGAAGCAGGCGGTGAACTTCATCAACGACTTCGAGCACTTCGTCGCCCGCACGACCAGGCAATTCGGATGCGCGGGAGTCATCTGCGGACACATCCATGTCCCGGCGATGCGCCGCATCGACGGCATCGACTACTACAACTGCGGTGACTGGATCGAACACTGCTCCGCGATCGTGGAGCATCTCGATGGACGGATCGAACTGGTCTACGCCGACGACTTCCCTGGTAAGAGCGGTACGGCCGACCACTGGCACGACCAAGGCGTGGTCCAAGACATGGTTCAAGGCATGGTTCAAGCCGCCGGTCTGGCCGCGTCGGGGGCCGATTTGGCCGGGTGAGCCGACAATCGGGGCCCGACGCTCTCTTTCACCCCGGGCCGATAAGACCGGCCGCCGAAGTCGATCGGAAGGGGACGGGGTGTCGTTCGGCGGCGTGGGCGGGTACTTTCATGGGTCGGGACGGGGGGCTCGTGCGAGCCGACAGCCGCGCCCGGCCTGTCCCGCGCCGTCCCCCGACACCGTCCCGGAGCCGTCGATGACCTTCCGCCCCGTTCACCGCCTCGCTGCCCCGCTCCTCACGCTCCAGTTTGTCAGGGTTGTCAGGGTTGTCAGGGTTGTCATGGTTGTCATGGCTTCCATGGCGACCGTCGCCGCCGGCCTGGCTTCGACTCCCGCCCGCGCCGGTGTCCCCGCCGGCGGCGCCATGGTGCAGGCGGCCAACGTCTGGCTCGCCACGCTCGCCCCCGAACAGAAGGCCCGCGTCCTCAAGCCCTGGGAGGATGCCGGCCGCGTCGGCTGGCACTTCATCCCGAAGTTCGAGCGCAAGGGGCTGCCGCTCCGCGAGATGGTGCCGTCGCAGCAGCAGGGGGCCTTCGATCTCCTTCGCGCCGCCGTCTCCCAGGCCGGCTATGACAAGTCGCGGTCGATCATGCAACTCGACGAGATGCTCCGCCTTCAGGAAGGCTCGAACGCCAAGAACATCCGCGATGCCGATCGCTACTTCTTCACGATCTTCGGGACGCCGGCCGAGAAGGGAACCTGGGGCCTCTCCGTCGAAGGGCATCACCTCTCGCTCAACTTCGTCGTCCGCGACGGCCAGGTCGTCGATAGCACGCCGCAGTTCTTCGGAGCCAATCCTGCCGAGGTCCGCACCCGCTTCGCCGGCCTCCCCGAGCCCGGCTTCCGTGTCCTTGGCCAGGAAGAGCAGCTCGCCTTCGATCTCGTCCGCTCCCTCGATGCCACGCAGAAGGCGAAGGGGATCATCGCCCCCGAGTGCCCCAAGGACATCCGTGCCGCCGGCGAGACACAGTCGCCGAAGGAGCCGGCCAAGGGGATCCCCGCCACGGAGCTCAAGCCCGAACAGCAGGCCCTCCTCCGCCGGATCATCGAGACGTACTGTGGTGCGATGGCCGACGAGGTTGCCAAGGAACGCCTGATGCTCATCGAGAAGGCCGACGGCGGTTGGAACGCGATCCACTTCGCCTGGGCCGGCGCCACCGAGCCGGGCATCGGCCACTACTACCTCGTCGAAGGCCCGTCGTTCGTGATCGAGTTCTGCAACGTTCAGCCCGACGCCGAGGGGAATCCCGCCAACCACATTCACTGCGTGTGGCGCGACCGCACCGGCGACTTCGATTTGCCGCCAAACCCTTGATTTCGAGTTCGCTGTTCTCTTCCGGAGCGTGAGGCCGCCATGCGACTGCTTGCCACGTTCGTCGCGATCGTCGTGTCGCTCATGCTTTCGGATATCGGGTGGGCCCAGGTGCCGGCGATCGTCACCGGGCCACGCCCCCAAGCCCGCGTCATCGATGAGACAGGCACGCTCTCCGCCGCCGATTCCGCCGAGATCGAACGGCTGGCACGATCGATTCGCGAGACGACGAGCGCCGACATGATGGTCGTCGTCATCCCGACCACGGCCGGCGAGCCCCACCGCCGGTTCGCCACCGATCTCTTCAATCGCTGGCAACTGGGCGATGGGGTCCGTAACGACGGCCTCCTCCTCTTCGTCGCCCTCTCCGACCGCCGCTCCGAAATCATCCTTGGCGACGGCCTCGATTCTCCCGGCCAGCGGGCGGCGAGCCAGCGGATCATGGACCAGGTAATGGTGCCTCATTTCCGTGCCGGTCGCCCCGGCCGGGCCATCCTCGATGGCGCCACGCGCGCCGTCACCGACATCGTCGGTGTCTCGGCCGAGCAGCCTGCGGCCGCCGACATGGTGCCTGTGCCGGCTTCCACCTCGGCCTCGCTTATCGAGAGGCGCCCCGAGCCGATTCTCGAACCCCTCGTCGAGTCGGCTGTTCCGGTCCTCCCCACCCCGACCACCGATCCCCCCTTCCCGGCGCCGATTCCGCCACCTCAGCCGTGGATCCCACCCTCGGGCGTCCAAAGTCAGCCGGCGACACCCTCCGATCCGGTGGGGATGATGATCCTCCTCGGCGGAGGCGCTGCCACTGGCGTCGGCGGCATCGTCGCAGTCCGTTCGCTCTATCGCTACCGCCGTCGCAGCTGTCCCCACTGCGGCACGACGATGATCCGCCTCTCCGAAGGAAAGGACGACGCCCACCTCGATCGCGGTGAGACGGTCGAAGAGAGCCTCGGAAGCGTCGACTACGACGTCTGGACCTGCCCGGTCTGCCCTGGGGTGGAGAAAGTGCGGTGGGGAGTCCTGTTCACCCGCTACGCCAAATGCCCACGCTGCCGGGCCGTCACCAAGTCGCAGACGATCTCCCGCCTCCGCGCCCCGACGCAGGTCAGCGAAGGCCTCGAACGGATCGACGAACGCTGCCTCCACTGCGGCTGGGAAAAAGCCAGCGAACAGACCATCCCCCAGCTCCCCGAACCGACCAGTTCCTCCATCGATTGGTCGAGCGGGTCGAGTTCAGGCGGCTTCTCTTCCTCGAGTGGCGGATTCTCGAGCGGCAGTTCGGGTGGCCATTCCTCCGGCGGTGGCGCCAGCGGTTCTTGGTGAGCTTCGAGCTTCCGGCGTCGGGCCCTTTGCACCCCGCTGGTACATTGTCGATGACGATGCCACGGATCGACCGTGGCTCAAGAATGCCTCTCCGGGGACTCTCTCGCATGACGCCGCTCCGCAGGTGCCTGCTGGTTGTCGCCATGGTGCTGATGGCGGTTGCCTCCGGCCGTGCCGCCGAGTTCCGCTTCGACTCCGGCACGATCACCCTGCCCGACGGATTCACCGTCGAGGTCGCCGCGGGCCCGCCGCTCGTCGAACGCCCTGTCACGATCGACTCCGACGAGCGTGGCCGGCTCTACGTCACCGAGTCGAGCGGCACGAACATCGCCGTCGCCGAACAGGTGAAGAACCCCACCCATCGTGTCTTCCGCTTGGTAGACAGCGACGGCGACGGCACGTTCGACCGTCGCACGGTCTATGCCGAGGGGTTGATGATGCCGGAAGGGTCGCTGTGGTATCGCGGCTCGCTCTATGTCACCGCGCCGCCGGAAATCTGGAAGTTCACCGATGCCGACGATGACGGCGTCGCCGAGTCGCGTGAGGTGTGGTTTGACGCCAAGACGCTCACCGGCTGCGCCAACGATCTCCACGGCCCCTACCTCGGCCGCGATGGCCGGATCTACTGGTGCAAGGGAGCCTTTGCCGAGCAAAGCTACGATCTTCCCGGCCGCCCCGGCTGGACAACCCGCGCCAGCCACATCTTCCGCGCCCGCGACGATGCGAGTGAACTCGAGCCGGTGCTGACCGGCGGCATGGACAACCCCGTCGACGTCGTGTTCACGCCGGAAGGGGAGCGGATCATGTCGTGCACGTTCCTTGTCCACCCTGGCGGCGGTGAGCGCGACGGGCTGATCCATGCGCTCTATGGCGGCGTCTACGGGAAAGACCATGGCGTCCTCGATGGCCATGCCCGCACAGGCCCCCTGCTGCCGGCGCTCGCCCATCTCGGCCCCGCTGCTCCGTGCGGCCTCCACCGCCATTCCGGCGTCGGCCACGGCGAGCCGTGGGCCGGCAACCTGTTCACGACGTCGTTCAACCTGCGGACGGTGTTCCGCACCGAACTCACGCCGGCCGGCGCCACGTTCACCCCCGAGACGAATCCCTTCCTCCAAGCCGATTGGGTCGATTTCCATCCCACCGACGTGATCGAGGATGCCGACGGCTCGCTCCTCGTTGTCGATACCGGCGGCTGGTACAAGCTCTGCTGCCCGACCTCGCAGCTCGAGAAGCCGGCCGTGCTCGGGGCGATCTATCGGGTGCGGCGCGATGGCACGATGCCGATCGCCGATCGGCGCGGTCTCGCTCTCGATTGGAAGGGGATAGAGCCCGCCGGCCTCGCGGCGCTGTTGGCCGACCCGCGCCCCGCCGTCGTCGCCCGGGCCACCGACGCCCTCGCCCGGATCGGGGCCGCCGCGGTACCGGCTGTGGATGGCGTACTCACTCGATCGGCGACCCCCGCCGTCCGCCAGCAGGCTCTCTGGACACTGGCCCGGATCGACGGCGATGAAGCCCGCCGGGCCGTTCGCGCCGGCCTCGGCGACCGGGACGCCGGTGTCCGCCAGACGGCCTGCCATGTGGCAGGCCTCCATCGCGACGCCGCGGCGCTCGGCCTGCTGGGCAACATCGTCGTCAACGACGCGGCGCCTGTGGCCCGCGCCGCAGCCGAAGCCCTTGGCCGTCTCGGTCTGGCGGAGGCATGTGCCCCCCTTCTGGCCGCGACCGGTCGGGTGGACCTGGCCGACGACCGGGCCCTCGACCACTCGATCACCTACGCGTGCATCGAGACCGGCGCGCCTGATCCACTCCGCACGGCGCTCGCGACGGGCAGCCCTGCGGCGAAGCGGGGCGCGCTATTGGCCCTCGACCAGATGGCCGACCGGTTGTCAGAGCCGGCGCTTTCGCAAGCGGACGTCATTCCGCTGTGCGCTGCCGAAGACGCGAGCGTCCGCGAGGCGGCCTGGTGGGTCGCGGGCCGTCATCCCGACTGGTCGGCAGCCCTCGCCGACAAGGTGCCGGCGCTCCTCCGGCAGATGACGACGGCGGTCGCCACCGATCGTGCGGCGATCGCGGCGCTCCTTGCGCCGCTGGCCGCCAATCCGGCCGTCGCCGGCGCTGTTGTCGCCGCGATCGATGACGACGAACCGGCCATCCGCGCCGCAGCCCTCGAAGCGATGCGTGCGGCTCATCCGCAGACCACGCCGCCGTCGTGGGTCGGGGTTCTGGCCCATCTGGCCGCAAGCCCCTCTGATCGCGATTCGCCTGCTGCCGCTGAGTCGGGGGAGGCGATCGCCGTCCTCGCCGGCCTGCCACTTTCGAAAGAGGAACGGACTGTCTTCCGGCCATTGGCTTTTCAGATCGAGGCGGCGGGCACGCTCGCACCACGGGCGATCCTCCAGGCTCTCGGTCTCCTCGGGGAGGCTACGGGAGAGCTGCCCGATGTCATCGTCGGCCGCCTGCTCCTCATCGCCACTCTCGGTGAGTCGCCCGTCGACCGGAATGCCGCCGCCACGATCCTCGCGTCGGCCACGCTCCCGGAACGGGCCCGGCTCCGTGTCGGCGACGCGTTCGCGAAGCTCGGCGCTCAGGAAGCAACGCTCCTCCTCCCGGGCCTCATCAAGAAGGGAGGGGAGCCACTTGTCAGGGCGGTCGAGGGGCTCAGCCAGAGTGAGGCATCCGGCTTCGTGCGCCGCGATCTCCTCGAGGCGGCGGTGCAGGGCCTCCCTGAGGAATCGGCCGCGCTCGGTGCCGACTTGCTTGCCAAGACCGAGGCGCTGGTCGCCTCCGAGCGCGCGGCCTTTGAGAAGCTTCTCGCGAGCTTGCCGGAAGGGGATCCCGTCCGCGGCCACGCCGTTTTCGCCGGGAAGACCGGCTCCTGCACCTCCTGCCATGCCATGGCCTATGTCGGTGGCCGGATCGGCCCCGATCTCTCCCACATCGGCGCCATCCGCACGCCGCGCGATCTCCTCGAGGCGATCGTGCGGCCGAGCGCGAGCTTTGTCCGCAGCTACGAGCCGGCGATCGTTGTCACCGACGACGGTCGGTCGTTTCAGGGGGTGGTCCGCGAGGAGGCGGGCGGGGCGCTCGCCGTGCAGACCAGCGCCACCGTCGTCGAGCGGGTGCCGCGCGAGATCGTCGAATCGATCGAGCCGGGGCGGACGTCGATCATGCCGCAGGGCTACGACAAGCTCCTCTCGGCACAGGATCTCGCCGATCTGGTCGCCTTCCTCCATCGGGCGAAATGAACGGTCTGGGGGGCCGTCCGCGCGGTGGTCGTCTTTCGTTCTCTCCATTCCCAGCGGATCGACCAAGGTGAGGAGTGAAGGGGAAGCGGTTTCCTGGTTATCATGAACCGATGCGATCGAGCCAACTGATTCCGCCGCCGGAGCTCGCCCCGCCGGGCATCTCGGGGTTGTCGTCCGAGGATCGGATGCGGTTGTGGGCGCGGATGGTCGACGAGGGGGACGAGTTTCTCCTGGCAGGATTTCGGGAACGGTGTGGCTCCGATGCCGCCGCACGGCGGGCGTTTCTAGATTGGCTCGAACGCCGTGATGCCGAGGGAACCGCGGCCAAGATCCGAATGTTGAAGGGCCGATCGCCGAGGCCGTGCGATGGCCAGTGAGGGAGTGCTGGCGACGCTCCAGGCTGGCTGGCAGGCTCTCGGAACCTGCCGAGCGGAGCGTGCGGTCATTGGCGGGCTGGCGCTCTCCGCCTGGAATCATGCCCGCTACACGCGAGATGCCGACGTCCTGATCGCGATCGATCGCGGTCAAATCGACGAAGTGGTGCAGTCGCTCATCGCGGCCGGATTTCACCCACGGCACCAGCCACCGCTGCGTTGGATCGATGGACAGGGCATCGTCCAGTTTCTGTTCCAGCCGGATGGGGCTCTGATGCCCTTCCAGTTTGACGTTTTGCTGGCCGGCAGTGATTTCCATCGCGAGGCGGTTGCACGGGCCGTCGATCGCCGCCTGCCCGGCGGCATGCTTCCTGTCAGAGTGGTGCAGCCGGACGATCTGATCATCATCAAACTGTTGGCCGGGCGGATCATCGATCTGGCAGACGCCGCGATGGTCCTTCGTGAGAATCGTGATGCGATCGACGTTTCACGCCTCGAGCGTTCCGTCGTCGAACTCGGACTCGCCGCCGACTATCAGCGCATCCGGCAGGAGGCCTTCCCGGGGGAGGCCGATCCCCCCGTCAGTCGCTGATCGTGGGACTCCTCTCGATCGACGCCCTGAAGGCCACGGTGGCGCCTCTGGCTGCACGAGTATGCGGGTTTTCGTTCGTCTATGATGGTGGCGAGACTGGCTCGGAACAGACCCGGCAGATCGGGGGGAGGATCGTCATGGCGCGCACGCGGTTGGCGGTGGGGCGGAGTCTGTGGGGCGTTTTTCTGCTGTTGCCCCTGGCGGTGTGGCCGTGCACCGTGCTCCGCGGCCAGGAGTTGGCCGTGCCGGTGGCGCCGGCCCCGGTCACCCTCGCCACGTTCGACGTCGATGCCACGCCGCCGGTCGGTGCGGCGATGGCCTATGGGCCGGCGGTGAAGGCCGCCGATCTCCAGCTTCGCTGCCGGGGGATCGTGCTTTCAGGGGCTGGTGAGCCCATCGTCCTCTGTGCGATCGATTGGATCGGCGTCGGCAATGCCGCCCACGATGCCTTCCGGGCCGGGCTGGCTGAAGCCGCTGGGACGACGCCGGCAAGAGTTGCCGTCCACGCTCTCCACCAGCACGACGCCCCCCATGCCGACTTCACTGCCGAAAAGCTCCTCGCTGACATGGGGGTCAAGGATCATCCCCGCTTCGACGGCGATTTTGCTCGCGAGGTGATTGCGCGAGCGGCAGCGGCGATCAAGGACGCGCTTCCCAAAGCGAAGCCGGTCACGCATGCCGGATTCGGCCGGGCGGAGGTAGCGCAGATCGCAAGCAACCGTCGCCTCGTCGGCCCCGACGGGAAGTTTGTCGCCTGGCGCGGCAGCGCCACAAAGGATGTGACGATCAAGGGCTGGCCGGAGGGGACGATCGACGCCGATCTGGCGGCGCTCGTCTTCTTCTCTGGCGACGACGCGCTCGCCTCGATCACGTGCTACGCCACCCATCCGATGAGCTACTACCGCACCGGGGTTCCCGGCCCCGACTTCCCCGGCATCGCCCGCTTCCTGCGCTCTCAGGATCTTCCCAACGCCCTCCACCTCCACTTCACCGGCGCCGGCGGCAACATCGCCGCCGGGAAGTACAACGACGCCACCCCCTCCAATCGGGTCGTCCTCGCCACCCGGCTCGCCGCCGGAATGAGGAGCGCTTTCGACGTGGCCTCGCGCCACAAGAAGCCGCTTGTGGCCACCGACGTCGGTTGGGGGAGCGTGCCGGTTGTGCTTGCGGCGCGGGAAGGCCTGGAAGTTGAAAAACTCGCCGAGGAGGTGCGTGGGAAGCCCGACCGGGGGACGTTTGCTCCGATCGACGCGCTTGCGTTTGCCACGCGCGCTCGTGAATCACACGCGATCGACGTCACCTGCCTGAAGGTGGGGAGCGCCCGGATGCTCCACCTCCCCGGCGAACTGTTCGTCGAATATCAGCTTGCCGCGCGGCAGATGCGGCCCGATCTCGATGTCTTCATGGCTGCCTACGGCGACTATGGCCCCGGCTACATTGGCACCGCCGGCGCGTATGCGCAAGGGGGTTATGAGGTGCTTCCCACGAGCTCGTTTGTCGGCCCGGATTCGGAGTCGCCGCTCCTGGAAGCGATCGGGGAATTGCTCGAGGTGGCGAAGTGATGTGGGCACGTTGTCCGGTGATGTGGTGGGCCGTCGTGGCGATCGCGCTGGCTGCGTCTCCAGACGTGATCGGTGCCGATGAGACACCCACAGGCGTCGTTGACTATGCCGACGAGTTGCCCCGCATTCCGCAGACGGCCCCCGCCGATGCTCCGGCGACGATGGTCGTCCGCCCCGGCTTCGCGGTCGATCTCGCCGTCACCGAGCCGCTGCTTGCGAGCCCCGTGGCGATTGCCTGGGACGAGGATGGCCGGCTGTTCGTCGCGGAGATGCGCGGCTACAGCGAGGACCAGGGGGAGCGCCTGGGGCGAATCCGCCTCCTCCACGATGACGATGCCGACGGCACCTATGACCGGGCCACGATCTATGCCGACGGCCTCGCCTGGCCAACGGCGCTCGTCGTCTGGAGTGGCGGGCTGTTTGTCGGCGATGCTCCCAACATCGTCTGGTTGAAAGACACCGACGGCGACGGCGTCGCCGACGAACAGAAGACAATCTTCACCGGGTTCGGGACGAGCAACGTCCAGGGGCTGTTCAATTCGTTCGCGTTCGACGTCGATGGCCGGATCCA
>Ga0164294_10001284_pt1 | contig 23398 bp, 19 predicted proteins | sample GEODES005metaG_FD_111479 | JGI IMG/M metagenome (GOLD analysis project Ga0164294, IMG submission 111479) | Oligotrophic lake water microbial communities from Sparkling Lake, Wisconsin, USA - GEODES005 metaG | ecosystem: Environmental > Aquatic > Freshwater > Lake | place: USA: Sparkling Lake...
GAGCCGCATGATTTCGAAGTGCTCCAATCCGGCAAGCCAGTGGCTCAGGTTCGTTGGAATTTGACCGGCGTGCATAACCAAATGAACGCCTTAGCGGCCATCGCCGCCGCAGCGCATGTGGGCGTGACGCCAACCCAAGCGGCTCATGCTTTGGGACGTTTTGAGAATGTGCGCCGCCGCATGGAGTTGCGCGGCAGCGTAGGCAGCGGCGCGCAATCCATCAACGTATTTGACGACTTTGCCCATCACCCGACCGCCATTCGAACCACCTTGGACGGGCTGCGTCGCAGCGTGGGTCAATCCCGCATACTGGCGGTGTTCGAGCCGCGCAGCAACACCATGAAACTCGGCGCCATGAAATCGCAACTGCCTTGGAGCCTTGAGCAGGCCGATCTGGCGTTTTGCCATACCGCTGGATTGGATTGGAATGCGGCTGAAGCACTCGCGCCCATGGGCGCTCGCGCCAGCGTGGCAGACAACATCGCAATGCTGGTGTCACAGGTCAAGGCTGCAGCGCGACCCGGCGATCAGATTGTGTGCATGAGCAACGGCGGCTTTGGCGGCATACACCAACAACTGCTGGATGCGCTGAATCACTGAAAGTTCATCCGTGATGAACACATAAAAAAACGGACTGCCTGGCAGTCCGTTTTCATGAGAGGGCTTATTTCTTCGCTTGGCGACGCGCCTTGATGCCCTCGTCCAACACCTTCAGCACTTCCAGCGAATCGTCCCATGACAGGCAGGCGTCGGTGATGCTTTGGCCGTAGACCAAGCCCTCGACCTTGTCTTTGCCGGGCGTGAATTTTTGCGCGCCTGGCTGCAAATGGCTTTCCAACATGACACCAAACACCCGGTGAGAGCCACCTGCCAATTGAGCGGCTATGTCTTTGGCCACCACCAACTGGCGTTCGTGTTGTTTGCTGCTGTTGGCGTGGCTGCAATCCACCATCAAACTGGCCGGTAACTTGGCCGCTTGCAGTTCTTGGCAAGCCGCACCCACACTGGCGGCGTCATAGTTGGGCGCTTTGCCGCCGCGCAAAATCACGTGGCAATCTGGGTTGCCTTGGGTTTGCACAATCGCCACCTGCCCGTTTTTATGCACCGACAAAAAGTGGTGACCGCGTGCCGCAGCTTGTATCGCGTCTGTCGCGATTTTGATGTTGCCATCGGTGCCGTTTTTAAAGCCAATGGGCGCGGACAAACCGGAGGCCAATTCGCGATGCACTTGGCTCTCAGTGGTGCGGGCACCAATAGCGCCCCAGCTGATCAGGTCGCCTATGTATTGAGGAGAAATCACATCTAAAAATTCGCTGCCTGCGGGAACACCGGCGCGGTTAATTTCAATCAGTAATTGGCGCGCGATGCGCAGGCCTTCGTCAATGCGAAAACTCTCGTCAAGGTAAGGGTCGTTGATCAAGCCTTTCCAGCCAACCGTGGTGCGCGGTTTCTCAAAATACACGCGCATGACGATTTCCAGTGTGTCCTTGTATTTTTCGCGCTCAACTTGCAATCGGCGCGCATAGTCCAGCGCCGCCGCTGGGTCGTGGATAGAGCACGGTCCCATGACCACCAGCAAGCGGTCGTCTTTGTTGGCCATGATTTTGGCGATGCGCTGGCGTGTCTGACTGATCAATTTTTCGACAGCGGTTCCAGCAATCGGAAAGAAGCGGATCAAATGTTCGGGTGGCGGCAGCACGGTGATGTCCTTGATGCGTTGGTCGTCGGTCTGGCTGGTCTGGTCATCGATCGGTGCATAAGCATCTTTGGGATGGGATTTCATGGAAGACTCCTGGAAGGCTGCAACTGTTTATGAATGACAAATTCGGGAACAAAAAAAAACCGCCGGGGTTCGGCGGTAGGTTGGGGAGTTCAGAGCGTTGTTTGCGTTCAGACCTCTCGACCGCCGGTGGGGCGTGAGACATAAAAATAAGCAAAGTGAAACAGCGCTGAATTCATGGATTGAAATATAGCACAGCCAACAGCGCCGGTTTTAAGCTGTGCCGCCTACCGTCAATCCGTCGATACGCAGGGTGGGTTGCCCGACGCCGACCGGCACGCTTTGGCCTTCTTTGCCGCAAGTGCCTACGCCCGGGTCTAGAGCCATGTCGTTACCGATCATGCTCACGCGGGTCAAAGCGTCAGGGCCATTGCCGACCAAGGTCGCGCCTTTGACCGGGTATTGGATTTTTCCTTTTTCCACCCAGTAAGCCTGGCTGGCGGAAAACACAAACTTGCCCGAAGTGATGTCCACCTGGCCGCCGCCGAAATTGGTGGCGTACAAACCTTTTTTGATGCTGGCGACGATTTCTTCCGGGTGCTTGTCACCGCCCAACATATAAGTGTTGGTCATGCGCGGCATGGGCACATGGGCGTAGCTTTCGCGTCTGCCGTTGCCAGTAGGCGCCACGCCCATCAAACGCGCGTTCATGCTGTCTTGAATATAGGCTTTCAATATGCCGTCTTCAATCAGCACATTGCGTTGGCTGGCGTTGCCTTCATCGTCCACATTGAGTGAACCGCGTCTATCGGCAATGGTGCCGTCGTCGAGCACGGTGACACCTTTGGCAGCGACCCGTTGGCCGATTTTTCCGCTGAATGCGCTCGAGCCTTTGCGGTTGAAGTCGCCTTCCAAGCCGTGTCCTATGGCTTCGTGCAACAAAATGCCGGGCCAGCCCGAACCAAGCACCACGGTCATTTCGCCCGCAGGCGCGGCTTGCGCCTGCAAATTGGTCAGGGCAGCGCCCACCGCTTCGTCCACATAACGGGTCAAGCAGTCAGCATCGAAATGCGCCAGACCGAAGCGGCCGCCGCCGCCGGCCGATCCGCTTTCACGCCGGCCTTTTTCCTCCACGATCACATTGATTGACAAACGCACCAAGGGGCGCACATCGGCGGCCAACATGCCGTCGGCGCGAGCGACAAGCACCACGTCGTATTCACTGGCCAAGCCGGCCATGACTTGCACCACGCGCGGGTCTTTGGCGCGGGCTTGTTGCTCGATGCGCTCTAGCAAATTCACTTTGGCCGTGCTGTCCAGGCTAGCGATCGGGTCGTCGTCCCTGTACAAGCTGCGCGCCTTGGCGATGCGTCTGCCCGGGACTTTGGTGCTGGCGTTGTTCCCCGATGCGGCAATGCTGCGCACTGTGTGCGCCGCGTCCATCAGCGATGCCATGGAGATATCGTCCGAATAAGCAAAGGCGGTTTTTTCACCGCTGACTGCGCGCACGCCCACGCCCTGGTCTATGCTGAATGAACCGGTTTTGACAATGCCCTCTTCCAGACTCCAGCCTTCGGAGCGGGTGTACTGGAAATACAAATCCGCATCGTCAATCCGGTGTGCGCGGATGGCAGACAGTGCTTGAGTGAGGTGGCTTTCGTCCAAGCCGTAGGGCGTCAGCAACAGGCTTTGGGCAATGGCTAAGCGTTCGAGGGTGGGTTCGTGTGCAATCATGCGGCCATTGTAGAAGCCGGTCAGTGCATATGGTTTTGTCAGGGTATTGGGCTGGCCAAACCCTCAGCAAACCAAGCCTCGTGACTGGCGCTCAGGCTTTGTCCGCTTGCCGTATGAATTCAAGCATTTTGCTGTCATCCATGTCAGTCATGCCTTGCGCGCATGCCTGGTTGAAAGCCTTGGCAGTCAAACCGCCCAGCCATCCGTCAAACCCGACCTCTTGCGCGGCCTCCATGGCCAAACGGGTGTCCTTGGCCAACAAACGCATGTGCGAGCCTATGGTGGTGTCACCGGCAAATACCCGGCGCAAGCGGTCAGTGCCTATCCAGTTCTGGCCGCTGGAACGCTCGATCAAGGACAAAGCATTTTCCTTGTCAAGACCCATTTTTTCGGCCAGCACCATGACCTCACACGCGCCCACCAGGTTGATGCCAGCGAGCAGGTTGTTGACCAGTTTGACTCTGGCACCATCACCAACGCGGTGACTGATGACAACGCATTTGTCAGACAAGGTTTGCAGCAATTCTTCCTGCTCGGCCAGCACCACTTCGGGTGCAGCGAGCATCAGGCTCATGGTGCCGTTGGTAGCGCGAATTGGCCCGCCACTCATAGGCGCGTCCACCATGTGCACACCGACAGCCAGACATTGTTTTTCAAAACTCTCGGTTTGCGCCGGTGCAATCGTGGGACACATGATGACGGTTTGCCCGGCTGCCAAACCCGCCAGCAAGCCCTCAGCGCCGTCGAAAACCTGCTGCACTTGAACCGCATCAATCACGCACACGATGACCACATCGGCAGCGCGTGCAACCGCTGCTGCAGACCCGTGACCGTGTGCGCCAGCCTGCTCAAGCGACTTTTGCTTGGCACTGTCAATGTCGTGTACATGTACCGCCCAGCCCATGCTGAGTAAGCGGTTCGCCATGCCAGCACCCATGTTGCCATTTCCCACCATACCGATTTGTTTTTTCATGATTGCACCAACTGTTTGGCTTTAGCCACTGACAACAAGATACCTATGCCAAAGCCCAAGGTGACCATGGCCGTGCCACCGTAACTGATGAAGGGCAAAGGCACGCCGACCACAGGCAAGATACCGCTGACCATGCCCATGTTCACGAAGGCATAGGTGAAAAAAATCAAGGTGATGCTGCCGGCCAGCAAACGGGTGAACAAGGTAGGGCCTTCCATAGCGATGGCCAACCCGCGCAGCACCAGAAAGATGAAACCGGCGATCAAAAGCAGGTTGCCGAGCAGTCCAAACTCTTCGCCGTAGGCGGCAAAAATGAAATCGGTGGTGCGCTCGGGAATGAAGTCCAAGTGGGTTTGCGTGCCTTGCATAAAGCCTTTACCAAAAAAGCCCCCAGAACCGATAGCGATCATGCCTTGGATGATGTGAAACCCCTTGCCCAAGGGGTCACGCCAAGGATCTAGCAGAGTACAGACGCGTTGGCGTTGGTATTCGCGAAACATGGGCCACTTCATATCGTCAACACACAGCATGGGCTCAAAAATCACCAGCAACACCACGCCGACCAAACCAATCAGTAAGGGCGGAATGATCCATTTCCAACCTAAACCGGCAAAGTACAACACGAATACACCGGCAGAAAACACCAAAATAGCTGTGCCCATGTCAGGTTGTCTGGCGATCAAACCCACGGGCATGGCCAGCAAAACAGTGGCTGCCAAAAAATCCAACGGTCGCAACTGCCCCTCGCGCTTTTGAAACCACCAGGCCAGCATCAAAGGCAAGCCGATCTTCATGATTTCACTGGGTTGAATCACGATACCGATATTGAGCCAGCGGCGCGCGCCGTTTTTGGTCAAACCGAACAAGGCCACGGCGACCAAGAGCGCAAGTCCAACGGTATAAATGGGTACCGCGAAAGTCATCAAGCGCTGAGGTGGGATTTGCGCGACCACAAACATGATGCAAAACGCCAAGCCTAAATTGCGTGCATGGTCCCAAAAACGCATGCCGTTGGCATAACCTGAAGCGAACATGGTGATCAAGCCTGCCATCGCTAGCAAGGTCACTGCCAGTGTCAGTTGCCCGTCAAACCCACGCAAGACATGCGTGAATTGACGTAGAACATAAGGTTTTTCAAAACTGAGAGCCATGGCGGAATTATCAACGGATTCTCAAATGCAGTTCAGAGATCGCAGAGCGCATGTGACAATCAACGCCATGTATGCATTGTTTGAAGAAGCCGGCAAACTCCACAGCGGTCGCGTGCTGTCCGAGGCCGACACATCTGCGCAAATTGAACTTGAATCCGGCAAACGGGTCAAAGTCAAAGCAGCGCAGATGCTGCTGCGATTTGACAAACCCGCGCCCGCGCAATTGTTGCAAGAGGCGGCGGCGCTGGCCAAAGAGATTGAGCTCGAACTCGCTTGGGAATTCGCCCCGCCGGATGAGTTTTCATTCTCTGCATTGGCCATTGAGTATTTCAGCGACAAAGCCAGCTTAAGTCAGCAAGTCGCTTGCTTGCTCAAGCTTTCAGAAGCCCCGCATTATTTCCGCCGTGCAGGCAAAGGGCATTTCAAAAAAGCCTCGGCTGACATCATTGCGCAGGCTTTGGCTGCGATAGAAAAGAAAAAACAACTGCAACTGCAAATCGAAAGTTGGGCCCAGTCTTTGGTCGATGGCCAATGTCCGGAGCCGGTACAAACACAGCTCTACAAAATTTTATTCAAGCCGGACAAAAACGCTGCCGAATACAAAGCCGTGGTGCTGGCTGCCAAACAAAGCCAACGCCCGCCTTTGGCGCTGTTGCAACAAGCCGGTGCCATCCAAAGCGCTTACGATTTTCACTGGCAACGTTTTTTGTTCGACCACTTTCCCAAAGGCACCGGTTTTCCCGGATTGCAAGCACCGGCCTTACCGCAAGATTTGCCGTTGGCGCAAGTGCAGGCCTACTCGATTGACGATTCACAAACCACCGAAATTGACGACGCACTGTCGCTGCAAGGATTAGGCAGCGGCACCATTGTGTTGGGCATTCACATCGCCGCACCTGCACTCGCTTTGCAACCGGGTGACGCGATTGACCAGGTCGCGCGTCAGCGCTTGTCCACGGTGTACATGCCCGGTCACAAAATCACCATGCTGCCTGACAGTGTGGTGCAAACCTATACGCTTGACGCGGGCAAAGCATGCCCTGCTTTGTCTTTGTATGTCAGCATCAATGAGCAAACGCTGGCCATCCAAAGCTCGGTCACCCGCTTAGAGCAAGTGCCGATCGCGGCCAATTTGCGCCACGACAAACTGGACCACATCGTGACTGAGCAATGGCTGACGGATGCGGCATTCAGTCACGCCGATCCCAGTTTGGATGCGGCACTGCCGCGCGCTGAGTTGTCCTTCATGTTGAAACTCGCGCAGCATTTGAAAAGCCAACGCGAACAAGTGCGCGGCAAGCCCGAGCAATTCAACCGCCCTGATTTCAACTTCAAACTCGAGCAAGTGACACCCCCTGGTCCGCGCGGCGATGAAACGGTTCACATCAGTGTTCGACCGCGCGGCGCCGCCTTGGATTTGATCGTTGCCGAGGCCATGATTTTGGCCAACAGCACTTGGGGCCAATGGCTGTCTGACTTGGGTGTGCCCGGTTTGTACCGCAGCCAAGCCAGTCTGGCACCCGGTGTCAAAGTGCGCATGGGCACGCGTGCTTTGCCGCACGCAGGCATAGGCGTGCCTTGTTATGCATGGAGCACTTCACCCTTGCGGCGTTACACCGATTTGGTGAACCAATGGCAATTGGTGGCTTGTGTGCGCAACGGCGCAACGGCGGCACTTGCCGCGCCATTCAAACCCAAAGATGCCAGCCTGATGTCTATCGTTTCCTCTTTTGAAGACGCTTACAGCGCCTACAACACGCACCAAGGCACGATGGAGCGCTACTGGACTTTGAAATACCTGCAACAACATCAGATTCAAGAACTTGATGCCACCGTCATCAAAGCGTTTCCCGGCGAGCCGCCAGTGGTGCGTGCGGTGTCATTGCCTTTGGTCACGGGTTTGCAATCTGCCCCTGTGCTGGAGCGCGGTGCTTTGGTGCGCATCAAAATAGGTCAAATCGACACCATGGCTTTGGATGTGACCGCCACTTTTGTCTCCTTGCTGGAAACAGCCACGGCGACAGATGATGACAACACAGAAGAAGAAGCCACAGTCGGCGCTTTGACCATCGCCATGGACATGGATGAGGCCGCCACAGACGCAGAACCACCGGTCGCACCTGCTTAAAGCCAGCTGTTCTGCCATGCGAAAACTCATCACGCCTTTGCAAATCGCCATCACCGTGTCGGTGGTGGTACATGCCGGTTTGCTGGTGTTCAAGATCGCCGATCCCCAAGGGTTTGACCGCTTGATGGCGCCTGCACCCTTAGACATTGTTTTGGTCAATGCAAGAAGCCAAAATGCGGCGCCCGACAAACCGCAGGCCTTGGCGCAAACCCATTTGCAAGGCGGCGGTGAGGCCGCACTGGGCCGCGCGCAATCGCCATTGCCTGCCTCAGTGCGAAACCAAACCGGACAAATGGAGGATGCAGGCAAAGCGCAAGTCGTACAAATGAAACAGCAGCAAACCGCTTTGCTTGCACAAATCAAACAGCAACTGGCTTTGAATGCTTCAAAACCGTCCAGCACTGTATCCACTTTGGTCAATGAGGATCCGCAACAAAGGCAGTTGCTTGACATGCTGGCTGAAATTGAAAAACGCATCAACGAGCAAAATGCCAGGCCGCGCACCCGCTACGTCAGCCCATCAACCCGCGAGGTCAGTTACGCGCTGTACCAAAGCCATATGCGGCGCTTGATTGAAGAGCGCGGCACCCGTTTTTTCCCGCAAGCCAACAGTCAAAAGTTGTATGGCAGTCTGACTTTGGTGGTGACTGTGAATGCGCGCGGCAAAGTGATTTCTTCTCAAGTGTTGAAAAGCTCTGGTAACACCGCACTTGACCAAGCGGCGTTGGATATCGCCTCCCGTGCCGGACCATTTGGTGATTTCACCCGCGAGATGAAACAGGAGTTCGATCAATTGGCATTGGTGTCACGCTATACCTTCAAGAACAACCACACGGTGCAAGCCGATAACCAGGAGCCTTGAACATGCCATCCGACAATGCACCCGGCAAATTCGGTAGATTGTTTCGCCGCTGGCTGTTGCTGGTGGTTTTGAGCGGCTTGGGGTTGCAAATCTATTTCGTCGCGCGTGTTATCGCCATGCGTTATGTGGACCCGCAGTCCACCGCCTTCGAGCGATCGCAAATCATGCAAATGCTGCAGTCTGAGCATGGTCTTCGCTGGCGTCAGCAGTGGATGCCGGCGAAACGAATCAACACTTCTCTCAGCCGTGCAGTCATTGCATCCGAAGACGATATGTTTGCCAGCCATGACGGTGTGCAATGGCAGGCCATCCAAAAAGCTTGGCAACGCAATGAAAAAGCGCAGGCACGTACACCGCCCAAAGGCAAAGCGCCTAAAGTGGTTGGTGGCTCCACCATCACCCAGCAACTGGCAAAAAATTTGTTTCTCAGTGGAGAAAGAAATTTTTTGCGCAAAGGGCAGGAACTGGTCATCACGCTTGCGTTGGAAACTTTTTTGAGCAAGCAACGTATTTTGGAGATTTACCTCAACCATGTGGAATGGGGCAAAGGCGTGTTCGGCGCACAAGCCGCTGCGCAACATTATTTTTCCAAGTCTGCAGCCGGTTTATCTTCTTGGGAAGCTGCGCGCTTGGCGGTCATGTTGCCGCGTCCGAAATATTTTGAACGACTGCCTCAATCTCCCTACCTCGCAGAGCGCGCGCAAACCATTCAAGCGCGCATGGGCGCAGCCGAGTTGCCATGAAAGTGCTTGGCATCGACCCAGGATTGCAAACCACTGGATTCGGTGTGGTTGAATTCTCCGGCGCCAAACTAACTTATGTCGCCAGCGGCACCATCAGCACCACCCACTTGCCACGCGCTGATTTGGCTGCCCGCATCGGCGTGTTGTTTGACGGCATCAGCGAAGTGAGTCAACGGTACCGGCCTGACGCTGCCGCACTTGAAATTGTGTTTGTGAATGTCAATCCCCAATCGACTCTGCTGCTGGGTCAGGCGCGCGGCGCGTGCCTGGCGGCTTTGGTGCACCAGCAATTGCCTGTCGCTGAATACACCGCATTGCAAATGAAAAAATCGATTGCCGGTCACGGCAAAGCTGGCAAAGCGCAGGTGCAAGAGATGGTCAAACGTTTGCTGAATTTACCCGGGTTGCCGGGGCCGGATGCTGCTGACGCTTTGGGTTTGGCCATCACCCATGCGCATGCGGCGCGCGGTATGGCCTTGATGCAGGACGCGGGCATGGGACGCGCCAAAGCCAGCGGCATGTTGCGCGGCGGGCGCGGCGGTTAAGTGAAGTTGTTACCAGGCAGGCGCGAGTTTGGCCAGGCCTTGAGGGGCTAATTGCTCATCATCAAAGCTGACGATTTCATAGGATTGCGGGCGACTGAGCAACTCGCGCAGCAATAAATTATTTAAAGCATGTCCGGAACGGAATGCGCGGTAATGGCCTAACACCGGCTTGCCCAATAAATACAAGTCGCCCATGGCGTCGAGTATTTTGTGTTTGACGAATTCATCGTCATAGCGCAGCCCATCGCTGTTGAGCACCTTGTAATCGTCCATGACGATGGCATTGTCCAAACCGCCGCCAAGCGCCAAGCCATTGGAGCGCATGTGTTCCACGTCACGCGTGAAACCGAAAGTGCGGGCACGTGCAATGTCGCGGCTGTAATGCCCGGTGTCCATGTCAAATGTCACGGATTGACCAGTGGTGTCCACGGCAGGGTGTTTGAAATCGATTTCAAAGCTCAGCTTGAAACCGTGGTGAGGAAACAGGCCTGCCCATTTTTCCTTGGCACCTTCACCCTCGCGCACTATCACGTCTTGCAAAATACGGACAAAGCGCTTGGGTGCATTTTGTAATTCAATACCGGCGGACTGCAATAAAAACACAAACGAAGAAGCTGACCCATCCAGAATCGGCACCTCTTCGGCAGTGATATCGATATAGAGATTATCCAAACCCAAACCGCTGCATGCTGACATCAGGTGTTCGACCGTGTGCACTTTGGCACCGTGGGCTTCGATGGTGGAAGCCAAACGGGTATCGGTCACATTCAATGCACCCACAGGAATGTCCACCGGTTGCGGCAAATCCACACGGCGAAACACGATGCCCGTGTCGGGCGCAGCCGGGCGCAGCGTCAATTCAACGCGTTGCCCGCTGTGCAGACCGACACCGACAGCGCGGGTGATGGTTTGGATGGTTCTTTGTTTGAGCACGACGGGATTTTAATCAGCCTGCTTGCGCAAGAATGCCGGGATCTCGTAATTGTCCATGCCGCCAGAAGACAAGGCATCTACCTTGGCAGCCGCCTGGGTGCGGTTGGTACGCCATACGCTGGGGACATTGACGTTGACATCTGCGGTAGGTGAACTGCTAGGGCGGTGCGTGCTGTCAGCGCCTGTTGTTGCCATCGGTGTCATTTGCACAGGCATGGCGTCTGCCGGATTGGCATACACCGCGTTATCTGTGCCTGTGCGAATCACTGACAGCGGCGGCGCCATGCGACGTCCGGCTTGTGCCAAACCGGTTGCCACCACGGTGACGCGGATTTGTTCGCCCAGGGTTTCGTCATAGGCGGTACCGTAAATCACATGCGCCTCGGGTGAAGCGAAAGCGCGGATCGTGTTCATGGCTTCGCGGGATTCGGCCAACTTCAATGCACCTTTGGCTGCGGTGATCAACACCAACACGCCTTTGGCGCCTGTCATGTCCACGCCCTCGAGCAAAGGACAAGCCACGGCTTGTTCGGCTGCAATGCGTGCCCGGTCCGGGCCGCTGGCTGTGGCTGTGCCCATCATGGCTTTGCCCTGCTCACTCATCACTGTGCGCACGTCTTCAAAGTCCACATTGACCAGTGCTTCCACGTTGATGATTTCAGCAATGCCGCCAACGGAGTTTTTCAACACATCGTTGGCGAATGAAAAGGCCTGGTCCTGGCTGACATCGTCGCCCAAGACTTCTTGCAGTTTTTCATTCAACACCACGATCAGTGAATCCACATTGGCTTCCAACTCGGCCAGTCCGGCTTCGGCATTGCTCATGCGTCGTCCGCCTTCCCAGTCAAACGGCTTGGTGACCACGCCAACGGTGAGGATGCCCATTTCACGCGCTAAACGAGCAACCACAGGTGCGGCACCGGTACCGGTGCCACCACCCATACCCGCTGTGATGAACACCATGTTCGCGCCTTGCAGGGCTTCGCGGATGCTGTCGACCGCAGCCTCAGCCGCTGCTTGGCCGCGCTCGGGTTTGCTGCCTGCGCCCAAACCGTTGTCGCCCAATTGAATCACCCGGTTGGCTGAGCTGACCTTCAAGGCTTGTGCATCTGTGTTGGCGCATATGAATTCCACACCGCGCACACCGCTGGTGATCATGTGCTCCACCGCATTGCCGCCGCCGCCGCCGACACCGATCACACGGATCTGTGTATCTGGGTTGAAATCGCTTTTTTCAATCATTTCAATTTTCATGTTTTTCTCCGAATTTGGTTTGGCAGTTGCCTTGGTTTTTTGTTTGTGAATTCTTTTAGTTTTCAAGTCGGCGGCGCTCCTCTCAGACAAGGTCGCCAGCGTCGGCATTTGTGTCTTTTCGGTGGCTCCAACTGGTGAGCCGTGAGCAATTTCTTATTCATGTTCAGAATGTCCCCACCAGCCAGTCTTTGACCCGACCCATGGCGGTCTTGACCGAACCGTTTTTTTGCGCCACTCGAAAACCGCGCAACCGTGCAAGCCGTGCTTCTTCCAGCAAACCCATCACGGTGGCCGCACGCGGGTGCGACACCATGTCCGACAACGCGCTGCTGTAACGCGGCACGCCGCGGCGCACCGCTTTCAAAAAGATGTCTTCTCCGAGCTCGATCATGCCGGGCATCATGGCGCTGCCGCCGGTCAGCACAATGCCGGACGACAACACTTCTTCAAACCCAGATTCACGCAACACCTGTTGCACCAAAGCGTAAATTTCTTCGACACGCGGCTCAATGACGCCTGCCAGTGCCTGACGGCTGAGCATGCGCGGACCGCGGTCACCCAGACCCGGCACTTCCACTTGGATATTGGGGTCCGCCAACAACTGTTTGGCATAACCCGATTCAACTTTGATTTCTTCAGCGTCCTTGGTCGGTGTGCGTAACGCCATGGCGATGTCGCTGGTGATCAAGTCGCCAGCGATGGGAATGACCGCCGTGTGTCTGATGGCGCCACCCGTGAAGATGGCGATATCGGTGCTGCCCGCGCCAATGTCCACCAAGGCGACGCCGAGTTCTTTTTCATCTGCGGTCAATACAGAGTAGCTGGAGGCGAGGGGATTGAGCATGAGTTGCTCGACATCCAAGCCGCATCTGCGCACACACTTGATGATGTTTTCTGCGGCGCTTTGCGCACCGGTGACGATATGCACTTTGGCTTCCAAGCGGATACCGCTCATGCCAATCGGCTCCTTGACATCTTGGCCGTCGATGATGAATTCCTGCGGCTCAACCAGCAGCAAGCGCTGGTCGTTGGAGATGTTGACTGCTTTGGCGGTTTCGACCACGCGGGCCACATCGGCAGCGGTGACCTCGCGGTCTTTGACCGCCACCATGCCATGCGAATTCATACCTCTGATGTGGCTGCCGGTGATGCCGGTGTAAACACGCGTGATCTTGCAATCCGCCATCAACTCGGCTTCTTTCAAAGCCATTTGTATGCTTTGCACGGTCGCGTCAATGTTCACGACCACGCCGCGCTTGAGCCCATTGCTCGGTGCGATGCCAAACCCTGCGAGTTTGAGTTCTGCACCCGGCAAGACTTCTGCCACTACCACCATGACTTTGCTGGTTCCTATGTCCAGGCCTACCACCAGATCTTTGTACTCTTTAGCCATGACAACCTCTTTGTGCTTACCTTGTTGCTGTTGAATCCAATGTGCTGACACCGCGCAAGCGCAATGCATAGCCGTTCACATAACGCAAATCCGCCGATTCCAATGCCTGTGTTTGTCGCCCGTACCGTTGACTGACTTGTGCCAGTGTTTGAGTCAAGCGATTCACCCGAGCGACCACTTCTTCTTCGTTGCCTCGGCCAAGTTCAATTTGCGCGCCGTTATTGAAACGGGCACGCCAACTGCCTCTGGCTGTCAATTCCAAACTGTTGATGTTGAGTTGCATTTTTTTAAACAGCGGACCCAAGGTGGCGAACATCTGCCAAACCCGGGTTGATTCGTTGTCGGGACCGCTCAAGTGCGGCAGGTTTTCGTTGTCCAACTCGCCGAAATTCGCACTGAAAACCTGGCCTTGCTGGTTCAACAAGCGCGAGTCTGATTCCGCCCCCCAGTAAGCCACTGGTTCATGCTCGTTGATTTCCACCCGCAAACGATTGGGGAATTCACGCCTGACCACCGCTTGCCTGACCCACGGCACGTTCTCGAATGCCTCTCTGGCCTTGGCTAAATCGGTCGTGAAAAAACTGCCTTTCAAGCGTGGCACCACATTGGCTCGCAAGGTCACTTCATTGTTGTGGCGAATGTCGCCATACACGCTGATGCCGGTGATGGCAAACAGGGAATGTCGGGCAACCCACATCACCCCCATGGCGATGACCAGACAGGCCGTCAGCAAGAACATCACCTTGCTGGTGATGTTCATCAAACGGATATCGAGCGCGTTCTCCGGCTTGTCCGTGTGTCGCAAGTACATGGCGTCGCGTGCTTTCATGCGTGCAATGTCCCCATCGGTGTATCCAAACGGGCTTGCTTGAGTAAACGCAAACACAAGTCTGCGTAACTGATGCCTGCGGCTTTGGCTGACATGGGCACCAAGGAATGGCTGGTCATGCCGGGACTGGTATTCATCTCCAACAAAAAGGCTTGGCGGTCGCTGGCGCGAATCATCACGTCAGCGCGTCCCCAGCCTCTGCATCCTAAGGCGCGGTAGGCAGCCACACACAGAGCTTGAATCGCTTTTTCCTCTGCCTCGGGCAAGCCACTTGGGCAGTGGTAGCGCACATCGTCAGTGAAATATTTGTTTTGGTAATCGTAAGCACCATCTGGTGCTGCAATACGCACCACCGGTAATGCGACCGCGTCGTCCCCCTCGCCCAGCACAGGACAAGTGACTTCTTCGCCTTGTATGAAAGCTTCACACAATAAAAAAGGGTCGTAGCCTGTAGCGAGCGTGACCGCTGCTTGCAACTGATCGGCATGCGTGACTTTACTCACGCCGATGGAAGAACCTTCATGGGGCGGCTTGACGATCAATGGCAAGCCCAGTTGCGCGGGAATGGCTGCTATCGCTTGCGGTGTTTGCTGAGATGGCGTGAGCCAAACAGCTTGCGGTGTGGATAAACCCTCTGCCATCCAAATGCGTTTGGTCATGTGTTTGTCCATGGCAATGGCGGAGGGCATCACCCCGGAGCCGGTGTAGGGAATGCCCATCAACTCCAGCGCGCCTTGCACGGTGCCGTCCTCACCATGGCGACCATGCAAGGCTATGAATGTGTGCGTGAAACCTTGCGCTTTCAAACCCAACAATGATTGTTGAGCCGGATCAAACGCGTGCGCATTGACAGCTTGCGAGGTCAAGGCTTCAAGCACGCCTTGGCCTGACATCAATGAAACATCGCGCTCCGCCGAATGGCCGCCCATGAGCACAGCCACTTTGGCTTTTTGAATATCAAACGCCGTCATGATTTCACCACCTTGAGCACAGGTTTTTCATTGTGGCCAGTTGACTGCAAACGTAACGGGAGTTGGCCGATGGAACCGGCACCCATGCACATGACCACATCACCCTCCAGCGCTTGTTGACGCACCAACGCTTCCAACTGCGTCAGGTCTTGCGCAAACACCAGTTCCTGTTGCCCGGACACACGCAACGCATGCGCCAGCGCCCTGCCATCGGCAGCGGCAATCGGTGCTTCACCAGCGGCATACACCTCGGTCAACCAGACCACATCGGCCAAGCCCAGCACGCGTACAAAATCTTCAAAGCAATCGCGAGTGCGCGTATAACGGTGCGGTTGAAATACCAGCACCAAACGTCGCCCGGGGAATGCACCGCGCGCAGCTTCTAGGGTCGCCGCCAATTCCACCGGATGGTGGCCGTAATCTTCTATCAAGGTGTAATGCCCGCCATTTTTGGCGGGTACCGAACCATGGTGTTGGAATCGCCTGCCCACGCCTTTGAATTCCGCCAAAGCTTGCACCACGGCTGCATCTGGGATATTCAATTCCACGGCAATAGATATAGCCGCCAATGCATTGCGCACGTTGTGCATACCGGGCAGATTCAGGTCTATGTGCATATCAGGCAAGGTGATGCCGTTGCTGCGCGTCACGCGAAACTGCATGCGTGAACCCACCGCTTTGACATCATGTGCTCTGACCTGCGAACCTTCTGACAATCCGTAACTCGTGATCGGTCGGGACACTTTAGGAAATATGCTTTGCAACACTGGGTCATCCGCACACAACACAGCCGCCCCGTAAAACGGCATGCGGTGTAAAAACTCAATGAAGGCATGTTTGAGTTTGCCGAAATCATGACCGTAGGTTTCCATGTGGTCGGCATCGATATTGGTCACCACCGACATGATCGGATTCAAATTTAAAAATGAGGCGTCGGACTCATCAGCTTCGACCACGATGTAATCGCCCGAGCCGAGTTTGGCATTTGCGCCTGCACTGATGAGTCGCCCGCCGATCACAAAGGTCGGGTCCATACCGGCTTGCGCCAACACACTGGCCACCAAACTGGTGGTTGTGGTTTTGCCGTGGGTTCCTGCGATGGCAATGCCTTGCTTCAAACGCATCAACTCGGCCAGCATGACGGCACGCGGCACCACGGGGATGAGTTTGCTGTGAGCGGCGATCACTTCCGGGTTGTCTGCTTGCACGGCGGTGGAAGTCACCACGGCACCGGCGCCTTCGATGTGTTGAGCGGCATGACCGACACGCGTGTGAATACCCATGGCTTGCAAGCGACGCAACACCGGCCCGTCTGCTATGTCGGAGCCCGACACGGTGTAGCCAAGGTTATGCAATATCTCGGCGATGCCGCTCATGCCCGAGCCGCCAATGCCGACAAAATGCACATGGCTGATGGCGTGCTTCATACGACCACCTCTTCGCATGCCTGCACGACATCGAATGCCGCAGTTGTTTTGCGCAATCCATAGGCTTTGTCGGCTGCTTGCAGCAATTGCCCACGGTTGATGCTTTGGATAAATTCAGCCAATGCTGTGGCTGTCAAACTGCTTTGTGGCATCAACCATGCGGCCTGTTGGTTCACCAGAAACTGCGCATTCACAGTTTGGTGGTCATCCACCGCGTGCGGGAACGGCACGAACAAAGCGGCTGCACCGACGGCTGCAATTTCACTGACCGTGCTGGCACCGGCGCGGCAAATCACGAGGTCGGCATTTGCAAACGCAGTTGCCGTGTCTTCGATGAATGCCAGCAACTCTGCTTGCACACCTGATTGTGCGTAATTTGTTTGTAACTGACCAATGTGTTTGGCACCGCCCTGGTGAATCACTTGCGGGCGTTGATCAACTGGTATCAAAGCCAAGGCTTGCGGCAGCACACTGTTCAAAGCCTGCGCACCCAGACTGCCACCGATCACCAATACACGCAACACACCGCTGCGAGCTTCAAACCGTTGTGTGGGCGGTGCTTGCTCCAGAAATGCGTTGCGCATGGGGTTGCCCACCCACTGCGCTTTGGGCAACACGCCGGGGAAGGCAGACAACACCCGGTCAGCGATATGCGCCAGCACTTTATTGGCCAAACCCGCCACCGAATTTTGTTCGTGCAACACCAGCGGTTTGCCGCAAAGCACACCCATCATGCCGCCCGGAAAACTGATGTAACCGCCCAAGCCGACAAGTACATCGGGTTTCAATCGACGCACCACTTGCAGGCTTTGCCAAAACGCTTGCAGCAAACGCATGGGCAACAAAGCCGCAGTGATCAGCCCTTTGCCGCGCAAACCGCCAAAGCGCACGGACTCAAACACAAAACCGTGTTTAGGCACTAACTGGCTTTCCATGCTCGGTGCAGGTGCACCCAACCAATGCACGTTCCAACCGCGACTTCGCAACAACTCGGCCACCGCCAGTCCGGGGAAGATATGCCCGCCGGTTCCACCCGCCATGACCAAGGCTGTGCGTGTCGTCATACACGACCTCCGTGCATCAGCAAGCGGTTTTCATAATCGACGCGCAACACAATCGCCAGCGCAATCAGGTTGAGCAAGATGGCTGAACCGCCATAACTCATCAAGGGCAAAGTCAATCCTTTGGTCGGCAAGGCACCGAGGTTCACGCCCATGTTGATGAAGGCCTGAAAACCAATCCATATGCCTACGCCTTGCGCGACCAGACCGGAGAACACCCTGTCCATGGCGATGGCCTGGCGACCGATGAACATGATGCGCCGTGTCAACCACATGAAGACACCGATCACGATGACCACACCTACCAAGCCGAATTCCTCGCCCAACACCGCGAGTAAAAAGTCGGTGTGCGCCTCGGGCAACCAATGCAGTTTTTCCACACTGCCACCTAAGCCGACACCGAATATTTCACCGCGCCCGATGGCAATCAATGAATGCGACAACTGATAGCCTTTGCCCAAGGCGTAATCGGCACCGAAGGGGTCGAGGTACGCAAAAATGCGTTCGCGCCGCCACGGCGACAAGGCGATCATCAAACTGAAGGCGATCAACAAAATGCCGGTGATCAGTAAAAACATGCGGGCATTGACGCCGCCTAAGAACAAAATACCCATGGCGATGACGGCAATCACTAGAAAAGCGCCCATGTCGGGTTCAGCCAGTAACAAAGAACCCACAATGGCAATCGCCACAGCCATCGGTGTCACGGCGGCAAAGAATTTTTCTTTCACATCCATTTTGCGCACCATGTAATTGGCGGCATACAGCAGCGTGCCTAACTTGGCAAATTCAGACGGTTGGAAATTGATGATGCCAAAACTGATCCAGCGTCTGGCACCGTTCACGCTTTTGCCGATGAAGGGCAGAACCACCGCAATCAACAACACAATGGATGCAATAAACACCCAGGGGGCTACTTTTTCCCACGTATCCATAGACACCTGAAACACCAGCAACGCAGCGACAAAACCTAAGGTTAAAGCCATACAGTGACGGATCAGATACTGCGCATGCCAGACATTGCCGGATTGAGGTCTGTCATTCAATGCGATGGATGCTGAGTACACCATCACCATGCCCCACATCAACAAACCGGCGATCGCCCAAATGAGCGTTTGATCAAAGCCTTTGATACTGCCCGGTGCTGCACCTGTGCGCGCAAATTCGCGGCCATGCACACGCACCGGTAACGCATCCATACCCTCTTTGGGTTGGTTGCCGAACCAACGGCTGACGCGGTCAGCGATACTGATGCTCGCGCTCATGGCTGGCCCTCCAGCATGCCCATGTGCTGCACCGCTTCCACAAAGGCCTCTGCTCTGGCCACATAGTTGGTGTACATGTCCAAACTGGCACACGCAGGCGACAACAACACAGCGTCACCGGTTTGTGCCTGCTGTGCACACAGTTCAACCGCCTGCGCCATGTCAGTGGCGTGGCAGGTGTTGATACCGTAGACCTTTAAAGCTTCTTCCAACAAAGCAGCGTCACGCCCTATCAACACCACAGCGCGTGCATGGCGTTTGAGCGGATCACCCAAGGGACTGAAGTCTTGACCCTTGCCGTCGCCACCCAAAATGACCACCAGTTTGCGCTCTGCGCCCAGACTGTTGATAGCGGCGACAGTGGCACCGACATTCGTGCCCTTGCTGTCGTCAAAATACTCGATGTCTTGAATCACAGCCACTGAAGCCAAGCGGTGCGGCTCGCCGGTGTATTCACGCAAACCGCGCAGCATTTGCGCCAGATTGGCGTTGCAAGTGCCTGCCAAGGCCAGCGCTGCCAATGCATTCAAGGCATTGTGTTGCCCGCGGATGCGCAATGCGTCTGCTGGCATCAAACGCTGAATTTGCAATTCTTCATCCACCGTGCGACCACGCTTGCCGCCATGGTCCTCAGACGGCAAAGCACGCACCAACCAAGTCATGCCGTTGTCTGTGGACAAACCGAAATCACCCGGGTGTTGCGGCATGTCTGCGCCAAAGTGAATCCGCGCACGCGGCACTTCTTTTTTGCGCCCACTGTCTGCTGGCCACAAAGCCATGACCGCAGCGTCGTTGCGCGGCAGTATGCCAATGGCATGTCCGCCATAAATATGGGCTTTGGCTTTGCCGTAGGCCGCCATGTCGCCGTGCCAATCCAAATGGTCTTGCGTCAGATTGAGCACGCAAGCGGCCGTGGCTTCAAAGTTGGCCACGCCGTCAAGTTGAAAACTCGACAACTCCAACACCCATACTTGCGGCAAATCATTTATGCGCGCCGTCAAAGTGTCCAACAATGTCGGGCCAATGTTGCCAGCAACCGCCACGGACATGCCAGCACGCTCAAGCAACAAACCGGTGAGTCGAGTGGCTGTGGTTTTACCGTTGGTGCCGGTGATGGCCAGCACTTTGGGTTGGTATGCCGCTTCGCTGTTTTTCAAATATTCAAGCGCGTGCGCAAACAAGCTGAGTTCGGTGCCGCACCACAAGCCTTGCGCTTGCGCTGCCTGCCACACGCCTGCAACTTCAGCAGGCGTCAGACCCGGGCTTTTGAAAACAGCGCGTATGTCATTGGCTTGCACCAAGGCTGCGTCAAAGCCGGCATGCACAAACTCAGCGCGAAGATTGTCCGCTTGCATGAGCGCCAAACCCGGCGGTTGCGCGCGCGTGTCCACCACTGTCACGCGTGCGCCCTGCAACACACACCAACGCAGCATCGCCAAGCCGGAGTCACCGAGACCCAGGATGAGGATGTGTTGGTCTTGCAGCAGGTTCATATTCAACGCAACTTCAAAGTGGACAAACCGACCAGACACAGCAACATGGTGATGATCCAGAAGCGGACCACCACTTGTGTTTCTTTCCAACCGGACTTTTCAAAATGGTGATGCAAAGGTGCCATCTTCAAAATACGTCGGCCTTCACCGTATTTGCGTTTGGTGTATTTGAAGTAACTCACTTGCAACATCACCGACAAGGCTTCAGCCACAAAAATACCGCCCATGATGGCCAGCACAATTTCCTGGCGCACGATGACCGCGATGGTGCCCAGCGCCGCACCCAAGCCGAGTGCACCTACGTCACCCATGAACACTTGCGCGGGGTGGGTGTTGAACCATAAAAATGCAAGTCCTGCGCCTGCCATCGCTGCACAAAACACCAGCAATTCACCGGCGCCGGGAATGTGAGGGAAAAACAAGTACTTGGAATACACAGCGCTACCGGCCACATACGCGAACACGCCCAGCGCTGAGCCGACCATGACCACCGGCATGATGGCCAGACCATCCAAACCATCCGTTAGGTTGACGGCGTTGCTGGATCCCACAATCACCAAATAGGTGAGGATGACAAAACCCAATACACCTAGGGGATAGCTAATTTCTTTGAAGAACGGCAACAGCAAACCTGCTTTGGGTGGCAGGTTCACATCAAAGCCCGAACGCACCCAGCTGTAAAACAATTCCAACACGCGCAAGTTGCTCACCTCTGAAATGCTAAACACCAAGTACAAAGCAGCCAACAAACCGATGAGCGATTGCCACAGGTATTTTTCACGCGAAGGCATGCCTTCAGGGTCTTTGTTCACCACTTTGCGCCAGTCGTCCGCCCAGCCTATGGCACCAAAACCCAAAGTCACAAGCAACACGATCCACACAAAGCGGTTGGACAAATCCACCCACATCAACGTAGAGAAGGCGATGGACAACAAAATCAGCACACCACCCATGGTGGGCGTGCCGGATTTGCTCAAGTGCGCTTCGACACCGTAGCCGCGAATAGGTTGCCCGATTTTCAGCTCAGCCAATTTGCGAATCACCCACGGGCCAGCAATCAAACCGATCATCAATGCCGTCAACGCCGCCATGACCGCACGGAATGTCAGGTACTGGAACACCCGCAAATAACCATACTCAGGTGAATTGGCTTGCAGCCATTGGGCGAGTGTCAAGAGCATGTGGCTTCCTTGTGCGGCTTGGTAACCACTGTGGTGTTATTGGCTTGCAATGTCTGCACCACGCGCTCCATGCGCATAAAGCGGGACCCTTTGACCAGCACGGTGGACAAGGAAGACAGTAAGTGATCGACACGCTGCTGAAGTTCATTCAAGCTTTGGCAATGCACAGCGGTTGAACAAGCCTGGGCTGTGTGTTGGCTAAGTTCACCCAGCGTCAGCACATGTTCGATGTGTTGCTGCTGCGCGTAACTGCCCGCCTCTTGATGGAATGCCACGCCTTGCGTACCGACTTCACCCATGTCACCCAGCACCAACAAGCGTGGCTTGGCAGATTGCGCCAGCACATCAATGGCTGCGCGCACCGAGTCAGGGTTGGCGTTGTAGCTGTCATCCACCAAAGTGATGCTGCGCCCTTGGTGTTGCAACAGACTGATTTTTGAGCGGCCATTGACCGGTTCAAACGCCGCCACGCCTTTGACGATGGCTTGTGTGGGCACACCTGCGGCAAGGGCTGCAGCGACAGCGGCCATGGCGTTGTGTAAATTGTGTTGGCCAGGCAGATGCAACTGTGTCTGCAATTTGCCTTGCGGGGTTTGCAATTCAAGTTGCCAATGTGTGTTCAACCATTGCGCTTGTAGCAGTTGAACTTGAGCCTGCGGACCATCGAAATCGATGATGCGGCGTTCACCTGCATCAGCACGCCACAGCGCTTGGTATGCATCCGACACCGGGAACACTGCTACGCCGTGCTTTGGCAAAGCCCGTATGGCTGCACCGTTTTCTTTCGCCACCGCTTCAACCGTTTGCATGAACTCTTGGTGTTCACGTTGCGCGTTATTCACCAAGGCCACAGCGGGCGCCGCCATGTCAGCCAATTGCGCAATTTCACCGGGATGGTTCATGCCGAGTTCGAGCACGGCCACCCGGTGGTGCGCGCGCAAACGCAGCAAGGTCAGGGGCACGCCGATGTGGTTATTGAAATTGCCTTGCGTGGCCAATGCGTTTTCCGATTGCCATGCATACAAGATGGACGCCAGCATTTGTGTCACTGTGGTTTTGCCATTGCTGCCGGTGACCGCAATCAGCGGTAAATCAAACTGTGCGCGCCAAGCCTTTGCCAATGTTTGCAAGGCTTGCAAGGTGTCGGGGACTTCCAGTCCGGCTAAACCGGCCTGCTCCAGACCATGCGTGGCAATCGCGGCGTTCACACCCAAGGCAGGTAACTGCGCCAGAAACTCATGGGCATCAAACCGCTCGCCTTGCAATGCGATGAACACATCACCGGTCTGTAGACTGCGGCTGTCGGTATGCACTCTGGTGATAGTCAGCTTGCCGTCGCCTACCAATCGGCTGCCCGGCAACCATTGGTGAATTTGTTGCAAGCTCAGGTTCATAGGACTCATGCCTGCCCCCAGCGCTGCAATGCCAGCATCACATGGTCGGTGTCGGAGAAAGGCAGTTTCTGTCCCCTGACTTCTTGGTAGGTTTCATGGCCTTTGCCCGCTATCAACAACACATCTTCTGTTTTCGCATGCGCGATGCAGTTGGCAATCGCGTGTGCGCGATCGAGTTGCACCTCGGCCTTATCGGGTTGCTGCATGCCTTGCAACATTTGATGGACTATGAATTGCGGGTCTTCATGGCGCGGGTTGTCGCTGGTCAGGCAAACCACGTCTGCGTTTTCTTCTGCACTTCGTGCCATGGGTGCACGCTTGCTGCTGTCGCGATCGCCGCC
>Ga0164294_10001285_pt1 | contig 23390 bp, 22 predicted proteins | sample GEODES005metaG_FD_111479 | JGI IMG/M metagenome (GOLD analysis project Ga0164294, IMG submission 111479) | Oligotrophic lake water microbial communities from Sparkling Lake, Wisconsin, USA - GEODES005 metaG | ecosystem: Environmental > Aquatic > Freshwater > Lake | place: USA: Sparkling Lake...
ACCGAGCTGGAGGCGCGGGTCGATGCGTTCATCGACGATCTGGTCGCGCAGGACGTCGACAGCCCCGAATTCGGCAAGCGGGTCGATGCCATTACCAGCATGGGTCAGAAGGAAATCCGCGAGGCGGCGGGCCAGTCGAACCGCTTCCTCGACCGCCCGGTCAAGGCGATGGACAAGGACCAGGGCGTGGGCGCCGACCTGGTCCAGCTGCGCCTGACGATCGAAAAGCTCGATCCGGCGAACAACGGCAAGTTCTTTGGCGGTGGGCGCGGGTTCCTCGACAAATTGTTCGGGACCAAGATCACCGGCTATTTCGACCAGTACAAATCGTCGCAGAATCACATCTCCGCGATCTTGAAGAGCCTCGCCTCGGGCAAGGACGAGCTCTTGATGGACAATGCCGCGATCGACACCGAACGCGCCAATCTGTGGACGTCGATGGGCCGGCTGGAACAGATGATCCATCTGTCGAAGGTCATGGACCAGAAGCTGGAGGACAAGGCCAACGATCTCGACGCGACCGATCCGGCCAAGGCCAAGGCGCTGCGCGAGACTGCGCTGTTCTACGCCCGCCAGCGCACCCAGGATTTGCTGACGCAGATGGCGGTGACGGTGCAGGGCTATCTGGCGCTCGACCTGGTCAAGAAGAACAATGTCGAGCTGGTGAAGGGCGTCGACCGCGCCTCGACCACGACGGTGGCGGCATTGCGCACCGCGGTGACGGTCGCGCAGGCGCTGACCAACCAGAAACTGGTGCTCGAACAGATCACCCAGCTCAACACGACCACCGCGAACATCATCGATTCGACCGGCAAGTTGCTCAAGTCGCAGACCGCGCAGATCCACGAGCAGGCGGCCGCCTCGACGATCCCGGTCGAAGTGCTGCAGCGCGCGTTCCAGAACATCTACGACACGATGGACGCGATCGACGTGTTCAAGCTGAAGGCGCTCGACAGCATGAAGACGACCGTGACGACGTTGTCGAACGAGGTCGAGAAGTCGAAGGGCTATATCGCACGGGCCGAAGGCCAGGCGCAGGCCGCGCTGGAGGGGCCGCAGGCGGATACGTTCAAGCTGGAGGCGGTGGGCTAAAGCGATGAGCGTGCCATCATCGCCGCAGTGCTCCAGCGAAGGCAGGAGCCTAGGGCCACAAGCGACACCGCCCGTGACACTGGGCTCCTGCTTTCGCAGGAGCACGGGAAGGATAATCAATGTCATCCACTGACGATGCCATTGCCAAGGCGCGCGAAGTGCTCGACCGCACGTCGGCCCAATATGCCGTCGGCCCGCGGCGGCAACAGCGCGAAAGCGATGTCGGCAAGCGGCTGACGCGCGCGGCGATCGCCGACCTCGCGATCATCGGCGCGGCGTTCGCGATCGGGCTGGTGTTCGGGCCGATCGGGATCATGGGGTTCTTCCTGATGATCGTCACGATGCTGATCGCGACCGCCGTCCTGCTCGCGACGCCGACCAGCCGCCCGGTGACCTACGAGAAACTGCGCCAGACCGACCTCAAGGCGCTGCCGTCGCAGACGAGCCGCTGGCTCGACGCGCAACGCCCCGCGCTGCCGGCGCCGGCGATCAGCGTGGTCGATGCGATCGGCGTGAAGCTGAACGCGCTGACCCCGCAACTGGCGACGCTGGACGACGATGCCCCGGCCGCGGCGGAAATCCGCAAGCTGGTGGGGGAGCAGCTCCCCGAGTTCATCAAAGGTTACGAGCGCGTGCCGGCGGGGCTGCGCGGGGTCGAGCGCAACGGCAAGACGCCCGACCAGCAGCTCGTCGATGGCCTGAAGGTAATCGGCGGCCAGATCGACGAAATGGCCGGGCAACTCGCGCAGGGCGACCTCGACGCGCTATCAACGCGCGGGCGGTATCTTGAGATCAAGTATCAGGGGGATACGGCGGGGGTCTGAGATTACGCAGCTAAGACGTAGTTATTGACCTCCCGGCAGAGCAGCTTCGTCGCGTACGACCCAGTTAATGGCTAGATTGGTCATCCAACCGGCCTTTTGAGTGAGATCAACAGCAACGACGAATATGTTATCTTTTGGGTCCAATACTTTGCGGACCCGCTGAAACCACTCTTCAGCGTCGAGATTTGTACGGATAAGATAGGTGTCGGGAGACCAGCGTAGCCAGTCTTTTGCACCATATAAGACGGACTCAATTTGCTGATTCGGTATTGGTCTAGAGTCACAATTAACTGTGACGAAGAATGTTGTATCGGCTCTCATTTCAGCGCGTCCTGTTTTGACAGGCTGCCGCGCTTATTTTGATCGATGACTTTCAGATCGCTTCCTTGCTGCTGTGCCGCAGCTATTTCCATCTGCTTATAGGCGATGACCTCGGCTCCCTCTAAGAGGGCTATTCCCGGGTTGTCTTCTGCGAATTTGAATGACGCTTTTATCGACCAAACTGAAAAGCACGTCACGCATGCGCCGACCAAAACAAGCATTCCGTCGAGCGTCAAATTATCGCCGAGTTTCCAAATAATCGCGATCCAAGCCAATACGTTGAAGATCGCAATATAGCCTGTCTTTCCGACGATGCCTTTGCCTAGTCGAACGCCTTTAATACCACCGAGGCCACTCAGCAAATCATCGGGAGAACGACCTTTAGTCATCTGACAACGTTAACCGGACGGCGTCAGAAATTCTAGCTGGCTTGATGATAGCCTTATGCGCGTTTGCGGAGGATGTTCTACCGCGGCTTCCCCAACGCCTCCACCGCGCGATCGTGCAACCGCGCCAGTGCCGCCAGCTGAATCGCCGGCGCCACCGCCAGCACCCCGAACGCCTCCGCGCGCGGCGTGTTGAAGCGCAGCTTCCGCCCCAACGCATCCGTCACTTCGCACCCGGCCTCGCGCGCGATCAGGACGGCGGCGGCGACGTCCCATTCGTGGCCCCAGCGGATCGTCGCGAGCAGATCGGCCTCGCCCGCCGCGACCATCGCGATGCGCAGCGCGATCGAATTGGGTTTGGCGACCGCGACAAGATCGGCGTCGACCTTGGGCAGGGTGTCGGCGGGGGTGCGCGATCCGGTGAAGGTCGTGCGGCCGCTATGCGCGATCGGCCGGCCGTTGAGCGTCGCGCCCTTGCCGGCCTCGGCGAGCCAAACCTCTTTTCGCACCGGCGCGTCGAGCACGCCGATCACCGGTTGCTCGCCATCGACCAGCGCGACCGATACCGCCCAGCCGTCGCGGTCGCGGATATAGTCGCGGGTGCCGTCGATCGGGTCGACCACCCAGACGCGGGTCTTGCCCAGCCGCGCATGATCGTCGGCGGTCTCTTCCGACAGCCAGCCGGCGTCGGGCAGCAACGCGCTCAGCCGCTCGCGCAGCATCGCGTTCACCGCCAGGTCGACCTCGCACACCGGGTTGCCCGGCGCCTTTTCCCAGCGCTTGAAATCGGTCCGCCACAGCCCGAGCGCATAGGCGCCCGCCTCTGCCGCGATGGCGGCGACTTGGTCCGCTAGGTTATCCACTTAGCGCTTCCCCGGCGAAGGCCGGGGCCTAGGTACGACCGGTCCGATACTGGGCCCCGGCCTTCGCCGGGGTAGTGGCGGAGAGTTGCAAGGCTGGTCCACATCAGCCACCCGCGATCGTCATCCCGTCGATCCGCAGCGTCGGCACGTTGGTCGCGTAGCGGAAGGTCAGGTCGTCGGCGGCGGTCAGGTTCAGGAACATGTCGGCCAAATTGCCGGCGATGGTGAACTCGTCGACCGGCCGCGTCAGCGCGCCATTCTCGATCAGGAATCCCGCCGCGCCCCGGCTATAGTCGCCGGTCACTGCGTTGACGCCCATGCCGATCAATTCGGTGACGTAGACGCCGCGCGCGATGCCCGCGAACAGATCGTCGCGGCTCGCCGTGCCGGGCGCGAGATAGGTGTTGCTGGTGCCGACCCCCGGTGCGCCCGATCCGCCGCGCACGGCATGGCCGGTCGGCTCCAGCCCCAATTGCCGCGCCGACGCCGATTCGAGCAGCCACGTCTGCAACACGCCCTCGCGCACCAAATCGGTCGGCGATACGCCCAGCCCTTCGCCGTCGAACGGCCGCGAGCGCAGCCCGCGCTGACGGTGCGGGTCGTCGGTGATGGTGATGCCGTCGGCGAAGATGCGGGTCCCCAGCTTGCCCAGCAGGAAGCTGGTGCCGCGGGCGATCGCGGCGCCGGCGATCGCGCCGACCAGATGGCCGATCAGCGACGATCCGACGCGCGAGTCGAAGATGACGGGCATCGGGCCGCTGGCGGGCTGGACCGGATCGACGCGCGCGACGGCGCGCTCGCCGGCGGTGCGGCCGATCGCGTCGGGCGAATCGAGGTCGCTGGCGTGGCGCGTCGAATGATAGGCGTAATCGCGCACCATCGCCGCCTCGCCGCCGCCCGCGAGCACGCTCGCCTGTATGCCATAGCTGGTGGTACGATAGGCGCCGGCGAACCCGTGGCTGGTGGCGAGTGCCCAGGTCGTCCGGTGCGCCGAGGCGCCGCCGCCTTCGCTGTTGGTGACGCCGGCTACCGCGCGCGCGGCATCTTCGGCAGCGAGCGCCGCTTCCTTGAGCGCGGCGGGCGTGGGCTCGTCGCCGTCGTGGAGGTCGAGTTGCGGGATGTTGCCCGTCAGCAGGCGCGCCTCGGGCGCGAGGCCGGCCCATTGGTCCTCCGGCGCTTCACGCGTCATCGCTACCGCGCGCTCGACCAGCACATCGAGTGCCTCGGCCGACAGGTCGCTGGTCGATACCGATGCCGATCGCCGCCCGACGAAGACGCGTAACCCCAGTTCCTCTTCCTCCGACCGCCCGACATCCTCGAGCTGGCCGAGCCGTACCGACACGTCGACGCTGGCGGATGCGCCCAGCACCGCGTCGGCGGCATCCGCACCGGCCTTGCGCGCGCGGGAAACGATATCGTGGGCGCGGTCGCGCGCCGTGTCGGGGGTCAGCATCCGGCGGACTTAGGTAGCCGCGGCCCGAACGTCAAAAGCTGCTTTGCCCGACGACCAGGCAAGCAAGGAAAACCAGGAAACCGGCGTAGCGGTTCGAGCGGAAGCGATGCAGCGCGTTGGCGCCATCGGCGGGGACCAGGGTCGCGACTTGCCAGGCGAAGTGGAGCGCGGCGGGAATCAGCGCGGCAAGCACCAGCGGATCGGGGCGCAGCTGCCAGAACGCGGCGCCCCAGAGCAGAAGGGCGAGCGCATAAAAGACCGCGACACCCGGCTTCACCCGGTTGCCCAGCGCTCGCGCCGATGAGCGGACGCCGACCAGCGCATCGTCCTCGACATCCTGCAGCGCATAGATCGTGTCGTAGCCGATCACCCAGAAGATCGACCCGGCGTAGAGCGACAGCCCCGGCAGTCCGTTGTGCGGGGCGAGCGTGCCGATCACGTCGCTCCATCCGACCAGCGCCGCCCAGGAAAAGACGATGCCGAGCCATGCCTGCGGCCACCAGGTGATGCGCTTCATGAACGGATAGGCGGCGACGGGCGCCAGGCTGACCAGCGCGACGACCGCGGCATAAAGGTGGAGTTGCAGCAACACGATGAGGCCGATCAGGCTCAGCACCGCGAGCCAGATCCACGCGGCCGTCACGCTTACCGCGCCCGACGCCAGCGGCCGGCTTCGCGTTCGCGCGACCTGGCGGTCGAGGTCGCGGTCGACGATGTCGTTGTATACGCACCCCGCGCCGCGCATCGCGATGCTGCCCAGCGCGAACCACAGGATCAGGTCCCAGCGCGATCCTTCCGTCCACGGCCAGGCGCCCTTCGCCAGCGCCACGCCCCATGCGCCGGGCCAGAACAGCAACTGCCACCCGATCGGCCGGTCGAACCGCGCGAGCAGCGCCAGCGCGCGGGGGTAGGGGGGCAGGGCGCCGACCAGGCCGCGATATTGCGTGTCGGGGACGATGTCGGGTTCGGCGCTCATCCGGCATTCACTAGCGGGATGCCAATTGCCGCACCAGCGCCACGCTTTGCCTCACTGTCGTCATGCTGCGGCGACAGAAGGGAGGGCGATTGTGGAGTTGTGGAATGCGAACGACCGTGTCTCGATTGCTGGCTTATATGGCGCTGACGCTGGCGCCGGTAACGTTTGCGGCGCCCGCCGCGGCCGACCCGGCGCGCGCGATCGTGCCGTCCTGGACCGGCGTGTGGCGCAACACGAACAATACGGTGCACATCAAGGCGGCACCGTGCGGCCAGAACATGTGCGCGACGGTGGTCTGGGCCGACGACAAGACCAAGGCGTCGGTGGCGGCGCGCGGCGCCAATATCATCGGCATGCAATTGCTCCGCGACTTCCGCGAATCGAACCCGAGCGAGTGGAAAGGCACGGTCTACGTCCCCGACCGTGACATGACCGTATCGGGCACGATCACGCTGCTCGACCGCAACACCTTGCGGACCGAAGGCTGTTTCCTCCGCGTCATCTGCCAGACGCGGCACTGGACGCGGATATCCTGAACGCGTTCAGTCGTTAGGGCCAGGACATGGTCCATCTCTCCGTCGCCATCGCGAGGTTCGCCGAGACATTGTTCTGGGGCATCGTCGAAGCGGCGGGGCTGGCGCTGGTCGGCGGCGCGTTCGCGATCGCGGCCCTTGTGATCGGGTGGAAGTCGGTACGGCGGCGGCGGCCTTGAGGAGGCGGCTCCTGCGAAGGCGGGTGCCCAGAACCGAGCGCGATATCGTTGGCGACCCTGGCCCCCCGCTTTCGCGGGGAAGCGGGGTGGGTTAGAGGCACGCGATGCCCGCTACCCCCGCCTGGCCGCCGCGCTCGACCCCTAGACTGTTCGTCGAATTGCCGCTCGCCGAAGGCAGGCAGGTGCGCGTCGCGGGCGGACAGGCGCATTACCTGCTGTCGGTCCTGCGGCTGAAGGCGGGCGATCCGGTCAAGCTGTTCGACGACGCAACCGGCGAATGGCTGGGCGTCGCGAGCGCGGTGGGCAAGCGCGACCTGATCCTCGACGTCACGGCGCAGCTTCGCGACCGCGAGCCGGTGCCCGACCTGTGGCTGTGCGCCGCGCCGATCAAGAAGGGCCGGATCGACTGGGTCGCGGAGAAGGCGTGCGAGCTCGGCGTCGCGCGGCTGGTGCCGGTGCTGACGCGGCGGACGGTGATCGACCGGCTCAACGGCGAGCGGCTGCGCGCGCACATGATCGAGGCGGCCGAACAATGCGACCGCACGGCGCTGCCCGACCTGGCCGATGCGGTGAAGCTTGACGCGCTGCTGCGCGACTGGCCCGCCGACCGCGCCTTGTTCTTCGCCGACGAAACGGGCGGGGTGCCGGCCGCGGCGGCGATGGCGGCGCACGGCGGCCCGGCGGCGATCCTGATTGGCCCCGAAGGCGGGTTCGACGATGCCGAGCGCGACGCGATCCGCGCGCTGCCCCAGGCGGTCGGCATCGGCCTTGGCCCGCGCATCCTTCGGGCCGAGACCGCCGCCGCGGCCGCGGTCGCGATCTGGATGACGGCCGCCGGCGACTGGCGCTAGCCGATCTTGCGCGTTACTGGGGTAATACACCCAGGAGACGCCTCATGATTCGCAGCTTCGTTATCGCCGTCGCCCTGTCGTCCGGCGCCCTGTCCGCCGCCCCCGCGATGGCCGCCCCCGCCGCGGACAAGGACCCGGCCGCCGTCGTCGATGCCTTTGCCGCCGCGCAGGCGGCGTTCGACCCGACAGCGCTCGCGCAACTCACCGCCCCCGATTACGTCGAGATTTCGCCGCTGGGAGAAGTCGATCCGCGCGACAAGATGCTGAGCTTCTATGCGCCCGACAAGAAGCAGCCATATCCGCCCGTGACGATGAGCGAACGCACCGTGCGCGTGACCGGCGATGTGGCGCTGGTGACGTCGCGGCTGGCCTTTGGCGAGCGGGCATTGCGCGCTGTATACGTGGTGCGGCGCGACGCCGGGACTTGGCGGCTGGTGTCCGCGCAATATACGCCGATCCGCGTCAAGCCGGCTTCCTGATCGGGCTCGCAAACGTCGCGCTGGCGAAGCCGCGCGGCGCAGCGTAAGGGCGCAACGATGACGACCAAAACCGCCTCGGCCATCGACTCGCCGCGCATCGAAAGCCGCGACCAGCTGATCCAATTCTTCGCCGGCGGGGAGAAGCCGGCCGAGCGCTGGCGGATCGGCACCGAGCATGAGAAGTTCGTCTATCGGACCGCGGATCATCGCGCGCCGGCATGGGACGAGCCCGGCGGGATCCGCGACTTGCTCAACGGCTTGACCGAATACGGGTGGAAGCCGGTCGAGGAGAACGGCAAGGTCATCGCCATGTCGGGCGCGGACGGCTCGATCAGCCTGGAGCCGGCCGGCCAGTTCGAACTGTCGGGCGCGCCGCTCGAGAACCTGCATCTGACCTGTGCGGAGACCGGGCGTCACCTGGAGCAGGTCAAGGCGGTCGGCGACAAGCTGGGGCTGGGGTTCCTGGGCCTCGGCATGTGGCCCGACAAGACGCGCGCCGAACTGCCGATCATGCCCAAGGGGCGCTACGCGATCATGCTGCGGCACATGCCGCGGGTCGGCAGCATGGGGCTCGACATGATGCTGCGCACCTGCACGATCCAGGTGAATCTCGATTACGCCTCCGAAGCCGACATGGTGAAGAAGTTCCGCGTCGGGCTGGCACTCCAGCCGCTGGCGACCGCGCTGTTCGCCAATTCGCCGTTCACCGAAGGCAAGCCCAACGGCATGCTGTCGTACCGCAGCCATATCTGGTCCGACACCGACCCGCACCGCACCGGCATGCTGCCGTTCGTGTTCGAGGACGGGTTCGGGTACGAACGCTACGCCGACTATGCGCTCGATGTGCCGATGTATTTCGTCTACCGCGACGGCCAGTATCTCGACGCGTCGGGGCTGAGCTTCCGCGATTTCCTGAAGGGCGAGCTGTCGATCCTGCCGGGCGAAAAGCCGACGATCGACGATTTCTCGGACCATCTGTCGACCGCGTTTCCCGAAGTGCGGTTGAAGACCTTCCTCGAAATGCGCGGCGCCGACGGTGGGCCGTGGGGCCGGATCTGCGCGCTGCCGGCCTTGTGGGTCGGGTTGCTCTACGATCAAGGCGCGCTCGACGCGGCATGGGACCTGGTCAAGGACTGGTCGATGGCCGACCGCGAGGCGTTGCGCAATGCGGTGCCGGAACTGGCGCTCGACGCGCCGCTGCCCGGCGGCGGCAAGCTGCGCGATATCGCGGGCGAAGTGCTCGACATCGCGCATGCGGGGCTGACGGCACGGGCACGGACCGATGCGGGGGGCAGCAACGAAACCGGCTTCCTCGAGCCGCTGCGGGAGGTGGTGCGCACCGGCAAGGTCCCGGCGCAGGCACTGCTCGATCGCTACAACGGCGCCTGGGGCGGCGATATCAGCCGCGTCTACGGCGAGATGAGTTTCTGACCCACCGTGCTCCTGCGAACGCAGGAGCCCAGGGTTATTGGCGCTGCCGCTTGCGGCTCTGGGTTCCTGCTTCCGCAGGAACACCGGCAGCCTCGACCCTCGTCCCCTTCAACCACCGGAAAAACCGCGGCACCGCTCCGTTGCGCTCCATCCAGGCGTCATATTCCCGATACGTCGGGTCCATGCCCAGATGCCGCTCCTCGGTCTTGGCGCGCCAGTAATAGACGCCCGCGACGATCCCCATCAGCGCGGTCGCGCGTATCGCGTCGACCCAGCTGCCCGTTGTCAGGAACGGCACGGTCGAGATCATCCAGAACAAATTCTTCGACAGATACGCCGGGTGGCGGCTGAACGCATACGGCCCGTTGGTCAGGATGCCGCGGTTCGTCAGGTTGGAAAAGCGGAGGCCGAACGTCACCGTCGCCCAGGCGTAGATCGCCGTCAGCGCGACCAATACCGTCCCGATCGCCGCCAGCAGCACCGGCTGGTCGGCGAACCACAGCGCCCAACTTTGCTCGCCGCGGGTGCCGGGATGGTAGTCGAGCGGCCCGCCGTCGCCCATCAGCACGAAGGGCGGGTAGCAGATCAGCGCCGCCATCCACCCGGCCGCGAACGGATTGGCGGTGCGGATATGCGAATCGAGCGGACGCAGCGCGAGCAGATAGCCCGCCGTCGCGAACGCCACGTCGACCACGAACATGAAGGTGATCAGCCAGTTGGCCAGCGCGACCGGATTGCTCAGCACCTGGCTGGTATCGCCGCGCACGAAATCGCCGAACCCGGGCGGCACGATCGCGAGCATGAATGCCGTGAAGAACGCCTTCACGCCCCAGCTGCGCAGGTGATTGTGGATCGCCGGAATATCGCGGGGCTCGTCCAGCCCCATCAGCCATGCGCCGAGGTGATAGCAGCCGTCCTTCGGCTCGACCATGCGGCGGTCGAGCCAAAGCGTATAGGGGATCGACGCCACGAACATGACCGGCGCCGCCCACATGAAGCACCACATCGAAAAGCGGAAACCGCCCTCCCAATAGAAGCGGCCGATCGCATAGGTCGCCGCGATCCCGCCCCAGGTCAGCCAGAGGCCGGCGAGCTTCGTGATCGACAGGTCGATCGTCGCGCGCCACGGCTTGGGATTGGCCCAGTCGATCCCCGTCGAAGGATTGCGGTGGACCTTTTCCACCAGCACCGACCATAGCGCCATCGGCAGCGCGGCGGCGGCGACGTTGACCAGCGCGGCATAGGGCCCGTCCATCCCGAACCAGCGCGCGATGCCGATCCAGACGAGCAGGCCGGCGAGACCCACGAGGCCCGTCGCCGTCGACACCGCAGACGTGGGACGCGGATCGGCCTTCGCGGCGCTCGCTAAAGCGGTATCGTGATACATGCGCGCGGAGATACGCGCCGAATGGTAAGGAAGCCGTGAAGGATGTTCGGCCGGCTGGGGCGGGTGAAGGAAGCCACCGTTGCCGGGGGCTGCTCGCCGCGAATGTCCAGCTATTGGTCCTGATTGCTGGGATCGCTTCCATGGCGCAGCACAGTGGCCGCCATCAGGATCAATAAGCCGCCCAGCGACAGCATCGCGCCGACCGGTCCCGCCGCGATCCAGGTGCCGGTCCGGACGATCGCCACGCCCGCTATCCATGGTCCGATCGCATTGGCAACGTTGAACGCGGCGTGATGCAGCGCGGCCGCCAGCGTCTGCGCCTCGCCGGCGACATCCATCAGTCGGATCTGCAGGACCGGGCCGAGGCCGCCGATCATCGCGATCACGAATATCGTCGGCAGGAGGGTCGCGGTCGCCGGCGCGGCCAGCGGCAGCAACGCCAGCGCCACGCCGCCGCCGATCAGGATGATCGCCGCCGTCGCCGTCTGCGCCCGATCGGCCGCCCAGCCCGCCGCGATGTTCCCGACCAGCATGCCGACGCCGAACAGCGACAGGATCCACGGCGTCACGGTGTCGGACAGTCCGGTCGTGCTCGTGACGATCGCGGGGAGGAAGGCATAGACCGCGAACAAGCCGCCGAACCCGATCGCGCCGGTCGCGAGCGTCAACCAGGGCTGTAGCCTGGCAAGATCGCCGATCTCGGCGCGCCAGTCGCCGACGCTGGCCGCGACGTGTCGCCGGCGGGCGGCAAGCGCCAGTGCAACGGCGCTAGCGATGGCGGTGCCGGCGGCCATCGCGAATCCCCACCGCCAGCCGATGGTCTGCCCCAGCAGGTTGCCGAGCGGCGCGCCGATCACCGTCGCGACCGTCAAGCCGGTCATCGCGAACGCGACCGCCTGCGCTCGCCGTCGCGGCAGAGTAGCAGCAGCGATCAACGCGGCCTGCCCGAAGAACGCGCCGTGGGGCAGTCCGCTGAGGAAGCGCGTGAGCAGCATCGTGGCATAGCCGTGGCCCAGCGCGGTCGCCAGGTTGCCGATCGCCACCGCGCCGATCAGGAGCGCGGCCGCCGGGATGCGCGACAGGCGGGCGGTGGCGATGCTCAGCACCGGCGCGCCGACCACCACGCCCAGTGCATAGAGGCTGACCGCGTGCGCCGCGGTCGGCTGGTCGACCTGCAGATCGGCGGCGTAGAACGGCAACATGCTCATGCCCGAAAATTCGGCGGTGCCGATCGCAAAGGCGCCGGTCGCGAGCGCGAGCAGCAGCGGCCAGGCGGGACGATCGGTCATTCAGCGGGCCTGTCGGTCGTACGCCGCATTGCGGATGTCGGTCACGAAGCGACCGCTCATGCCTTCGAACGCGGTATTGGTGAGCGCCACGACCGTCAGCCGCCGCGCGGGATCGACGAACCAGCTATGCCCATAGGCACCGCCCCATTGCAGCGTCCCCGCCGATTGCGGCGTGGCCGCGGCGGCAGGATCGTCGAGCACCGCCCAGCCATAGCCGAACCCCCAGCCCGGTCCCTGCGTCGCCGCCTGCGCGCCGACCTGGTCGCGCGCCATCGCCGCGACGCTGGCGCGCGACAGGATCGGTGCGCCGCCGGTGCGGATCGCCTCGAGGAAGGCGAGCAGGTCGCGGGCGGTGCCGACCATGCCGGCGCCGCCGGACGGATAGGCCGCGGGATCGGTCGCGCGCGACGGGGCAAAGCGGATCGCGCCGCCTTCGATCGGCACCGCGATCCCGTCCGTCATCTTGACCGGCCCGCGCCGGCCATCGGCATAAGGGACGGCGAGCCGCGCGCGATCGGTCACGGCGAAACCGGTGTCGCCGAGGTCGAGCGGCCCGGTGACCTCGCGGCGGACGACCTCGTCGAGCGGTTGTCCCGTCGCCTTCTCCAGCACCGCGCCGAGGACGTCGATGCCCAGCGAATAGCGCCACGCGCTGCCCGGCGCGAACAGCAGCGGCGCCTGCGCCAGCCGCGCCAGATTGGCGTCGAGCGTGAAGCCGGCGACATCCATCCCGTCCGACACGCCGAGCCGGTGATAGGGTCCTGTTTCGCCGGGCTCCTCGAAGCCGTAGCCGAGGCCGGCGGTGTGCGTCATCAACTGCCGCACGGTGATCGCCGGCCGGGTGCCGTCGGAGAGCGTCGGGCGGAATGCCGGCAGCCAGCGCGTGACGGGGTCGTCGAGCGCGATCACGCCGCGCTCGACCAGTCGCATCGCCGCGGCGGTGACATAGGGCTTGGAGACCGAGGCGAGGCGGAAAATCGCATCCTCGCGCATCGGCCGCTTCGCCTCGCGGTCGGCGAGGCCCGCCGCGCGATGATAGACCAGCCTGCCGTCGCGCGCGACGAGGACGACCGTGCCGACGATCCGCCGCTCCGCGATCGCACGATCGATCGCCGCGTCCATCCGTGCCGCCAGCACCGCGTCGGGCGCCTCTTTCGTGGCCGTCCGGGCCGCCTGCGCGGTGGCGGGAAGCAGCATGGCCAGCGCGAACGACAGCAGCGTCTTGGTTTGCATCGGACGGCTCCTTATATCACAACGATCGATGTTTAATATGCAGCAATGCGGATCATTACAACAGTGAGCGATGTGAAAATTGCACAGCCGATGGCGTTACGCCGTCGCGGCCGCCCCCCGGCTTTCGATCGCGAGACGGTTTTGGCGCGAGCCGCCGAGACCTTCTGGCGGCTGGGCTACGAGGGGGCCTCGATCGTCGACCTGACCACGGCGATGGGCATCACGGCGCAGAGCCTGTACGCCGCGTTCGACTCCAAGGCGGGCCTCTACGAGGCGGCGCTCGGCTGGTATGCCGACGGCGCGACCTTCACGCAGCAAGCGCTCGACGAGCCCGACGCCATCGCCACGCTATCCGCGCTCCTGGCCGCCGAGGCGCGACGCTTTGCCGATCCGGCCACGCCGCCGGGCTGCATGATCTCCACCGCGGTATTGGGCTGTGCGGTAGAGAACGATCCGGTCGCGGCCCAAGTCTCGGCGATGCGCGAGGCGACGATCGCGCGTGTCTGCGGACGACTGGAACGGGCGCAGCGCGAGGGCGAATTGCGCCCCGACGCCGATCCCGCCGCGCTGGCACGGTTTGTCGGCGCGATCCTGCAGGGCATGTCGGTCCAAGCTCGCGATGGCGCCGACGAACGACAGCTCGGGACCATCGCCAGCATCGCGTCCGCGACGCTTGCGCAGGCTCGAGCGTAGGCGATGGCGTCGCCGACCGCAGGGGCCAGAGAGTCAATCATCTCAGTTTTTTTGGAGCGGGTGAAGGGAATCCAACGCCAACACAGGACATGAGGGTTCCGGCGCGGCAAAGCCGTGCCGTCGGTCGCCGCACGCGGCGCCGGCCGTGCTTTTCGCAATGTCGCAATTCAGCACCGCTAAATTGCGGCGAAAAGCTGGAGCGGGTGAAGGGAATCGAACCCTCGTCGTAAGCTTGGGAAGCTTCTGCTCTGCCATTGAGCTACACCCGCGCGCCGAGGGCCGATACCGGAGCCGCGGTATCGGCGCAAGCGCGATCAGCCGAGTGCCTCGACCTGTTCCGCCAGTTCGAGCCAGCGCATCTCCGCCGCGTCCTTCTCCGCCCGCGCCGCTTCGATCGCGTCGGTCAGCGCGGCGAACTTGGCGGGGTCGCGGGTATAGAGCAACGGGTCGTGCAACGCTTCCTCGTCGCGGGCGATGGCGACCTCGATCTGCTCGATCCGCTGAGGCAGCGTGTCGTAGTCGCGCTGGTCCTTGTAGCTGAGCTTCGCCGCCTTCGGCCGCTCCGGGGCGGCCGGGGCTGGCTTGGTCGTGGCTTTCCTTTCCGCCTTCGGCCGCCGCCGCGCTTCCCAATCGGCGTAACCGCCAGCGACGATGTCGACCGTGCCCGATCCGTCGAGGCCAAGCGTCAGCGTCACCGTGCGGTCGAGGAAATCGCGGTCGTGGCTGACGATCAGGACGGTGCCTTCGTAATCGGCGATGACTTCCTGCAGCAGGTCGAGCGTTTCGAGGTCGAGGTCATTGGTCGGCTCGTCGAGCACCAACAGGTTCGACGCTCGGGCGAATTCGCGCGCCAGCAGCAGCCGCGACCGCTCGCCCCCCGACAAGGTGCCGACCTTCGCCTCGACCATGTTGGGGTCGAACAGGAAGTCCTTGAGGTAACCATGGATGTGTTTCTTCGTACCGAGCACGTCGATCCAGTCGCCGCCGTCGGCCACCACCTCGCGCACGGTCTTTTCCGGCGCCATCAGCTTGCGCTGCTGATCGATCACCACGCCGTCGAGCGTCTTGGCCAGCTTCACCGTCCCGGTATCGGGGGCATATTCGCCGGTCAGCAGCTTGAGCAACGTCGTCTTGCCGGCGCCGTTGGGGCCGACGACGCCGATCCGGTCGCCGCGGGTGACGCGCAGGGTCAGGTCGCGGATGATCGTGCGGCTGTCGAAGGACTTGCTGGCGTTCTTGGCATCGATCACCACCTTGGTCTTGGTGTCGTCGCTCGCCGTCGCCAGGTTGGCGGCGCCCTGCGGCCCCAGCATCGCCGCGCGTTCGGCGCGCATGTCCTTCAGCTTCGCCAGCCGCCCCTCGTTGCGCCGCCGCCGCCCGGTGACGCCGCGTTGCAGCCAATGTTCCTCCAGCTTCAGCTTGGCGTCGAGGCGCTGGGCGTTACGCTCCTCCTCGGCATAGACTTGCTCGGTCCATGCCTCGAACCCGCCATAGCCGACTTCGGCGCGGCGGATCGCACCGCGGTCGAGCCACAATGTCTGCCGGGTCAATCGCGTCAGGAACGTGCGATCGTGGCTGATCACGACGAACGCACCCTTGAACCGGTTGAGCCAGTCCTCGAGCCACTCGATCGCCGCGATGTCGAGATGGTTGGTCGGCTCGTCGAGAAGGAGGACGTCGGGGTCCTGGGCCAGCGCGCGGACGATCGCGGCGCGGCGGCGCTCGCCGCCGGACGCGGATGCGGCTTCACGCGACAGGTCGATGCCGAGCTGGTCGGCGATCGCATCCGCTTCGTGCGGCAGCGGCGGGTTGGTCCCGCCGAGCACGAAATCGGCCAGGGTCGCAAAGCCGTCGACCTTCGGATCCTGTTCGAGCAGCACCACCCGAGTGCCCGGCACGATCGTCCGCCGGCCTTCGTCGGAATCGATCGCGCCGGCGATCAGCTTCATCAGCGTCGTCTTGCCGGCACCATTGCGCCCGATCAGCGCCAGCCGGTCGCGCTCGCCGATATACAGGTCGAGGTGGCGGAACAACCAGCCGGCACCCTGGACGAGGCCGAGGTCTTCGTACGCGAGAACGGGAGCAGCCACCGAACGATCAATCCACCAATAAGCCCCTCCCCGGCGAAGGCCGGGTCCAGCATCGAACCGTTCGCAACTGGACCCCGGCGCTCGCCGGGGAGGCGTGCTACTTAAAGGTCCCGGCGCAAGCTGCAACCTTCGCCAGTCCGACGCGCGCGTTCACAGGCTGTTCAAGCCGGATTACCTATGCGATCCGCCATGTTGATGTTCGCGTTGCTTGCATTGGGCCTTCAGCCGCCGCTCGTACCGGTCGATGCGGAACCGTGCCTGCAGCGCCGCGACCAAGACCGCGCGTTCGAAGCGCGCAAGCAGGGCCGTATCCTGCCGCTGCCCGAAATCGAGCGGCGCGTGATCCCGACGATGGCGGGTGCGCAATATCTGGGGCCGGAGGTCGATTTCGACACTGGCGTTTACACGCTCAAGTTCCTGCGCAATGGAACGGTCATCTGGGTACGGGTCGACGGCCGGTCTGGCCAGGTCATCGGCCGCACGGGTTACTGAGCGGTTCGCCGCTCGCACGCAAAAAGGGGACCATCATGCGCGTTCTGATCGTCGAGGACGAACCCAATCTGGGCCAGCAACTCAAGAACACGCTGGAAGGCGCGGGCTATGCCATCGACCTGGCCACCGACGGCGAGGAGGGGCTCTTCCTCGGCGAGACCGAGGCATATGACGCGATCGTGCTCGACCTCGGCCTGCCGGAAATCGACGGGCTGACCGTGCTCGACCGCTGGCGCAAGCAGGGCAAGACGACCCCGGTGCTGGTGCTGACTGCGCGCGACAGCTGGTCGGACAAGGTGGCGGGGCTCGACGCGGGCGCTGACGATTATGTCGCCAAGCCGTTCCAGACCGAGGAACTGATCGCGCGTCTCCGCGCGCTGATCCGCCGCGCATCGGGCAATGCGTCGAGCGAGCTGATCGCGGGCGACGTCCGGCTCGACACGCGCAGCGGCAAGGTGACCTTGGCCGGCGATCCGGTGAAGCTGACCGCTCAGGAATACAAATTGCTGTCGTACCTGCTCCATCACAAGGGCAAGATCGTCAGTCGCACCGAGCTGATCGAGCATATCTACGACCAGGATTTCGACCGCGATTCGAATACGATCGAAGTGTTCGTGACGCGCATCCGCAAGAAATTGGGGCAGGACGTGATCACCACGATCCGCGGTCTGGGCTACAGCCTCGACGACCCCGACGGCCCGCCGCGCGCGACCGAATAGTGACCGCTCCCTTCTACGTCACCCCCGCGGAAGCGAGGGCCCATCTCCCGCCGTTGCATTCAGCGCGACGGGAAGGTGATGGGTCCCCGCCTGCGCGGGGATGACGGTTGGGCGCGTGGCCGAGCAAGATCCTCAAGCGGGTGCGATGACATCCTCGGCGGCGGTCGCGGAAGCGCCCCGCCCGTTGCCCAGGACTCGCGTCACCGGGTCGCTGGGCCGGCGCATGATCGCCATCGCGGCGTTGTGGATCCTGGTGCTGCTGGCCGGCGGCGGGTTCGCGCTCGACCGGGTGTTGACCAATGCCGTCACGCGCAATTTCGACGACCAGCTCGATTACGTCCTGACCTCACTGTTCACCTCGGCGGAGATCGGTCCCGAGGGCGAGGTGACGTTCAGCCGGGAGCCGGCCGACCAGCGATTCCTCGAACCCTATTCGGGCCTGTACTGGCAAGTGTCCGCGCCGGGCAAGGAAGCCTTCCCGTCGCGCTCGCTGTGGGACCGGCGGCTCGCCTATGGCAGCAAGCACACCGATCTCGAAGTCCATGTCTACGACAGCAGCCAGTTCAAGGACGAGAAGCTGCGCGTGCTGGAACGCGACGTGAAGCTGCCCGGATCGGCGGTGCGCTGGCGGTTCCAGGTCGCGCAGAGCCGCGACGGGCTCGACGCCAATATCGCCGTGCTGCGGCGGACGCTGGTGCGCAGCTTCCTGTTGCTGGCGCTGGGGCTGATCGTGCTGGCGGGGCTGCAGACCTGGTACGGCCTGCGCCCGTTACGGCGGCTGCGCACCGACATCGCCTTGTTGCGCGGCGGGCATGCGACCCGGATCGAAGGATCGATGCCCGCCGAAGTTGCGCCGATGGTCGAGGAATTGAACGCGTTGATCGAACATAACGATCGCCAGGCGGAGGAAGCACGGCGGCACGCCGGCAATCTGGCGCACGCGCTGAAGACGCCGCTGACGGTGATCATGAATTCGGCGACCGCGAAATCGGACGATCTGGCCGAGACCGTGGTGCGCGAGGCGCGGACGATGCGGCGGCAGGTCGATCATCACCTGGCGCGCGCGCGTGCGGTCGGGCGGCGCGGATCGGCGCACAGCCGCGCCGACGTTTGGCCCAGTCTCGATTCGGTCGAGCGCGCGGTGTCGCGGCTCTACCCCCACGTCCGCATCGACGCAGATGGTCCCAAGGATCTGCAAGTTCATGTCGAGCGGCAGGATCTCGACGAAATGCTTGGGAATCTCATCGAAAATGCCGCCAAGTATGGCGGCGGCAGCGTGTTCGTGACGGTCGGCGCGCAGGCCGGGTTCATCGAATTCCAGGTCGAGGACGACGGCATGGGCATCCCCGAGGAGGAACGCGTGCGGATCTTCGATCGCGGCGTGCGGCTCGACACCGGCAAGCCGGGAACAGGCCTTGGCCTGGCGATCGTGCGCGACGTGGCGGAAATCTACGAAGGCACCGTCAGCCTGGAGGAAAGCGAGGATTTGGGCGGCTTGCTCGTCCGGCTGCGATTGCCGGCGGCGGTCGCCTGAGGTGGGGGCGCAGCTTCCCGTCATCGTCAACAAGAACGGCGGCACCGCAGCGAAGATGGGCGACGATCTCGTCCCCACGCTGACCGCGGCGTTCGACGCGGCGGGGGTGCGCGCCGCGATCGAACCGCTCGACGGCGACGACATTCCGGACGCGATCGACAAGGCGGCGGGCGGGGGCCGCGTCGTGGTGGCGGGCGGCGACGGCACGGTGTCGTGCGCGGCGCAGCAACTGGCGGGCAGCGATACCGAACTCGCGTTGCTGCCGCTCGGCACGCTGAACCATCTGGCGCGCGATCTGGGCTTGCCGACCGACCTGGACGCCGCCGCCAAGGTCGCCGCGACCGGTCGGCCGATCGCGATCGACGTGGCGGAGGTCAACGGCCACGTCTTCGTCAACAACGCCTCGATCGGCCTCTATCCGCTGATGGTGCGCGAGCGCGAGGGGCTGCAGGACGACCGCGGCTGGCCCAAATGGCTGTCGGCCTTGCCCGCCGCCTTTGCCGCGTTGGAACGGTTGCCGCACCACCGGCTGCGCGTCGACCTGGGTAAGGGCGAGCAGACGATCGTCACCCCGCTGCTGTTCGTCGGCAACAACGATTATTCGCTCGACGCCGGCGCGATCGGCCAGCGTGCCTCGCTGACCGACGGCAAATTGTCGGTCTATGCCGTCGCGCGTCGCAGCCGGCTGTCGCTGCTTTGGTTCGCCGCGCGCGCTTTGGTCGGGCGGGCGAAGCAGGATACGGACTTCGTGACGCTAGGCTCGTGCGAGACGCTGACGGTCTGGTCGACTGGCGACAGCATCGAAATCGCGCTGGACGGCGAGGTCCAACGGCTGGAGTCGCCACTGGCGTTCCGCAGCCGGCCGGGGGCGCTGAAGGTGGTGAGCTGACGCAATTCCCGTCCCTGATGAAGGGAGGGGAGCAATTAGGAGGCCTTCCATCTAGGAAGGGCAGCAACTACGCCGCGACCTTCAACTCCCGCATCGCCTCGGCGGCCAGCGCGACGCTCCGTTGTCGCGCGGCGACGTCGTAGATCGAGCTCGAGATCATCACTTCATCCACACCCGTACGCTCGACGAACGCCGCAAGGCCGCGTGCGACGGTATCCACCGTGCCGACCGCCGAGCATTGCAGGACATGGTCGAGGATCGCGGCATGTTGCGGCGGCAGGCTGGCGCGATAGCCCGCGACCGGCGGCGGCAACTGGCGCGGGTTGCCGGTGCGCAGGGCAACGAACGCCTGCTGCTGCGAACTCGCGAGCAACTCGGCGTCCTCCTGCGTGTCCGCCGCGAACACGTTGAACCCGGCCATGGCATAGGGCTCGGCCAGCTGCGCCGACGGCCGGAAGTCGCGACGATAGATCGCCATCGCCTGGTCGAGCGCATCGGGCGCGAAATGCGACGCGAACGCATAGGGCAGGCCGAGCATCGCGGCGAGTTGCGCGCCGAACGTGCTGGACCCGAGGATCCACAAATCGGGGTTCGCGCCCGCGCCGGGCGTCGCGCGGATGCCGGTCTGGCCGTCGTCGGCGAAATAGCTTTGGAGTTCCAGCACGTCGCGCGGGAAGGCGTTGGGATCGGTCTCGAGCGTGCGGCGGATCGCTTGCGCGACGCGCTGGTCGCTGCCCGGCGCGCGGCCGAGGCCCAGGTCGATGCGGCCGGGATAGAGCGCGTCGAGCGTGCCGAACTGCTCCGCGATCACCAGCGGCGCATGGTTGGGCAGCATGATCCCGCCCGCGCCGATCCGGATCGTCGATGTCGCCGCCGCGACGTGCGCGATGACCACCGCCGTCGCCGAACTGGCGATCCCGGCCATGCCGTGATGCTCGGCCACCCAATAGCGATTGTAACCGCACGCCTCCGCATGACGCGCCATGGCAGCGGCATTGGCCAGCGCCCCGGCAACGCTGCCGCCTTCGACGACGGGGACGAGATCGAGCAGGGAGAATGCGGTCATGGATGGGGAGATGGGTGAGCAACACCTTTATCGCAACTCCCATTCCCCCCTTGCAGGGAGGGGAGCAGCGAGGCGGCCATCCCTTCCAGGGAGGAGAGCAACTAAGTGGCCCCCTTCGAGAGCGAGAGCAGTCGCCTAAAACCTCACGCCATATCGCAACGCCATCCCGTAATCGTCAGGCAGCGTGGCGAAATTGCCGGGGTCGCGGCGATAGAACAGGTTGGATTCGACGCTCCCGCCCCATAGCGACCAGCCATAGGCGAATTCGACGTCGAGCTCGCGGCCGGTCGGGGCCAAGTTGAAATACTGCCGCGTATAGTCCGACACGCCGACCGTCCCGACATAGCTCCAGGCGGTCGGCAGGTTCAGGCTGAGCCCGCCGTCCGCGACGCGCAGCGGCTGGGCGATGCGCAGGCCCGCGCGGTCGGTCTTGCCGAATATGCCGAGCTTGCTGAGGTCGGCGTCGAACGCATTGGTGCGAACCGTGCCGCCGCCCTCCAGCCCATAGCGCAGGTCGGCGATCGTCCAGCCCTGGCGCCACGCCCCCCCGATCGACCAGCCGCTGCCGGCATCGAACCGGGCGGTGGCGTCGAGGAACCAGCTGGCCGCGCGCGGCGCGCCCAGGCCGGCGCCCAACTTGGCGCCGAGCAACGTGTCGCTCTCCGCCAGCCGGCTCGCGCCGATCCACAGGCCGAGCGGTCCGACGCGGCGATCGAGCGTCAGCCCGACGCGGCTGTAATTGTAGGGGCGATAGCGGTAGGCGACGCCCGGCAAGGCTTCCTGATCGCCGCGGACCAGTGCGGCGCCGCTTTCGACCGACCCGGTGAGGCCCCAGCGGCCGATCTGCTGGCGCATCGCGATCGAGCTGCCGGTCCGGCTGTCGAAGCCGAGGCTGCTTAGCGGATCGCGCGCGACGAGGAAGGCGGGGGCGGCCTGCCCGGCGAGCCGCGCGGTCAGGCCCTGGCCGCCCTCCGCAAAGCCGATCGCGAAGCTCGACCGGTTGCCCAGCCGCTGGACGATGCTGCCGGCGACGGCGCGCGATTGCTCGGCATCGGCCTGGCTGAGGTTGAGCCCGGTCAGCACCGCGGCGCCGCCGCGGAGCGGCGCGATCGTCATGGCGACGCTGGTCGCGCCGGTATCGAACGCGCGAGTCCGGGTCTTGCCGGTCAGCACGCCGACCAGCGTGCGCTGCGGTCCGGTGCGGTTGATGGTGCGCGCCAGGTCGAGCGCGAAGGCGCGGTCGAAGCCGTCGAGGATGACGGCGCCCAGCGTCCCGGTGCGCGCGTCGCCCATCGGCGCCGACAGCGTGCCGTTGAGGATGGTCGACACCACCGCGCCGCTCGTCGTCGTCGTCGTGCCGAGCGGCGAGAACGCCTTGGTCAGGTCGAGCACGCCGCGACCATAAATGGCGTCGGTGCCCGCCGCCCCGGCGTCGCGCGCGCTGGTCAGCAGGATCTGGACGATCTGCGCCCCGCTCAGCGTCGGAAACGCCTGTGCCAGCAACGCCGCCGCGCCCGCGATCTGCGGCGCGGAGAAGGAGGTGCCCGACCACAGGCAGACTTGCGTGTCGTTGCACGGCGCGCGAACGTCCTCGCCCACCGCCGCCAGGAAGAACTGGCTTTCCGGCCCTGTGCCGGCGCGGTCGCTGAAGCTGGAGATGGTGTCGGCGCCCGGCGTCCGGCTGTTGTTGGTGCCGACCGATCCGGCGATGATCACCTGGTTGCGCGCGGTGCCGCCGTTGACGATGCCGGCGCCGAACGAATCGGGGATCGCCTTGCCGTCGTTGCCGGCGGAAACGATGATGACCACGCCCTTGGCCGTTGCCCGCCCCACCGCGGCGATCAGCGTCGCCGATGGCGGATCGCCGCCCAGCGACATGTTGATGACGCGCGCGCCGGCGTTGGTCGCGAGATCGATGCCCTTGGCAATGTTGACGTCGTCGAAGCTGCAGCCCGAATCCGGCCCGGTCGTATTGGCGCACGTACCCGGCGTGTCGGCGCGCGCCATGATGATGGTGGCGTTGAACGCGATGCCCTGCGTCCCCGCGCCGTTGCGCACCCCGGCGATCGTGAAGGACACCGCCGTACCATGGCCGTCCTGGTCGTCATAGGTGGTGCCGCCGGCGACGTTGGCGGACGCCGGATCGACTCGCCCGACGAACTGATCGCTCGCGACGTCGAGCCCCGAATCGACGACGCCGACCTTGATCCCCTGGCCCGTGGCGCCGTTGTTGTACGCGGTCAGCGCGTTGGCCGACACCGCGCCGACCGTCGCGCGATACTCGCTGGTGTCGAAGCTGGTGGGCGTCGGCGTCGGCGTCGGCGCGGGGACCGGCGTCGGCGTGGGAGTGGGGGCCGGTGCGGGCGTCGGCGTCGGGGTGCTGGCGACACCGCCGCCCCCGCCGCACGCCGTGGTGGCCAGACACGTTGCCAGTGCCGCCGACTGCAACAATCCTCTGCGCGCGATCTTCATGATGATGTCCCGACCCCTTCTCGGTGAATCATGGATTGGGTTTGGTTTACAGGGTCTTAAAATGTCCTGCCGTCGCGTGCCTTGCTCCAGGGCAAGGCGCCGCCTAGAGCGCGCCTGCATGCTCGCGCGTCTGGCCCC
>Ga0164294_10001287_pt1 | contig 23385 bp, 16 predicted proteins | sample GEODES005metaG_FD_111479 | JGI IMG/M metagenome (GOLD analysis project Ga0164294, IMG submission 111479) | Oligotrophic lake water microbial communities from Sparkling Lake, Wisconsin, USA - GEODES005 metaG | ecosystem: Environmental > Aquatic > Freshwater > Lake | place: USA: Sparkling Lake...
CGCGCACTGGCTGGCCGGCACCAGCTACCTGACCGACGCGGATCTGAAATACCTCGGCGAACCCGAGCCCATGGGCCAGGAACTTCATGGCCCGACCATTCATCTGCTGGGCAAGCTGGCCGCCATGGCCGACCGGCCTTTCGTGCTGGTGCTGGACCAGCTGGACTTGGTGACCTCCAGCCAGCAACTCGACGAGTTCCAACGCCTGCTCTTTGCACTGATTGACCAGAGCGAGAACTGGGTGGTCTTCATCGGCTTGGTTGGCGAGCGCTTCCGCTTCTGGGAGGAGAACCTGAATCAGGCCATGCGCGGCCGCCTGGGCACGCCAGTCGCCGGGCAGCCGGATCTTTTCACGCTGCCGGTCATCGACGTGACACCCATCCTGTCCGCCGACAAGGAGGTGCTGATCCGGCGTCGGCTGGCCTCCCCCGCGCTGCAACGGCGGCGGGCCGAGGACGCGCAGAGCTCCACGCTTTTTCCATTGCGGGAGGAGGACCTCGGAACGCTGACGAGTGGCGGCGCGGTGTATGCGAGACATTTGCTAGCCGCCAGTTCCGAGCGTTTTTCCCAGAGCGTGCTGGAGGACGGCAAGTTCAACTGCGTTCCCCTGGCCGAGAAGGTGGACGCCCTGCTCCAGGAAGCCTGCGATCAGGCGCGCGATGAGGTGTTCAGCCTCAGTGCCGTCGAGCTTGGCGAGCGCGTGCGCGAGCTGGTGGAGGTGCTGTCCGATCCCGCGCCCAAACTTTCCCCAGGCGGCCTGCGCGACGCGGTCCGAAGCTTTGATGGCGCGGATCAAGTGGCGGACTTCGGCGGCCGGAAGCTACGATTGGTCTCGAGCGACGCGACGCGGCGGCAGTTCATCTCGGTGCTGCAAATCTTGCTTCAGGAAGCCGGTTCGATCCTGCTGTTGCGCAGCACGGCGGCCCTGGTGTCGGGCCAGGTGACCACGGAGCTGATGACCCAGTTCAAGGCGCGGCATCACTTCCACACCATCACGACCTCGGAAGCTACGCTGCTCGCCGGGCTGGGCAGCATGCTCGCCTCTCTGCGCGAGGGGAACTACGACTCGCTGCTGACCGAGCCGCCCGCCACGAAGGAGCACGTGATGGCCGCCCTGCGCCAGAGCGGGCGGTTGCGCAGCCTGGGGGTTTGGCAGGCCGTGCAGCAAGCGCTGGCAGGCAAGCCCGCGCCGGCCTTCCCGCCTGCGCCCGAGGTCGCATTGCCCAAGCTTTTAGAGCCGGTTTCCCAGCCCTTGCCTGTGCCTGCCGTGCCCGCAAGCAAGGCATCACCGCCCTCGTTTCCGTTGCCGGTCCCTCTCCCCCTGCCAATGAAGGCGAAGGAAGCAGCGGCAGAGACGCCGCCGGAGCCCCTGTCAAAAGAGGCGCGTGAAACCGTGGAGGTGCTGCTGAAGACCGAGCGCTGGATGGATCTGCGCCGCCTGCAACGCCGGCTGGCCGAGCTCGGCTGCGCCTGTTCGCTCGAGTCGCTGCGCTACGCCTTGCGCATCGCTCCGCTGGCGGAGTCCGCCATGCTGCATCCGCTCGACCCCGCCGATGTCGCTGAAGGACCGCAAATCGTGTTGTGGCATGAGTCCGTGCATTGACATGGTTTCCCAGGTGCTTGAGCTCACCCCCGATCTCCGGCGCATGCTGGAGCCGTTGGTGCTGGACTCGCTGTTCGAGCACGCGGCTCGCCAGCGCGCGCAGCCAAGCCGTGCTGCAGAGCCCGGCTCGGTGCTGCCGCTCGCCGTGGCGTTGGAGGTGCTGGCGGCGCGGCAATCGCGCTGGCAGGAGCGGCTCGGTGCCGTGCTTCGCCTGCCCGGCCCTCCTTCGCGATGTCTGCCGCTTGAGCTCAGCCGCCTGGGGGAGGAACTGTTCGGCGCGTTGCATGATTTCTTCCGGCGTGAGGGCGCGGCGGCGCTGCAAGCCGCCAGCCTGCTGACCCAGCCCGAGAGACGTTTCAAGGTGCTCTGGCGCGAGGCTTTCGACCGATGCGTGCATGACTGGCTGCGCGATCATGATTTGCTGGAGGATCGCGAGCAGCTGGAAATGGCCGACGCCCTGGTCGAAGCGGCCAAGCTCTGGGCGCGCGACTTGGCCGGGTCTGCCGCTTTCATGGCCGCGACGGATCTGGGTTCGGGCAGCCATTTGCCAGACACGCAGCGGTCATTGGCCGCCACCTTTGAGCGCGGGCCGGTGCGACTGCAGGTTCAAGGACGGCCCGAACCCGTGCTGCTGCTGTCAGGAGCGCAAGGCTTTGAACTCCGCCTGCCAGGGTGGCTGGAAGCGCGGCCAGTGGAAGTGCGCGTGGCTCAGGCGCTGCTGCTTCTTTTGATGCTGGAGCAGGACCAAGAACGGCCCTGCACGCTGGGCAGCCTAGTGCTGGTTCATTCTTCGCCGCCCGAGGCCCTCGCAGACTCTACGCCAGACTCCTTTGCCGGCTTTCATGGCAACGCGGCGCTCGTGCGAAGGCTGCGGCGCGAGGTGGCGGCCGGTCTGACCAAAAACTTGCTGCTCGTCGGCCCGCAAGGCGCAGGGAAAACAGAGCTTGCCCGCCGTTTGGCCAAGGCCGCAGGCCGACCTCTGATTCTGATCGACTGCAAGTCATTGACCGGACCGGACGCGGTGATAGCGGCGGTGGATGAGCAACTGACCGCTGCGAATATCGCGCTGGGGAGCGGGCAAGCCTACCTGCCGCTGGTGATCTGCTTCAGAGGTCTGCACCATCTGGATCAAGGCGCGGAAGCTTTGCTGCCGTTGCTGGACCCTCAGCAGCGCCGCCTGGGTAAGGCAGACTTTTCCTGCTGTGCTGTGGTCGCCATCACCGACGAGCCGGTGCGGCTGCCGCCTGCCCTGACCCGCAGCTTCCACCGTGTCGAGCTGGACGCCTACAGTGCCGAGGAATTGGTGCCGCTGGTGGTCTCGATTTTTGCTGATTCGCAGCTGACGCTGGCCGAGCCGCTCGTGCGCCAGCTGGTTCAACTAGGACGCTGCGTGCCTGGCCAGGTGCGACGGCTGGCCCTCGAGTTCCGCGATCATCACCTAGCCGCGCCCGGCAATGTGCCGCTCACGCGCGAAGCCTTGATGCGCCTGGCCAAATTTGACTGGCGGATCGACGAGCACGGGCTGGACGATGGTGATTATCAGCTGCTCGGGGCGCTCGAATCTGGCCCCAAAGGATTGCCAGCGCTGCAACAGCTGCTGCCTCCTGGCGGAAGCGTCATCGCCGCGCGCGCCGAGCCGTGGCTGCTGCAAATCGGCGCGATTCAGCGCGGCCCCCGTGGGCGCGCGCTGACGGTGTTCGGCGAGCAGCTGCTGCTGCGCCGCGCGCAGCGGGCGTGATTCACTTCATCAGGTCGGTCACCTTGCCCTGGATGGCTTGCACCCACAGGTCGTAGCCTTTTTCATTCAGGTGCAGCAGGTCGGGCATGATGTCTTTGCTCAGCGTGCCGTCTTCTGCGAGGAAGGTCTTGCCGATGTCCAGGAAGTGGATCTTGGAACCGTCATCGAGCTTGGCGATGAGGGCATTGGTAGCCTCGTTCTGCTGGCGCATCTTGTCGTCTTTGCTGGCACCGCGCGGGAAGATGCCCAGCAGGAGGATCTTGGTCTCGGGCAGCTTGCTTTGCAGTTTGGCGATGATGGCTTTCACACCCTCGGCCGTCTGTTCGGCACTGCACTGGTAGACGGCACCGTTCAGCTCCTTCTGCGGGCGGCCCACATGACCGGTGTTGTTGGTGCCGATCATAAGCACGACGAGCTTGGGCTTCAGGCCGTCAAAATTGCCGTTGTCCAGGCGCCAGAGCACGTGCTCGGTGCGGTCGCCGCCGATGCCGAAGTTGGCAGCACCCAGCGGTGCCCAGGCCTTTTCCCAGGCGGCTTTGCCCTTGCCGTTCCAGCCTTGCGTGATGGAGTCGCCGAGGAACACCAGCGGGGCTTTGCCTTCCTTGGAGATGGCATTGAAGGACTCATGCCGGGTCATCCAGCCCGCATCGCGCGGCACCGGGGAGACGGCGTAGTTTTTGGCTTCCTCCGCCACGACGGTGGTGAGGGTGAGGGCGAGAAAAAGGGTGGCTAGCTTGGTCATAGAGGCGCGGATCATGAGTGGCGGTGCGAAGTTTGAAAAGGGCAAATGTGCTATGACCCGAGCTTGCGCTCCAGGGCCTCTTCCATCGCCTTGTCCATGAGCAGGACGGCCAGGCTCTGCGTCGCGTCGTCCAGGGCGGTGTTGGCTTTTTTCAGGGCGCTGGCATCGTGCAACTCGCTAGCCAGCAGTGAGCGCACTTGCGTAGCCGCCGCCTGGATTTGATCACGATCAGCAGCGGGCACTTCGTCACCGAGTTGAGTCAAGGCTTCGTCCACGGCGGGCAGCAGTTCCTCGGCCTTGAGCTTTGCTTCGGTCCAGATGCGTTCGTTCATGTCATCGAAGGCGTGTTCGACACTCTCCGCGATCATGGCCTCGACCTTGGCGTCGTCGACATCGACGGCGGTGTTTTGAATGTGCAGAATCGTGTCCGCGCCGCTGGCGGTGTCGCGGGCCAGCACTTCGAGAATGCCGTTGACGTCGATCTTGAACTGCACGCCGACCCGGGCGCTGCCTTTGGGGCCAGCGGGGAAGGGGACCTCGATGCGGCCCAGCTCCCAGTTGTCCTGGGCGAGTTCACGCTCGCCTTGCAACACGCGGATGAGCATGGCGCTCTGGTTCGTGACCGCGTTGGTGAACATCTCGCCGGCCTTGCATGGGATGGTGCTGTTGCGCGGGATGATGATGTTCATCAGGCCGCCGAAGGTCTCGATGCCGAGGGACAGCGGTGTCACGTCGAGCAACACCACGTTGCGCAACGCGCCGCTGATCATACCTGCTTGGATGACCGCGCCCTTGGCAATCGCTTCATCCGGGTTCTGCGAGGTGTCTGGATCACGATTGAAAATCTCCTGCGCCACGCGACGCACCAGCGGCATGCGGGTGCTGCCGCCAACGAGGATGACCGCATCCAGATCCTGCGGCTTCAGCTTCGCATCGGTCAGCGCGCGCCAGCAGTGCGCCCGGGTGCGCTCCACCCAGGGCAGGGCTATTTTTTCCAAGGCCTCGCGTGTGAGTTCCACGCTGAGGCTTTGCTGCTGCCAGAGGAAGGGCAGGTCGATGCGTGTGGAGGTTTCCGTGGAGAGCTTCTTTTTGGCGTCCTCTGTGGCGGCGATCAATCGCACACGCGCATCGGCGGGCAGTTGATCGAACCAGGTGCCGGCGCTGGCAGGCCAGCTTTCCCAGAGGTGCCGGGCTAGCAGACGGTCCACGTCGTCACCGCCGAGCTGGGTGTCGCCAGCGGTCGCGAGCACCTGGAAGACGCCGTCGCGCATCTCGAGAATGGACACGTCAAACGTGCCGCCGCCGAGGTCGTAGACGGCAATCTTTTTTTGCTCCTCCAGCTTGTCCAGGCCGTAGGCCAGGGCTGCAGCGGTGGGCTCGGCCAGGATGCGCTCGACGGTGAGGCCGGCGAGTTCGCCCGCGCGTTTGGTGGCCGCGCGCTGGGCGTCATTGAAGAAGGCAGGCACGGTGATGACCGCACGTGTGATGGTTGTCTCCATCGCCTTCTCCGCGATGGCGCGCAAATGCTTCAAGATCTCTGCCGAGACTTCGACGGGGGTGAGGCCGAGCGTGCGCAGGTCGTAGGGGGGAGTCCATTCACCCTCGCCGGCACGGCGGCCAATCAAGCGCTTCACCGAGGTGATAGTGCGCGCGGGATCCATCGCACGCTGGCGCAGGGCTGCCGCGCCCACCGTGATCGTTTGCCCCGCATGAACAGCCGAAGGCGTGCTGCGCTGCCCTTCGGCATCCGCCAGCAAGATGGGAAAGCCGCTGTCCACCACGCCAACGAGCGAGTTGGTGGTGCCGAGGTCGATGCCAAGGATGTAGTCAGACACTGGAGTTGAGAGTCTAAAGTTGATGGTTGAGAGCAACACATGGGGCCGTGTAAGGAAGCAAATCCACTTGGGCACGGAGCAGTGATTTACTTCACATCCCTGTCTGACTCTTCCTTCTTGTCCTCGCTCTTTAGAGGTCGTGTGCGGCTCGTTCCGGGCAGGGCGCTGAGGAAGAAATAGCGTGGTGAGTTGAGCAGATCGCCCACTTCACGGGTGGCCACGCTGCTGAGGATTTGTTGCAGCTTGTCGATGGCTCCAGGCGCGTGGTCCAGGCGGTCCTCGAGCCAGCGCAGCACGCGTTTGTTCGCGTTGAACTCAATGGCCAAGGTGCCGATGTTCAGCAGCAGCGCGACGACGCAGGCGGCGGCAAAGACCACCATTCCGAAGCGGGCCGGACGCTTCATGAGAAACACGATGCCCAGGGCGATGCCGGCCGCCGCGACAGGCAGGTAGCGCGAGAGGCTGATGCAGGTCTGCCGCCATTCGAGCGCGCCTTTTTCCTCGCCTTGCTGGAGCGCGTGGGCAGCCTCGTGCAAGGCCACGGCCCAGGCGGCCAGATCACAGCCATCATGCGTTTCACTGCGCAGGAAGAGACGACGGCGCTTCGGGTCGAAGTAATCGCTGACCACGGCATTGTGCCGCACGATGACCACATCCTGCGCCTCGTGCGCGGCGAGGAACTCGGCGGCGATGTCCGCTCCAGTTTTTTTCTCCGGTGCCTGGGCGCGGCGGCCGAGGGCCATGTGCTGCTCGAAACGAGACAAGGCGTAGCGCGTGACGCCGAAGCCGAGAACCAGCACGATGATGAAGATGACGAGCATGAGAAGACGAAGGTCGCGCAGCTTACCTAGCTACGCGGCGGCGTCACTGGACATTCGCAGTTTATAGGCCTTCAGGATGGCGGGCCTGGAAGCCTTTCAGGCTGCGCGTGTCATCGGTCCAGCGGGGTCCCTTGTCGCGGTAGCCGTTGCCGCCGGTGTCGAACCGCAGTCCGGCGATGACCAGGAAGGCATGGCCGTTTCTCGTGTAGATCGTGATGTATTTGCCCTCGCCTTTTTCACCATACTTTCGGAATCCGCTGCTGGTGGTGGGCTTGTCCAGCAGACCGGCGTGATGCAGCACGTAGCTGACGGAACCGGAGCAGTCATAGGCGCTGTCCTCGATCTTGCCATGGCCTCCGCCACGGCGGTAGGGTTTGTCCTTGATGCGGTTGGCCGCCGCGATGGCCTTCATCACTTTTTCCGGCAGATTGGCCGGCGGCACGGCCTGGCCGCTGAGCAGCATGCAGGTCTTGCCGGACTTGTAGTCGTAGCTGTAGACGCGCTTCTTGGTGGACGAGCACTGCGTCAGGCACAGGCTCGCGGCCAGGAGGAGGATGAGACGGAAAAACATGAGGAATCCTTAACACGTCCGTAGCATCGCAGACAAGCTTTTCGTGCATCTGCGGGGTCTCGTGCTAAGCCAGTGCCACTCATGCTGATTTCGGAGATTTTTTACTCGCTGCAAGGTGAGGGCACGCTGGCGGGAACGCCGTCCGTTTTCGTCCGCACCTCCGGCTGCAACCTGCGCTGCCGGTGGTGCGACACGCCGTATGCCTCCTGGAAACCGGAAGGCCAGGAGATGGCCGTGGCGGACATTTTGGCCGCCGTGCAGGCGCACCCCACGCGCTTCGTGGTGGTCACCGGTGGGGAGCCGATGCTGGCGAAGGACATGCCCCTGCTGCTGGTGGAACTCCGGGCCGCCGGTAAACACATCACCATCGAAACCGCCGGCACCATCCCACCGGATGGCGTGCCTTGCGACCTAGCTTCCATCAGCCCGAAGCTGGACAATTCCACGCCGGGACCGGAGGCTGGTGCCTGGGTGGAAAGGCACGAGCGCACACGCTTGCAGCCAGAAGTGCTGCGCGAGTGGTGCCGCAGCTACGATGTGCAGTGGAAGTTCGTCATCTCCAACAACGCCGATTTGCGGGAAGCCGAGCAGGTCATCGCCAGCATCGGCCTGCCCGTGGCCCCCGAGAAGATCCTGCTGATGCCGGAAGGCATCAGCCCCGAGGCCCTGCGCAGCCGGCTTCCCCTGATCATCGAAGCCTGCAAAGCCAGGGGCTACCGCTACAGCCCCCGGCTGCACATTGATCTCTTCGGCAACCAGCGCGGCACCTGAGGCCAGCTGCCGCCTTGCTTTGCAAATTTTGAAAAACCCGGCATGGCCTCGGAAACGTAGGGCTGCGGTCATATTAAGGCATCGCGTTTGCACAGGACCGCGCCGCGTGCCAGTATGCGGCTTCATCCATGGATCTCCTCCGCCTGCCAGGCCGTTTCTTTTTGGACTTTCTCCACTATCTGGGGCAGCTGGCCGCTCTAGTGGCGGATCTGTTCTACGCGATGCGCCGTGGCGTGATGCGGCTGCGGCTGGTGGCGCATGAAATTGTCTCCATTGGCTACGGCTCGCAGACCGTAGTGATCGTGACCGGGGCGTTCACGGGCGCGGTGTTCACCTTCCAGACCTTCGTGAAGTTCAAGGATTTCGGCGTGGAGACCAGCGTGGGAGCCATCGTTTCCATCGCGCTCTGCCGCGAGCTTGGGCCAGTGCTGGCGGGCCTGATGGTCGCGGGCCGTGTGGGGGCGTCGATGGCGGCGGACATTGGCACGATGAAGGTGACCGAGCAGATCGACGCGCTGCGTGTCATGGGGGTCGACCCGGTGGAATACCTGGTCCTGCCTCGCTTCATTGCCATGATGATTTCCATGCCGCTGCTGATTGCGGAGAGCATCAGCTTTGGCCTGCTGGCCTCCTATCTGGTAACGGTGCACGGCTACGGCATCCCCGCCGCGTGGTTCACGCTGCACATGACCGAGCACACGGACATGACCGACCTGAGCGTGGGCATGATCAAGGGCTTCGTGTTTGGCATTCTCATCACCCTGATCTCCTGCCATCAGGGCTTGGCCGCCAAGGATGGCGCGGTGGGCGTGGGCAATGGCACCACCCGCGCTGTGGTCATTTCCTCGCTCTCGCTGCTGATCTTCAACTTCTTCCTTTCCCTACTGCTGAACTACTTCTTCCCCATCGGCGGCGACGCATGACCCCGGAACCGAGCCATGTCTGAATCCTCCTCCAGTGCCTTCATCGAACTGCGCGGCGTGCATAAAAAGCTCGGCTGGCAGCAAATACTGCGCGGTGTGGATCTGAAGGTGCACCGGGGCGAGACGCTGGTCATCATCGGCCCCAGCGGCGAAGGCAAGACCGTGATGATGAAGCACGTGATCGGCCTGATGCGGCCGGATCAGGGCGAGGTCATCGTGGACGGCACCCATGTGGAGAAGCTGACCGACCGCCAGATGGCTCCGGTGCGCAAGAAGGTCAGCATGATGTTTCAAAACGCCGCTTTGTTCGATAGCATGACCGTGGAGCAGAACGTGGCCTTCCCGCTCGTCGAGGCCGGCGTGCGTGATCACAACGAGATCAGGCAGCGCGTGCAGGAGGTGCTTGAGGTCGTCGATCTGGCCGACCACGGCAAGAAATTGCCGGTCAACCTGTCTGGCGGCATGAGAAAGCGGGCAGGCATCGCCCGTGCCATCGTCGGCCACTCGCAGTGCATCCTGTATGATGAGCCGACGGCCAGCCTGGACCCGGTGGTGTCGGATGTGATTGACCAAATGATCCTGCGCCTGCAGAAGCGCTTCAACGTCACCTCCCTGGTCGTCACCCACGACATGAAAAGCATGTTCAAAATCGCCAATCGCATCGCCATGCTGAAGCGCGGGGTCATTCATTTCCTTGGCACTCCGGACGAGCTTCGCCACAGCCCCGATCCCGAGGTGCAAGACTTCATCGAAGGCAGGTCTGGCGTGTGCGCCTAGCTTTCCAACCCAGACAACTCATCCTCATTTTTTATGGAAGAACGTGACCCCAAAACAGAACTGCTCGTCGGCCTGTTCCTCTTTGTCGGCCTGCTGCTGCTGGGCGGCTTGATCCTGCAATTTGGTTCGCTGCGAGAATACTTCAAGGACACCTATGAGATCACCGTGCCCTTCCCGGATGCCACCGGCATCAAGGAAGGCACGCCCGTCATCCTCGGCGGCTCTCGCATCGGCAAGGTCTCGCGCATGCCCAAGCTCAACGAGCAGTTCAACGGCGTCATCATCGCGCTGGAGATTTACCACGACAAAAAAATTCCCCAGGACGCCAAGTTTGGCATCGGCACTGCCGGCTTGATTGGCGACGCCTACGTGGAGATCCGCCCCAGCGGCAGGCAGCCGGCGAGCTACATTGAGCCTGGCACCGTGATCCTGCCTGACCAGGTGTCCACTGGCGGAGGCCTCAGCGCCATGCAGGAGACCGCCAATCAGGTGGGCCGGAAGGTGGATGTTGTGCTTGATGATGTGCGCGCCGCCACCAACGAGCTGAAAAGCGCGCTCCAGCGGGTCAACCAGGGCGCATTGTCGGACAAGGTGCTGGAAAGCTTCCAGCGCAGCATGGCCCATCTGGAATCCACCATGAAAGACGTGGACGAGGGCGTGCTAGCCGATAGCAACAAGACCAACCTCAGCCAGGCCATCTCGGATCTCAAAGACGCCACCGCCAGCTTCAAACGCATGGCGATGAGCGTCGAAGGCGAGGTCAAAAAAGTGGGTGGCATCATGGACAAGCTCGAGCCGGCCGTGACCAAGTTCGACAAGGCCGCAACCAGCGCCGACGAGGCCTTGCAAGCCTTTAAGCAAAGCGGTGACAACCTCTCCGTCTTTACCCGCGACATGGCCAAGGGCGACGGCCTCATGAAAGCCCTGCTGCTGGACAAGGAGCTGCGCGACGATTTCAAGCAGTTGATCTCCAACTTGAAGCGCAACGGTGTGCTGTTCTACAAGGACGACGCGCAGAAAAACGCCAGCCAGGACAGCGCCCGCAAAGCCCAGGATCAGCAGCAGCCCACGCGCAAGCCGGTCTTCGGCAGTGGGCGTCAATAACGGCCGGATTGCGGCCTCAGGAGAAAACATTGACTTCCCAGGCCCAACTTTTAGACTCCAGTCGAAATTCAGGGATCAAACGGGCAGAGCCGCAGAGGAGAAAGTCACATGATGAACTTCGACCAAGACGACGCACAGCGTTCACACTCAGCGCTTCATTCGGAAAAAATTGTCAGCGAACGGAAGATTTTCTTCCTCGATCTCAAGGAGAACGAGCGCGGGCGGTTCATCAAGATCACCGAGGATGTGCGCGGCCGCCGCGACACGATCATGCTCCCCATCGACGTGGCCAATGACTTCGCTGAAGCGCTGGACCGTGTGTTGGAGGCAAATGCGAATCTGCACTGATGCCAGGGTGTAGTTCTGTTAGGTCTCGTGTCGGGTTTGGCTACACGCATCGCATCGGTCCGCACGATGCACCTCATCATCGAGGCCACCGACAACGGATCACCACCGTTGACTCGCTATGCGCGAGTGATCGTGGACGCGAAGTGAGGGATGGGGTGGATTCGGTCGGATTAGCGCGTGGCAGGATTTTAACAAATATTGACAGCCTTTCGGTAAACGAGTCATTGAGATGTCCGGTAGTAGAGAGGAGATAGTCGGCATTCTCCGCTATGTCCTGTCACCGCCTCTTCTTCGCTTTCGCTTTGAGCCTTGTTTTCGCTCACGCCGATGACGCCACCGATTTCCCGCCGAAGCCGCCGGTGAAGGCGCTCACGCCCGCTGAGGAGCAAAAGACTTTCCAATTGCCGCCCGGTTATCGCATGGAGTTGATTCTGAGCGAGCCGGACATCACGGAGCCGGTTTGCATCGCTTTTGATGGCAACGGCAGGCTCTACGTCGCGGAGATGAGCAGCTACATGCGCGACATCGACGGCACGGACGAGCTGGCGAGCACGAGCCGCGTGTCCGTGCATTGGTCGAGCAAGGGCGATGGCCAATACGACATGCATCGCGTCTTTGCCGACAAGCTGAAGCTGCCGCGCCTTCTGCTGCCGATGACCGATGGCGTGCTGATCGGCGAGACGGACACGAATGACATCTGCCTCTACAAAGACACCAACGGCGACGGAGTGAGCGATGAGAAGAAGACGGTGTATCAAGGTGGCCCGCGCGGCGGCAATCTCGAGCATCAGCCCAGCGGTATGACGTGGGCGCTCGACAACTGGATCTACACCGCGGTGAACAACTACCGCCTGCGCTGGAAGGCCGGCCAGCTCATCAAGCAGGACATTCCCGGCAATGGCGGCCAGTGGGGCGCGTCGCAGGATGACGAGGGCAAGTTCTGGGTGGTGAACGCGGGCGGCGAGAAAGGCCCGCTCAATTTCCAAAATCACATCCTCTATGGTCAATCGTTCGCCCGTGGGCAGTTTGAGGAGGGCTTTGAGATCGTCTGGCCGGCGATGGGGCTGCGTGACTATCAAGGCGGTCCCGGCAAATCGCGCGAGGACGACACGCTGAACCATTTCACCGCGACCTGCGGTGGCGAGATCTTCCGAGGCGATCAACTGCCCGCCGAGCTGCGCGGCAATCTCTTCTTTGGCGAGCCCGTGGGCCGTCTCGTGCGCCGCAGCACGATCGAGGTGAAGGACGGCATCACCATTCTGCACAATCCGCATCCGCAGAGCGAGTTCCTGCGCAGCACGGATGCTTGCTTCCGCCCCGTCGATATGAAAACCGCGCCCGATGGCACGCTCTTCATCTGCGACATGTATCGCGGCATCATCCAGGAGGGAAACTGGACGAAGGAAGGCAGCTACCTGCGCAAAGTGATCCTGCAGCACAGCATGGACAAGATCATCAATCGCGGCCGCGTGTGGCGTCTCGTGCATGACACGACGAAGCCCGTGCCCGCGCCGAAACTGCTCGAAGCCACGCCCGCGCAGCTCGTCGAGACCCTTGCGCATCCGAACGGCTGGCATCGCGACACCGCGCAGAAGCTGCTCGTTTTGAAGCAGGACAAAACCATCGCGCCCGCGCTCATCGCGATGCTTCAGAAAAACAGCAGCGACCTCGCCCGCATCCATGCGCTGTGGACGCTCGAAGGTCTCGGTGCGCTCACCAGCGACCTCGTGCGCGCCGCTTTGAAGGACAGCTCGCCTGTGCTCCGCAAAGCCGCCATTCGCGCCAGCGAATCGCTCGCCGATGAGACACTCGTGGCCGATGTCACCGCGTTGACCAAGGACAGCGATCCCACGGTCGTCATCCAGGCGCTGCTCACCGCGAAGCAGATGAAGTGGAAGGACCACGCGAAGCTCATCAACCTCACGGCGCTCAGCACGCCATCGAAAGGCGTCAAAGAGATGGCCGGGCAGATGCTGAACAGCCAGATCTCCTTCCCGCGTGAGTTCAGCAACGCGCAGAAGGATCAGATGCGTCGTGGCCAGGCCATCTACCAAGAGCTGTGCTTCACCTGCCACGGGCTCGACGGCAAAGGAACCGCCATTGATGGACTCGCACCCGGCATGACGCTCGCCCCGGCACTCGCCGCCTCGAAGACCGTCGTGAACGGCGATCAAATCCTCCGCGTGCTCCTCCACGGCCTCAGCGGTCCGGTGAACGGCAAAACGTATCAGGCGCAGATGATCCCGATGGCGAACAACCCCGACGAATGGCTCGCCGACATCGCCAGCTACGTGCGCAAGAGCTTTGGTAACAACGGCCGCTTCATCACCAAGCAGGAAGTCGCCAAACTGCGCCAGGAACTCGCCTCCCGCACCACGCCGTGGACTGTCGAGGAGCTCAAGCGCACCGGCCCGCAGCTCCCGCTCGAAAATCGCGGCGCCTGGAAGCTCACTGCCAGCCACAACGCCAAGGATCTCGCCAAAGCCATCGACGGCAATCCCGAGACCCGCTGGGACACTCACACCTCGCAAACGCCCGGCATGTGGGTGCAGATCGAGTTGCCACAAGCCACCAACATCGCCGGCCTCACCCTCGACACCGCCAATTCGCGCAATGACTGGCCGCGTGGCTGGAAGATCGAAGTCTCCCAAGACGGCCAAACCTGGGACAAGCCCGTCCTCGAAGGCCAGAGCGAAAAAGCCAGCACCACCGACTTCCTCTTCCCCAAGCCCGCCAAAGCCAAATTCATCCGCATCACCGACACCGGCAGCACCAAAGGCACCTACTGGTCCATCCATGAGCTGGACGTGCTGGAGCCTGCGCCGAAGGTGGCGGGGAAGTGATGGGCGGCGTGAGCGCTAGCGGACAAGAGTGCCCGCACACCTCACGGCGTGAGCACGACCTTCAGCAAGCCATTGCCGGGCTGCGTCGCCTTGTGGAACCACTCAGCACCTTCGCCTAGTGGTGCGGTGACGCTGAGCAGGGGCAGGACTTGGATGCTGCCGTCTTCGATGCGGCGGATGGCTTCGGGGTATTCACCGGCGCAGGAGCAGGAGCCCTTGAGCGTGAGCTGGCGGGTGACGACTTCTTGCAGGGGGAAGGGCGTGTTCGGTTGCAGGTTGCCGACGAGCACGACTTGGCCGCCCTTGCGCACGCTGCGAATGGCGAGGTCGATGGGCTGGCCCGCGCCGACGACTTCGAAGCTGGCATCGGCCCCATCGCCGCCGAAGTGGGCGCGCAGGGTGGCGGCGAGGTTTTCGGTCTTGGCGTTGAAGGCGGCTTCGGCACCGAGCTTCTTGGAGAGTTCGAGGCGGGCGTCATCCAGGTCCACGGCGACGACACGCTCCCAGCCACGAGCTTTGAGGGCTTGGATGACGAGCAGACCGATCAAGCCGGCACCAACCACGACGGCGCTGCCACGGGGTGGGGGAATCTGCGGAATCGGAGCAAAGGCCTCGCCGACTTCGATGCCTTCGGCGAGGTTCACGGCGTGCAAGGCAATGGCGACAGGCTCGGCGAAGGCGGCCTTTTCATAAGGTAGCGTGTCGGGGATGCGGTAAAGGATGCGCGTCGGCAGCACGACTTTCTCCGCGAAGCAGCCGTGGCGGCGGTAGTCGCCACAGGAGACGCCGAGGACTTTGCGATTGGCGCAGAGATTGATGTAGCCCGCATTGCACTTCTCGCACGCGCCGCAGTATTCGGTGCTGTCGAAGGTGACGCGCTCGCCGACTTGCCAGCCGCTCACACCCTCGCCCAGGGCTTCGATTTTACCTGCGGATTCATGGCCCATGATGATCGGCGGAATGCGACGTCCACTGCGACCATCCATGCCATGCAGGTCGCTGCCGCAGATGCCGGTGGCGCGCACGCTGACCAGGACTTCGCCCGCGCCGGGTTGGGGCGTGGGGGCTTCACCGAATTCAAAGGTGGACGGGGCGATCAGGGTCAGGGCTTTCATGGTGGAGGGGAGGTGTAGATGAAAAAGTGAGAAGTGAGAAGTGAGAAGTGATGTGGCTTGGAATGCTTCTGGCCTTGCCTCTTAACGTCTCCACCTCTCTACTTCTCCACGCTCCTAACCCCGTGCCTGACTTCCTCGCCTTCGACAACATCCACAAATCCTTCGGCACCATGCGGGCGGTGGATGGCGTGTCGCTGGGCATTGGCAAGGGCGAGGTGTTTTCGCTGCTGGGGCCGAGCGGATGCGGGAAGACGACGCTGCTGCGAATGGTGGCGGGGTTTGATCAGCCCGATTCCGGTCGAGTGCTGCTGGACGGGCAGGACATCACGGCGCTGCCACCAAACGAGCGACCGGTGAACACGGTCTTCCAAAACTACGCGCTGTTTCCGCACCTGAGTGTGCGGGACAACATTGCGTTTGGTCCGCGCACGATGGGTCGGCGCGAGCTGTTAGCAGATGTGGATCGGATGCTCTCACTGGTGAAGCTGGTGGCCCATGCGGACAAGAAGCCCGCGCAGTTGAGCGGCGGGCAGAAGCAACGCGTCGCCATCGCGCGGGCCTTGATCAACAAGCCGCAGGTGCTGCTGCTGGATGAGCCACTGGCTGCGCTGGATTTAAAGCTGCGTCAGCACATGCTGGCGGAGCTTCATGCGATTCATCGCGAGGTGGGCTCGACCTTTGTGTTTGTGACGCATGATCAGACGGAAGCGATTGGCTTGAGCGATCGCATCGCAGTCATGAACCAGGGCCACATCGAGCAAGTGGGCACCCCGCGCGAGATCTATGAGTCGCCCAGCACCAGCTTTGTGGCGTCGTTCATCGGCGACACGAATTTTGTTTCAGGTCGTGTGATGGAATGCGTGGCATCGGGCGAGGCCTGGCTTTGCACGATGGAAACCAGCGTGCTGGGCAGAGTCATGGCGCGCAGTTCTTTGTCGCTGATACCTGGCACACGCGCGCGGTTGAGCGTGCGGCCTGAGGATTGGTGGCTGCGCTCGGGCGCTGCGGATGATGCATTGAATGCTGTGCAGGGCGTGGTGGAGGACGTGCTTTACCTCGGCGGCAGCACGCGGGTGACGGTGCGGGTCAAGGAGGAGCGGCTGGTGGTGGCGATGACCAACCGGCGGCTGGATGACTCGGCGAATCTGCGTCGTTCGAGCCAGGTGTGGCTCGGCTTTCATCCCGAGGATGCTGTGGTGCTGCCGGAGGTTTCTTGAGTTGCGTGTGCAGACCCCCTCATCACTTTGCGTGAAATGCTACGCATTCTCGTTATCTGTGGCCTTATGAAAACCTGGAAGTGGATAATGATCAGCGTGGCCGGTCTGGCCGTGGTTGGCGGTGGCGCGGGCTGGGTGGCGATCCAGTCGCTGCTGAAGAACGGCCTGTCGCGTGAGGCGGTGGTCCAGCAAATGGAAGCGCAGTGGAACTGCCGGGTGGAACTGGAAGATTTGAAGGCCGAGGTGTTTTCCTCGCCTGCGCGCTTGGTGCTGACGAACATGAACATCGGTCCGCGCGACGCCGAGGTGGCGAAGCCTCTGGCCCAGCGCGTGCCTATGCCGCAGGGCACAGGCTTTGTGCATGTGGACAGCGCGGTGCTGCAAGTGGACCTGCCAGCGCTGATGCAGAAGAAGGTGCATGTGCAAAGCCTCGGTGTCACCGGTGCTTATGTGCGGGATGATGTGAGCGTGGAAGGTGTGAGTGGCCTGGCGCAAATTTTCCTGCCACCGCCTTTGGCAGCGCCGCCATCCGCCGCGGCGGTGAATGCGCCAGCCAAGCCTGCCGCGAGTGAGTCCCCTGGCAGCGCTGGTGAAACGAAGACGGGTGAACCGGTGGCCATCGTGCCTCAGCCCGAAGCCGGCAGTGACTTGAGCCTGCGGATCGAGGAGATCTTGCTGGAGGGGGTGGTCCTGCATTTCCGCAACCGCCAGGCGAAGACGGTCAATGACGTAAACAAGCTGCGCCTGCGCATCAGTGATGTGGATGTGCAGCAGTCCAATCTGGCGGCGCACAACACGGCGAAGATTGAGCTGTCAGGTCAGGTCGTTTCCACGGGTCGCGCTCGCGTTGGCGAGGTGATCAAGGATGTGCCGGTGGCGAACTTTGCCTTCTCCAGCAGCGGCGTGGTGCAGCCTTACGAGGTGGACACGCGCCTGTTGAAGCCTTCGGCTACCTTGAGCGTGAAGCTGGACAAAGGCTCGGTCTTCGGCGGCACCAGCACGCTGGGTGAGGCCGCAGCGAAGGACAAGACCTTCGAGCAGATGAAGAAGAACTTCGGCATTGATGTCACGGATGTGGTGCTCGGCGGCCCGTTACAGGAGGAGGCGGTGATTGATGTGACGCTGAAGAGCAGCCGGGTGGAGTTCAGCAAGGACACGCGGTTCAGCTTTCCCGATTACGTGGTCACGCTGCGCCAGGGCAGCTGGCTGAACGCTGAGCAGGACACGCATGAGTCCCACCTACTGCTGGTGCCTTCTGAGGTCGTGGCCAAGCGGATCGTTGAAGGCGTGAAGACCAAGACCGGGGACGGGCTGGCTGACATGGCGCTGGGCATCTTCAACGACGGCAACGGCAAGCTCGCCTTTGACATCGTGTCCACCGGTCGTTTGTCCCGGCCCAAGTTCGCGCTGGGTGGCAAGGCGGGCCAGATCGAGCAGATGTTCAAGGGACTGGGCGGCGGCTTGCTCAAAGGCTTGCTTGGGCAGTGAAGAACGCGCTACAACATCGCCCATGTTTCGTGCTTTACTCCTGATTGCCCTTCTCACCTCCCTGGCTTGGTGGCTGCATGGGGAGCACCAGAGCGGGCGGTTTCGTGTGGTCGACGAGCGCTTTCTGGATGTGCTGCTGGCCAGCACGCGGGATGATTTCAAGCCTGATCCCGCCAAGGCCGGAGACGTGGTCTTCATCAGCCTGAACGAGGCGGACAAGGCGGAGTATGAAGCCTGGCCGCCGCTGCCGATCGACTACCAGATGATCTTGAAAGCCCTGGCTCCCAGCGAACCGCGCGTGCTGGTTGTTGCCGAGCCCCTGCATTGGCCCGAGCCGAAGCCGCCGTTTGTGGAGCAGCTGCCTGAGTCCTGGCTGAAGATCCCCAGCGTGATTCTCTCGGCCCGTGGCGTGTCGGAAGGAACGGCTGGCGCTGCGGCGGCCTTTGCCAAGGACTATCTGCCAGTGATCGGCCAAGTGCAGGGCGCAGTCGGACTGCTGCCAGTGCTGGCGGACCTGGGCGCGCGCCCGGACCCGGCTTTGCTGAGGCAGGCGGATGTGGGCGTGATCCTGGCTGGCAAAGGCGCGATTGCCGCGCGGTTGGGGGAAAGCACCGTGCCTTCGATAGAACTCCAGGCGCTGGTTCACGCCACGCGCACGCCCTTCAGCAGGGTGCGGTTGAACACCGGCCCGGGCGCGGGCTTGCACCTGGGGGATGAAATTTTTGTGCCACTGACGCATGAGGTGGCCCTGCCGCCGGGCGAGACTGCCGTGCCGGAGATGAACGCGCTGGACCTGATCACCGCGTCTGTGACGGGGGAAGACGCCGAGGTGCTGAAGATCCTGGGCAAAGAAAAAGTGCTGATCCTGGGCGCGGGCGATGCCGCCACCCGGCAGCGGGTGCAGGCCTTGGCGGCTGCGTTGAGCCTGCCGCGCCTGCGCGTGCTGAGCGCCGTGGAGCAGTTCATCGCCTGGGGCGTGGCGGGGCTGCTGGCCTTGTCACTGCTCACTTTGCCAAAGCAGAAAGCCCTGGTGCGGGCCTTGTTTTACCTGTTCCTGGCCATCACCGCCAGCTACCTAGCCTTCCAAAATGGCCGTCTCTGGTGCCCGCCCGCCATCCCGGCGGCGCTGCTCGTGGCGGGCGGATTGTTCGCCCGGCTGTTCGGACGCGCGGCCGATACCGCTGTTGACTCGGCCCCCGCCACACCCTAACGGGGCGTTACACATACAATGAGGTTACGCAATCTGACCGGCCGCTTAGCAATTGGGCCCAACTCCTACCTGATCGAGTCAGGGGACCAACGCATCATTCTCGACTCTGGCATGGACCCCAAGGCCGAGGGTATTGATGCCCTGCCCAACCTGTCCGCCGTGAAAACGGACAGCGTGGATGCCATCGTGGTCTCCCACGCCCATCACGATCACATCGGCTCCCTGCCCATCACGCAGCGCCGCCAGCCCAAGGCCCCGGTTTACATGACCGAGTTCACCGGTGAGGTCGGGGCCGCCATGCTGCACAACTCGGTCAACGTGATGACCAAGCAGCGCGCCGAGCTTGGCATCGTTGACTACCCGCTTTTCACCCATCGTGAGCTGGATGAGATTCATCAGAAGTGGCAATACCTGGCCCTGAAGAAGCCCTACCGTCTGGGTGGCACGGAGTGGGACTGCATGTTCCACGACGCTGGGCACATCTGCGGCTCAGTCGGCGTGCAGATCTTTGAGAACGGCAAGTCGCTGTTCTACACCGGGGATGTCAGCTTCGAGGCACAGACCTTGTCCATGGCCGCCGATTTCCCCGAGCAAGGGATTGACGTGCTGATCATGGAAACCACGCGCGGCGACTTCGCCCGCGCGCCGGAATACTCGCGCAAGGCCGAGAAAGAAAAGCTCGCCGCCATCATCCGCGACACTCATGCGGCCAACGGCTCGGTCTTGATCCCCGTGTTCGCCCTGGGCAAGACGCAGGAGACCATGCTCATGCTGCATGAGCTGCAGCGCATGGATTTGATTCCTGACATGCCGCTCTACATCGGCGGCCTCAGCACCAAGATCACCGAGATCACCGACCAGTTCTCCAGCAAGACCCGGCGTAACTACCCCGGCTTCAGCCTGATGGAAGACATCGACTTTCTCGTTGCCTCCAAGAAGTCCCGCAAGAAGCGCGAGATCGCCTATCAGAACCGCTGCATCTACGCGCTCAGCAGCGGCATGATGTCGGAGAACACCGCCAGCAACGGCTTCGCCCGCACCTTCCTCGACAACCCGAAGAACACGGTCGCTTTCGTCGGCTATACCGATCCTTCGACCCCCGGCTACCGCGTGCGCCACGCCAAGAAAGGCGACCGCGTGTCCCTCGATGAGCGCCTGCCGGACGTGACCGTCAATTGCCGCATCGAGAGCCTCGATTTCAGCGCCCACGCCACCCGCGAGCAATTGCTCGCCTACGTGCAGAAGGTGAACCCGAAGAAGGTGCTGCTCGTTCACGGCGACGAGCCCGCCCAGCTCTGGTTCCAGAGCGCCATCCAAGCCAGCCTGCCCGGCACCGAGGTCATCCGCCCCGTGCCGGATCAGTGGATTGAATTGTGGTAGGAGGCTTCAGCCTCAATCCACAAACATGAATTCGTTGCTCATCATGAGCGCCTGGGCCAGTTGCGTCAGTGGGCTTTGTGTCCGCTGACGGTTCAAGGGCCAGGCGTCCTTGCCGCAGAAGTCGAGGCGGGCGTGGGTGAGCATTTCGGTTTTGCCGTCGGGCTGCAGGCGATGAATCTCGGGCACCCAATCGAAGCTGTCGCTATCGGTGTTGCCGTTCTCGGAGCTGATCGCGAAGTCCAGCACGTCGCCTTTCTTGACCTCGATTTTGTCCAGGGCCATGGACGCGCGCTTCTGCTGTGGCGTGGCCATGGCTTCCTTCAGCAAGCCAGTGCGGCTGTTGATGATCAAAGCGCGCACGCCGTTGCCACGGTCCGTGTCGCGGCTGACATCGCCGAGGATGCGGATGGTGGCATCGAAAGGCGCGGTCCAGCGGCGGGTGACGACGAGGTCGTCCTTCGGCGCATGGCCGCCCTTCTCATGCAGCATGGCATGACCCCACTGGGCATTCGGCAGCTCTTCCGCCGGGCTGTAAGTGAGGCGCTTGTTCCTTTCCTTGAAGACGGCCAAGGGCTTCCAATCGGAGAGCGTGACCTTGCCTGCGGGATCGCGGCTCAGGCGATGTGTGCCATAGGTCCAGCGGAAGGGCTCGCTACCTTGGAGCGTTCCGGCTTCGGCGAGGAAGCGTTGGGCCAGTTCCACTTCATCGGGCTGCGGATCACGCAACAGCACGCGGTGATAGAGCGTCTGGATCGTTTGCGAGTCGGCGGTGCTGCCTTCGACGGGCAGCTTGGAAGACAAGGTGGCGGCCTGCTTCTGCATGAAGGGGCTGTTCATGAGGAACAAGGCCTGCTGCGGAACGGTGGTGACGAAGCGCTGTGGGCTGTGCGAGTCGGGGTTTGCGAAGTCGAACATCGCGGGCACCGTGGCCTGATCATAGCGATCGACGAGGTGATACAACGTGCGGCGGCCATCGACGCTGGGTGCGTTCAGCGGCACGGGGCGGCCGCCCATCGCGCCGGTGTTCAGCACGCCAGCGGCATTCACCACCGCGTCGCGCATCGCTTCATAGTCCAGGCGCTGGCGGTTGAAGCGGGTGAGCAGGTTGTTCTCCGCGTCCTTGGTGTCTTTCTCAGAAGTGCTCAGGCTGCTCTGCTGGTAGGTGGCGCTGGTGAGGATCATTCGGTGCAGCGTCTTCAAGCTCCAGCCTTCGTCCATGAACGTGGCGGCGAGGTAATCCAGCAGTTCCGCCTGCACTGGCTTCTCCGTTTGCACGCCGAAGTCGCTCGGCTGCGGCACCAGCGGCTTGCCGAAGTGCTGCATCCACACCCGGTTCACGATCACACGAGCGGTCAGCGGATTGTCGCGGCTAGCGACCAGTTTTGCAAACTCCAGGCGGCCGCTGCCGTCCGTGAACTTCTGCCCGCCGAGCACGCTGAGATTGCCGCGCGGAGCGACTTCACCGGGGCGGCCAGGATTGCCACGGATGAAGATGCGCACGTCATTGGGCTTCGGCTTGTCCACCATGACCATGGCGCGTGGTGGCGCGCCTTCGTTGGCTAGGTCGATGCGTTTCAGTTCATTGCTGAAGCGCACCACGGTATCCAAATCTTTGCGCGTGAGGAACTCGTCCATCTTCTCCACCGCCACGGAAAGCGGCGAGGAGGGGCGCATCAGCAGGTCATAGATCGGGTCCTTCTGGCCAGGGGGCGGCGGGTTCAGGTGCTTCGCAAAAATCGCGGCGTAGGTGCTGGCGACCTCGCTGAAATTCTTCGGTGCGGGCTTGCTGGTGAAGGCTTGCAGCACTTCCGGGTAACATTTGGCCTCGGGCTTGGCGAGACGTTGCAGCACCTCCGGGGCCTTCGTGGCGAACTCATTCTCAGGCAGCGCGGAGAATTCTTTCCAGGCGATGAGCGCGGCGTGCGGCGGGCCTTGCCAAGCCATGTCGGTGATCAAGCTCTGCCATTTGCGGGCAACCTTGTCGCGCAGCTGCAGCTGCCCGGCGCGGCCTTGATACGCCTCCTTCTCCAGCTTTTTGGCGCGCGTTTCCTGGACGAAGGCCAGGTAAGTGCTCATGCGCTCGGGCTTGCGGATGTCGTCGAAGACTTCCTTGCGAAACACCTGCCGCTTCGCCTGAACCTTCTCAATTTCGGCAAGGTAACTGGCATGAGCGGTCTCGCTGGCGGGCTTGCCGATCACGGGCAGCGTTTCAGGGATCTCGCTGCTGCTGAACATGCTGTAGAGCGCGTAGTAGTCCTTGGCGGGGATGGGATCATACTTGTGATCGTGGCAGCGCGCGCAGGCCACGGTCAGGCCCAGCAGGCCGCGCGTGGTGGCGTCGATACGGTCGTCCGTTTGCAGGTCCTTGCTGCCGATGAAGGTGTCGTTCACCGTCAGAAAACCGAGCGCGGCCAGATCACTGGCGGCGGGCTTGTCCGCGTTGCTCTCGGTGCTGCCGACCAGGCGATCCGCCGCCAGTTGCAGCATGACGAAGCGGTCATACGGCATGTCCGCATTCAACGAACTGACGACCCAATCGCGATAGGTGTAAGCATAGGGATAGCGGATGTCCTTGCCGGCGACCTGATAGCCCTCGGTGTCGGAGTAGCGGGCCACATCCAGCCAGTAGCGCGCCCAGCGTTCACCGTAGTGCGGGGAGGCTAGGAGGCCTTCGACCAAGTTGCGCACGGCGGACTGTGGATCGCGAGCGTGGGCGGCCTTGAACTGCTGCACTTCGTCATAGGTCGGCTGCAAGCCGGTGACGGTGAGATACAAGCGGCGTGCCAGCGTCGCGGCGTCGGCAGGCGGCGCGGGCTGAAGCCCGGAGGACTGCATCGTTTTCAGCACGAACGCATCGAGTGGGTTAGTGATGAGTGGTTGGTGTTTGGTTTCTGAGCCA
>Ga0164294_10001288_pt1 | contig 23371 bp, 18 predicted proteins | sample GEODES005metaG_FD_111479 | JGI IMG/M metagenome (GOLD analysis project Ga0164294, IMG submission 111479) | Oligotrophic lake water microbial communities from Sparkling Lake, Wisconsin, USA - GEODES005 metaG | ecosystem: Environmental > Aquatic > Freshwater > Lake | place: USA: Sparkling Lake...
AAGGCCGAGCTCGACAAGGGACGTGCGGATTACGAACTGGGTGTCGCGGAGGAAGCGGCGGATGACAAACTGGCCGCGCTGCTGACCCTGGCGGACACGAAGCGGGCCGAAGTTGCGACCGCCACCCTCGATTTTCAGACGGCGAACACGTATCGCAAGTCGCTGGAGGCCACGCTCAAGAAGCTGACTGCTTCTGAAGATGCCGCTGCCAAGACGCTCGCCGATCACCGCTCCAAGCTCAACCAGTTGTCCAAGGCATTCAAGGATCGCGCACCCAATGCCGGCAAGAGCCTGCTCGAACTGCCGGTGCTGGACGCCTTCAACGGACCTCTGCGGATAGACCAGATTTGGCTGCCGCAACTGACGCTCAACAATAACTTCCGTGATGTGGCCCGCTTTGATCGCTGCGTGACCTGCCACAAGGGGATGGATAAGTCCGTGCCTGGTGCTCCCACGGATCCGGCCTACCGGGAGATGGAAACAGTCACGCTCTCGCTCCCCACTCCGGCGAAGCCTGCGGACAATGTCACCGCGAGTGGTGACGGCAATCAGGAGTTGGAGGCTCTCTATGGCTTCCATCTCGCGCCGCAGGGACTCTTCCGCGCCGAAGACCCGACGGTGAGCGTTGTGATGCCCGAGACCCCCGCCGCCTCGGCTGGGCTCGTGGTCGGCGACGTGATTGTCGCCATCGACGGCGGTAAGACGCTCGCCCGCAAGGTGGCTACGACGAATCTGCTGGAAACCCCCCAGTGGGGAAAGCCACTCGAGATCACCGTGAATCGTGGGGTGCCGCAGCCCTATTCGACGCATCCCCGGCTCGATCTCTTTGTTGGATCCACCAGCCCGCATCCGATGCAGACGTTTGGATGCACCTCCTGCCATCAGGGGCAGGGGAGTGCCACCAGCTTCAAGTGGTCGTCGCACTCGCCGAACACACCCAAGCAGGGGCATGAGTGGCATGACGAACACGGTTGGTTCAACAACCACCATTGGATTTATCCGATGCTGCCTCAGCGGTTCGAGGAGTCGAGCTGCCTGAAATGCCACCATCAGGTCGTCGACCTGGAGCCGAGCGAACGCTTTCCGGAGCCGCCCGCTCCGAAGCTCGTCGAGGGGTATCACCTCATCCGTCAGTATGGCTGCTACGGCTGCCATGAAATCAACGGTTGGTCTGGTCCCGACAAGCGGATTGGCCCCGACATGCGGCTCGCACCGAACTATCACGAGGTCGCCGAAGCCCTGTCTTCCGACGCGGGACTTGCCGCGTTTGGAACCACTGCCAACCGCTGGGTGGACGATGTCCGTTCGAGCCCGGATGGCCGACAGTCGCGGGACAGGCTCCGCGAGCTGATTGAACGAGACGCGATGGCGGGAGACGATGCCAAACTGTCGGCACGCAGTCATCAACTCGCGACGCTGCTCAAGGACCCCGAAACTCCGGGCACGCTCCCGAAGGTCGGGCCGTCGTTGCGTCATGTGGCCAGCAAGGTCGGCTTCGACTGGCTCTATGCCTGGCTGCGGAATCCACAGGACTTCCGCCCCTCGACCAAGATGCCGAGGTTCTTTGGTCTCTGGGAGCACCTCGAGGGCAAGGGGCTGGAGGAATCGATGCGGTACGAGCCGCTCGAAATCCGCTCCATGGTCTCTTACATGCAGCGATCGAGCCAGCCGTTTGAATACGTGACGCCCTACACAGGCATCACAGCAGCGCCCGATATCGAGCGCGGAAAGAAGGTGGTGCAAGTCCGGGGTTGCCTGGCCTGTCACCAGCACGCCGACTTCCCTGAGGCGACGAGCACGTACGGCCCGAACCTCTCCCGCATAGGCGCCAAAGTGGCGTCGAACCCCCGCGGTGCGGCGTGGCTCTACAGCTGGCTTCGCGATCCGGCTCGCTATCATCCGCGGACCCTGATGCCCAACGTGCTGCTCGAGCCCGTCACCCTGCCCGACGGCAAGGTGAGCGACCCCGCGTCCGATGCCACTGCATACCTGCTCCGCTCGACGGAAAGCTGGCAGGCCACCGAGGTCCCGGCGGCCGATTCGCTGACCGGTGAGGAACGCACGGCCCTTGACGAGCTGGCGCTCATGTATCTGAAGGAGCGTTTCCCGACGACCCGCGCCGAACAGGTGCTCGCCGAGGGGCTGGGGGCAGACCAGACCAAGATCCAGGGCGACGAACAGATGCTTCTGGGGATGACGGCTGCGGACCGCGACGCGACCCTGCTGCACTATGTCGGCAAGAAGACCATCGCCAAACTGGCGTGCGCATCCTGTCACGATATCCCGGGCTTCGAGGACTCGAAGGCTGCCGGGGCGGCACTTGCCGACTGGGGACGCAAGGATTCCTCGAAGATTGCCTTCGAACAGGTCTCCCATTTCGTAATGCACCAATTGGCCGAGAAGCATGGCCATGGCGGCCACGGTCCGCACGGCTCGGCGGATGCCGACGGTGGCCACGGTGGCGGAAGTGCCGGCCATGCCGACTCGGGCTTGCATGCCACTCCGCAGGATCAGCCTCTCGCACCGGATCTGGCGTATGCCACCACCGTCACGAGTCACCTCACGCCTGAGTCGGTCGATCCGTCAACCGGCTTCTTCCTTGAGAAACTCCTTGCCCATGAGAGGGAGGGTTTTCTGTGGCAGAAACTCCGCGCACCACGGAGCTACGACTACAAAAAGGCCGAAAACAAGAGCTATAACGAACGCTACCGCATGCCGAAGTTCCCGTTCAACGATGAGCAGCGGGAGGCAGTGATGACCTTTGTGCTCGGCCTCGTGGCAGAACCGCCCGCGCCGCAGTTCGTGTATCAGCCGACACCCCGAGAGGAGGCTCGTCTGGCCGGACTGAAGGTCGCCGAGCAGTACAACTGCGGGGGCTGCCACACCCTGCAGATGGACCGCTGGGACATTCATTACAAGCCGGGGTCGCTCGGTGAAGCCTCGGTCGCTGCCGACTATCCCTTCCTGTCGCCTCACTTTACGGAACAGGATGTTGCGAGGTCACTCGTGACCGATCGTCAAGGCCGCCGGCGTGCGACCCTCCACGGCATGCCGACGCTCGATCCTGTGACCGGCAAGCCACAATTGGTCGACGAGGACGGCATCCCGATTGAAGAAGGTGATACCGAGGCTTCGCCTCATCAGCCGATCATGCTCTGGCACGACGCCTTGATCGATGGTGAGCCGCGGATTGTTGGCGGTCAGAATGTCAGTGTGCCAGCCGACGCAGTGGCTGCAGGAAAACATTACCCGGCCCGCGGCGGTGATCTGGCCAGGCTGCTCTTCCCTGTGGCGATCGCCGACGAGAAGCAGATCAATCCCAACGTCAAGCCCGACGATGCCTGGGGCTGGCTGCCGCCGCCGCTCGTTGGCGAGGGCAAGAAGGTGCAGTCCGGCTGGTTGCACAAATTCCTGCTCAACCCGCAGACGATTCGTCCTTCTGCGGTGCTGCGGATGCCGAAGTTCAACTTCCACTCTTCGGAAGCCGCAGCCCTCGTGAACTACTTCGCGGCCGTCGATGGCGCCGACTATCCGTACGTCTACGACGCTCGGCTCGACGCGAGTTCGCTCGCAGTGAGCGAGCAGGGACACCCTGGGCATCTTGAAGGGGCGATGAAGATCGTCACCAACAACAACTACTGCGTGAAGTGCCATCTGGTCGGTACCTACGCCCCGCCGGGGAATCCGAAGGCGCTTGCCCCGCAGTTGGAGCTTGTTCATGAGCGGTTGCGTCCCGACTATGTTCACAACTGGATTGCGAACCCCAAGCGATTTCTGCCCTACACGGGAATGCCGGTCAACATTCCGTTTGACAAGCCTGTCAGCCAGGACCTGTACGCCGGCAACAGCGACCAGCAGGTGGACGCCCTGACCGACCTGCTCATGCACTTCGACACGTTCGCCAAGAAGAATTTCTCACTCGAGGCGTATCTGGGCCCGCAGTACGGGCAGCCCACGGCCCAGCCGGCGGCAGCGGCTCCGGCCCAACCGGCTGCCAGTCTGGACTCCGCACCCAACTCGAGTTCCAGCCCAACCGAGACCGGTAAGGACAAAGCTGGGGGAGAGAAAAGTGCGTCGCTTGGAAAACTTGGCTCCCGAGTCCTGAGTGGAGCGCTAAACTAACTGCAAGGAGTTGACGAGGTCTTCTCGTCGTTCGTTGGTGTCGGAGTGGTCAGTGGTTCACGCCCCTCAGTTCAATCTCGTCACTCGTTACCTTTCTGGAGACCGCCGTCATGTCTACGAAATTCCATCTTGATGCCCGGGTTTTCGCCGCGGCCCTGTCGACGGTTGTCGCCGTCTGCGGCGTTGCCTCTGGCGTTGCGGGCGCTGAGGAATGGGGCACGATCAAGGGCCGCTTTCTCTACGGCGGTGAGGCACCGACGGCAGCCGATATCAAGGCCGACAAGGACGTCGAGGTCTGCGGCAAGCACAAGCTCGTCAGTGAGGAACTGGTCGTCGGTAGCGACAAGGGTGTGGCGAACGTCGTCGTGTTCGTTCGCGACAAGGAGGTTAAGGTGCACCCCGATGCCGCCGCAGAAGCCAAGGCCGCAAAGGTGGTTCTCGATAACAAGGGATGCGTCTTTACCCCCCACGTCGTTGCGGTCCACACTGGCCAACCGCTGATCATCAAGAATTCCGACACGGTCGGCCACAACAGCAATGTGGCGACCATCAAGAACCCGCCTTCCAACAGCCTGATTCCGGCCGGCGGTGAATCGAGCATTCCGTTCGCCAATGAGGAGGCCATCCCGGCGCAGGTCACCTGCAACATCCACCCCTGGATGAAGGCCTGGGTCGTCGTGCGCCCGAATCCCTACGTTGCGGTCTCTGCCGCCGACGGTTCCTTTGAAATCAAGAACGTGCCCGCTGGCGACGTGGAACTGCAACTCTGGCACGAGAAGGCTGGCTACATCGGGGAGATCAGCGTGGCCGGCAAGAGTGAGAAGATCGCCAAGGGTCGTCGGAAGGTGAAAGTGGAGGCTGCTGGCACCAACCTTGGGGAGATGGTTCTCGCTCCCGGTCTCTTTCAGAAGTGATTCAACATGATGATGCGGTTTGTTGCTGTGATTGTCGTCGGTTGTGCCGTGGCATCCGTGGGGTGCGGTCGGAGCAGAGTGGCTGCGCCCGGGGCTGACGTGGAAGCAGCCGAGAAGATCCGTGCGACGCTTGTCTCCGCGAGCGGCAAGTCCGGTGGCAAAACGGCGGATGTGGCAGCCACAGGTACGGGCTGGGGCACGCTTCGGGGCCGATTCGTTTTCGCCGGTGCGCCGCCGCAAGCGAAGCCCTTGGTGGTCGACAAGGACACCGAGGTCTGTTCCGTCGGGGGCATGAAATTGCTCGATCGATCCGTGCTCGTGGATGCGTCGAGCAAGGGATTGGCAAACGTGGTGGTGTTCGCGCGGAAAACGAGCCGCGTGAAGACTGCCGCTGCTGAGGCTCCGGCCGTATTCGACCAGAAGAACTGCGAGTTCCTCTCGCCCGTGTTCGCGGCCCGCGTTGGTCAGCAGGTCGATGTCCGCAACAGCGATCCCATCGGTCACAACACCAATATCGCCGGGTCGAGTTTCAACCAGTTGATCCCCGCAGGGCAGGGGACCGCCTACAAGCCCGACGCCGAGACCGGCATGCCCACGATGGTCACCTGCAATATCCATCCGTGGATGAAGGCCTATGCCGTGTTTCGGAAGGACGGCTATGTGGCCGTGAGTGCCGCGGACGGTTCGTTCTCGATCGCAGATCTCCCGGCAGGTGAGACCATTGAATTCCAGGTCTGGCACGAACGTTCCGGCGGACCCAATGGGGCTGTCGGGCTTGAGAAGCCCGACTTGAAATGGACCCGGACGGGTCGCTTTCAGATCAAGCTCGAGGCCGACGAAGTCAAAGATCTAGGCACGCTCGAAATTCCCGCCTCTATCGTCGGCACGTAACAGGCCACGCACCACCATCCGGCTCCGATTCCCTCCACGCTTCACCCCACTTCATATCGATAACAGGCCGCCACGATGAACAGGTTTTCGCACGTTGCGTTCCTCCCCATCGCCGTTCTCGCCGCATGTCTGCTGTCTGTCGGGTGCGGAAAGACTCCCTCCGCCTCCTACCGCCTCAACATGGTGGAGGCCACGAAGCAGCGGCTCACGCCGGATCAGGAACGGCAGGTCGCGACGGTTCTGCTCGCCATGTTCGGCACGCCTGACAACCCGGTGGTCCTTCCCGAAACGGGCCTTGATGAAGCCAAACTCAGGCTTGCGAGTGGGCCGGTCCGCAGCGACATCGTGGGTCGGAAGAACGGACTCTACCGTGAACACTGTGCCCACTGCCACGGCGTGACCGGTGACGGGATGGGGCCGACCGCGGCGTTTCTCAACCCGTATCCTCGCGACTACCGCCCCGGGGTCTTCAAGTTCAAGAGCACCGAACGGGCCGATAAGCCGACCCATGCGGATATGCTGCGAATTCTTCGAAACGGCATCGCCGGCACGTCGATGCCGTCGTTTGCGTTGCTCAGTGAGCCGAAGATCGACGCGCTCGCTGAATACGTCAAATACCTGAGCATCCGCGGCGAGACAGAACTCGCGTTGATGCGTGCCTATTTCGAACTTGATGACGACGCCAAGGGGATCCTGCCCGAGACCCGGGAGTTTCTCGTGGACGAGACGCTCACGCCCGTGGCGGAGAAATGGAAGTCGGCTCCGGCGGCCCAGATTGTCGTCCCCGACATGCCCGCCGACATCGATCTGGCGGAATCGATCGCCAAGGGAAGGGAACTCTTTTATGGCGACAAGGCCAACTGTGTGAAGTGCCACGGTGTGACCGGCCTGGGTGATGGTCAGGCCAACGACTACGACGACTGGAACAAGGCGATCGTCGAGATCAACAAAGAGGTCAAGAGCGGCTTGGCCAAGACGGGAGAAACGTCGACCTCCGGCATGTCCGCCGAAGATGCGGCAGAGCACCGTCAGCAGGTGGCGTGGCTCGGAAAGTTTTCGGATGTCATCGACGGCGATGCGCTCAAGCCCAGAACTATTCCGCCCCGCAATCTGCGGGTTGGCATCTATCGGGGCGGCCGTCGTCCGCTCGATCTCTACTACCGAATCCACGCCGGTATCAATGGGGCACCGATGCCGGCTGCGAAGGGCACGGTTCCGCCGGAAGACATCTGGCACATCGTCAATTACATCCGTTCGCTCCCGTATGAATTCGACGGCGAACTGGGGGCCGATAAGCCGATGGTCGCCAGGGACAGGTTCTAAACAGCAGGGTTCGGGGCTCCCGCCATCGATGGTGGTCCCACGACACAAACACCGGTAGTGGAAACATCAGAGAGGATCGCAGTGCAATGGGCAGCCGACTTGGTGGCATCTTCTGGAGCCTGATTTTCTTGGCAGTGCCGGTGCTCGGCGTGGCAACGTTCGCCGTGGCCCCGTCGTACAACATCTGGCTGCCGAAGAACGTCTCGGAGCACGGTCCGTCGATCGACAGTCTGTTCATGTTCATTCTGGCGCTGACGGGCGTAGTGTTCGTCGTCACCGAAGTGCTGCTCTTCTGGTTCCTCTGGAAGTACGACGCGGCGAAGGCCAAGGGGCCGGCGACCTACATCCACGGCAGCCACACGCTCGAGGTGGTCTGGACCATCATCCCGGCTGCAACGCTCCTTTTTCTCGCGATCTACCAGATGAACACATGGGCGGACGTCAAGATGCGTCGTCCGGCAATGTCTCCGACGGTGGAGGTGGTTGCCAGGCAGTTTGAATGGCGGCTCCGCTATCCGGGCCGCGACAACATGCTCGGCACCCGGGATGACCTGTTCCTGACCAACGATCTACACCTTCCGGTCGACGAGGATATCCTCATTCAGTTGAAGAGCATGGACGTGCTGCACAGCTTTTTCTTGCCGAATTTCCGGATCAAGCAGGATGCCGTGCCAGGCATGAAAATCCCCGTCTGGTTCAAGGCCACGGAGACCGGAGCGTTCGACATCGTGTGTGCCGAACTCTGCGGTTGGGGCCACTATAAGATGAAAGGCCGGGTGACGATCGAGTCTCGCGCCGATTTTGACCGGTGGCTCGAAGAGACCTATGCCCGTCAGGAAGCCACGCAACCGGCCAGCGAAGACATTACCGCATCCGCCGCCGACTGAGTCACCCACCGTATTCACGATTCACCGTTCCGCTCGTCTTTGGAGAGAACCATGAGCACAGTCACCGCGTCCACGCTTTCGCAGGGCACCGCCACGACCCTTCCGCCTGCCCGCAAGCCGAGGCCCGTAGCGGAATTCCTCTCGACGTACGTGTTTTCCAAAGACCACAAGGTGATCGGTCTTCAGTTCCTGTTTTCCACGCTGCTGTGGTTCTTGATCGGTGGCCTGCTGGCACTGGCCGTACGTTGGCAGATCGCATGGCCGTGGTCGGACGTGCCCGTGCTCGGAAAGCTGTTTGCCCAGCAGGGCGGTCAGATGTCGCCCGAGTTCTACACGATGCTCTTCACGATGCACGCCAGCGTGATGATCTTCCTGGTGATCATCCCGATCCTCGCAGGCGCTTTCGGCAACTTTCTGATCCCGCTGATGATCGGTGCCGACGACATGGCCTTTCCGACGCTCAACATGCTCTCGTACTGGTTCATGTGGCCGGCGTTCCTCCTCTTCGGCGCGAGCTTTTTCGTCGAGGGTGGCGCCGCCTCGGGCGGTTGGACGAGCTATCCGCCGCTCTCGACCAACATGAATTCGTCGCCCGGCATGGGTATGGGGCAGACGCTCTGGCTCCTCGGTCTGACGATGGTGGGCATCTCCAGCATGCTCGGCAGCGTCAACTACCTGACGACGATCATCCTGATGCGGGCTCCGGGCATGACGATGTTCCGTTTGCCGATGACGATCTGGGCCATGTTCATCACCGCCATCCTGCAGGCCTTCGCCCTGCCGGTGCTGACGGCGGCCGGCTTCATGCAACTCTCCGATCGAATGCTCGGCACCGGCTTCTTTTCGCCCGAGGGCAACATCGTCAACAACGCCCTCACGGGGTCTGGCGGAGGTCAGCCGCTCCTCTGGCAGCATCTCTTCTGGTTCTACAGCCATCCGGCCGTGTACATCATGATCCTGCCGGCGATGGGGATGGTGTCTGACATCCTCACCACGTTCGCGCGGAAGCCGCTGTTCGGGTATCGGCCGATGGTCTACTCGATTGCCGGTATCGCGGGTCTGGGCTTCATCGTCTGGGGCCACCATATGTTCATGTCGGGCATGAACCCCGCCCTCGGCGTGACGTTCATGGTGTCGACGATGATGATCGCCCTGCCGAGTGCCGTGAAGACGTTCAACTGGCTCGGTACCGTCTGGGGCGGTCGGATCCAGTTCACCACGTCGATGCTCTTTGCCCTGTCGTTTGTATCGATGTTCATCATCGGCGGACTGTCGGGCATCTTCATGGCGGCCACGCCCGTCGACATCTTCATCCACGACACCTACTTCATCGTGGCCCATTTCCACTACGTGCTCTTCGCCGGCACCGCCATGGGTGTCTGGGCGGCGATCTACTTCTGGTTCCCGAAGATGTTCGGCAGAACGATGAACGAGTTCTGGGGCAAGGTGCACTTCTTCCTGACGTTTATCTTCCTGAACGGCACGTTCTTCACGATGCACATTCTCGGCGCGGTCGGATTCCCGCGCCGGCTCGCCGACGCCTACCACTACGAGACCTTCCATCACCTTCAACCGCTCAACGCCTTCATGACGTGGTGCGCAATCGGCATGGTGGCGACGCAGGTGATCTTCGCGAGCAATTTCTTCTGGAGCATGTTTTTCGGTCCTATCGCCGGTCGCAATCCCTGGAACAGCAACACGCTTGAGTGGACGGCCCCAAGCCCCCCGGGCCACGGCAACTTCGACTTCCAGCCTGTGGTGCATCGTGGCCCTTATGAATACTCCGTGCCCGGAGCGGACAAGGATCACCTCATGCAGACCGACCCTCCGAACGCCCTGGCAGCCGCAGCTGCTGCGGCTGCGCACTGACTGAGGCAGCCTTACTGACTGAGGCAGCCGTCCGGGCGGCTGCGAGGGCTGCGAGACACATGAAGATCGACCACCGAGGCATCAGCCGAAGCCCCTAATGAAAAGCCGCTCCTTGATCTGGCCGCATGGCATCGCGTGCCTCCTCGTCGCGGTGACGGCAGTGCTGCTCTGTTTTGGGGCACTTGTCACCACGTTTGATGCGGCCATGGCGGTGCCCGACTGGCCCGGCACCTATGGCCACAACATGTTTCTGTTCCCGTGGGCTGACTGGTTCTATGGGCCGTGGGACCTGTTTTTGGAGCACGGTCACCGGCTGCTGGGCGCCCTCGTCGGGATCATCTCGCTGGTGTTGGCGGCTGTTGTCTGGAGGAGTCGCCTCAGTCCGGCAGTCCGGGCACTGGCCGCGGCAGCGGTGCTGCTGGTGGTGGTGCAGGGAGTGCTCGGAGGCGCCCGCGTGCTCCTCGACGACAAGACGGTAGCCAAGGTGCATGCCTGCACCGGCCCGCTGTTTTTCGCGGTGGCTGTCGCGATCGCCACGCTCACCCGAACACCCTCTGCCGGTCGGTCTGCCTCCGGCCGCGTCGCGGCAGGCCCGCCTCCGTCAGCGTTGGCAGCACGAACGTCCGCCGGCCTCGCTCTGGCGAGCTATGTGCAACTCGTCGCTGGCGCGCAGTTGCGGCATCTCGATGCTTCGGTCGACCCCACGACGTTCCGATGGCTCGTGGTGTTTCATCTGGCGGGCGCCTTGGCTGTGGCGGCGCTGGCGATCGCCGCGGCGATCTTCGCTCGAACTGGAGGGCGACCCGCAGCCCGCCGCTGGTCGCTGGCGATCCTCCTGTTCGTTGGCTTCCAGTTGGCTCTTGGCTTTGGTGCGTGGATCGTCAACTGGGGCCTGCCGTCGGGCTGGCTGCCCGCGTCCTGGACGTTCTCCGATCCCCTCGTCGCCCGCAGCGTCTGGGGCGCGGCGGTGGTCACCGGCCATGTCGTGCTCGGCATGATGATTCTTGGCGCCGGGGTGGTGCTGGCGATCGTGTCTGGCGTGCTCGCTTCTCCGGTTTCAGACCCGGCAGTGCCCTCGCGAACCGACCAGATCCGGGAAAGAGCTTTCGCATGACGCCGCTGCCCGATTCCCCCGTCGACTTCATGGCACCGGCACTCGCCTCGACGCTCGGGGCGGCCGTGGCGATCTCGCCCATGCATCCTTCCGCACCTTCGCAACCCCGGGATGCGGATGGGAACGTCGTGGGCACGGCATCCGGGCTACTCGCCGATATCTCGAGGCTCACCCGTCCCCGGATTGCGCTGATGGTCTTGGCCACGGTCGTGACCTCCGGTTGCCTGACCGCCGGCCGCGGCTTCGCCGGCCCAGAACTCCTCTGGCTCCTGATCGGAACGACCCTCGTCGCTGCCAGTTCGAGCATCGCCAATCAGATCCTGGAGCGTGACGCCGACCGGCTCATGCCTCGCACTGCCCGCCGCCCCATCGCAGCCGGACGGTTGAGCGTGCCTACTGCGACCATGCTGGCGACACTGCTCGTGGCCGCGGGAGTCTTGATCATGACGCTCGCGTCAGGCTGGCAGTCCGCTGCCGCGGCGCTGGCGACCTGGGTCCTCTATGTCGCCATCTACACTCCGATGAAGATGTGGTCGCCGCTCAATACCGCCGTCGGCGCCATCTCCGGGGCGATGCCGGTGGCCATCGGCTGGTTCGCGGCCGACGGCCCGCAACGGCTGACTGGCGGAGATGCTTCCGGCGCGTTGGCCGCGGCGGCCCTGGCCACCGTCCTTTATCTCTGGCAATTTCCGCACTTCATGGCGATTGCCTGGCTCTACCGCGGTCAGTATGCGGCGGCAGGCATGCGGATGCTGACCGTCGACGATCCCAGCGGCCTGCGGGCGGCCGGCCAGGCCCTTTCCGCGAGTCTGGCAATGGTTCCGGTGAGCCTCGTGCTGGCGGTGCCCTCCGGCAGCATCCGATTGTTTCTGGCAGCAGCGATCGCCGCGCTTGTTTATGCTGTGGCCACGGTAGGCTTCGCCGTTCGACGGGATGACGCCTCCGCCCGCACGTTACTGTTCACGTCCCTCGGTTCTCTGCTGGCACTGCTCACGGCCTCGGTCGTGTTTGGCCTGCCAACCTGACACCGCCGCACATTCCCCGTTCCTGAATTCTCTCGAGAATGCCCCGACCATGAACGCTTCCGCGATTTCCATCCCGCACGATCATGATGGCCACTCTGCCGGCCACGATGACGGCCATGGCCATCACGGTCCGGTGCTGCAATACCAGCCCGGCCTGCCTCTCAGCCGCGGCAAACTGATCATGTGGCTGTTTCTCTCTACCGAGATCATGTTTTTCGCGGCGCTGTTGGGCAGCTACGTCGTGCTCCGCTTTGGCGCCCCGGTCTGGCCCAAGCCGCACCACGTGCATCTCAGCGAGCCGATCGGCGCATTCAACACGTTCGTGCTGATCTGTTCCAGCGTGACAATCGTGCTGGCCCTGGAGTTTGCCCGCGCCAACAAGTCGAGCATCGCCAAGTTCTGGATTCTCCTCACCCTCCTGCTCGGCATCCTGTTTCTGGGAGTGAAGGGCTACGAATACCAGGCCAAGTTTGCCCACGGCATCTTTCCGCAGTCCCCCCGCAGCCGGATTTATGAGAAGCCCGATCTCTACTACGGTTCCGCCGTCCGGGCCCGGCTCGGAGAGCCGGCCATCATCGACAAACTCAAGGAACTCGATGACACCCCGGCCGACCAGCTTTCGGCCGAACAGATCGCTGCCCGCGGACGGCTTCAGCAAATCCGCAAGATGGTCGCTAGCCCCGAACAACAGGCGTTCGATCTGGCCGTCGTTGCAGATCAGGTGATGCCGCTGCCGACTGAAGGGCCGGGCGGCTCGCACGACGGCGGGCACGGCGGCCATGCCACCGGCCTCAACGACATCTTCCCGTGGCTCAGGCTCCCCGCCGTCATTCCAGGTGGCAACATGTGGGCGAGCACCTATTTTCTGCTCACCGGATTCCACGCCGTCCACGTGCTCGTCGGACTGATCGTGTTCACGATCCTGATGTTCTACAAGCTTGGACCCAAGCAGGCTGGCAAGATCGAAAACGCCGGTCTGTACTGGCACTTTGTCGACCTGGTCTGGATCTTCTTGTTTCCACTGCTCTATCTGTTCTGATCCTGCTGTTTTGGCCCCTACTGTTTTGGCCCCTAGCTGTCCGGAAGTTTCGCGAGAGGTTTTCCATGAGCGATCACGACGTCCCATCTGCCCACGCCCACGGCCCCATCACCCGGGTCGGAGAGATCCGGGACCATGACGACCACGAGCATGGTGGGCATGGTGGGCATGGTGATCACGACAGCCATGCCAGCCATGGCGGTATCGGCAAATACCTGCTTGTGTTTGTCGCGCTCTGTGGTCTGACGACGATGTCGTTCCTCACCTATTCTCCGTATTGGCCGTGGCGGGATCAGCCGCATGTTGGCTGGGCCTTCATGATGGCGGTTTCGTGCACCAAGGCGTTGCTCGTGGTGCTGTTCTTCATGCACGTCTTCTGGGAGGCCAACTGGAAGTATGTGCTCACGATCCCCGCTGCCATGATGGCGATTTTCCTCGCCCTGATGCTGGTACCCGACGTCGGCATGCGGAATCGGATGGTCTCGCAGGAGCGGGCGTTGCACATGGCTCGAGGCTCCGACGTGCGACTGATGGAACAGGCCGCAGAGGCGAAGGTTCTCACCGAACCGGAGGCTCATTAGTTTGCAATCCTCAAGGGTCGGGTGGCCCAAGCCGCCGGGGGCGGTGAAAGCCTCCGACTCGAGGGCAGGATAGCCCGACTCGCTCCGGCTTCCCCCGACCCCCGGCTCCCCTAGCAGTCGCGAACGATGCCGCCTGTGAATCAGATGAGTTCAACACCAGTGTTCAGACTGCCCAGCAACATCCCGTGTGGCTGGGTGGTGGGCGGGCTCCTTGTGCTGGCGTGCCTCGGCTGTAGCAAGGTCGACAGGAACGGAGCTGTCGCACCATCGGCCACGGCCGAGCCGGCCGCTCGCGACGAGGCGCCGCTGCCAGCGCCGGAACGGATGCCGCCCGGTGCCGTTGCTGCGCCGTTCACCCTCACGGAGCGCAGCGGTAAAGACTTCGACTCGGCATCCCTTCGTGGCAAGGTCTGGCTGGCGAGTGTGTTCTTTGCCAACTGCCCGGGGCCCTGTTTTCGAGAGAACCAGGCGATTGCGGACATCCTCGGGCACATTCCCGACCCTGACTTTATGGCCGTGAGCGTGACGTGTGACCCCGACAACGACACGCCCGAATCGCTGCGGCGGTATGCCGACCGCTTCGAGGCCGATCCGGCCCGCTGGAAGTTTCTCACCGGCGACATGGACACCATCAAGCAGATCGCCAACGGCACGTTCCTGCTGCCTGCCGAGGTGGGTGTGCACTCGGAGCGAGGCGTCGTCTTCGACCGAGAGGGGAGGCTGCGGGGCAGCTACCACCTGCTCCAGCCGGACCGTGTGCAACTGCTCGAAAAACTGATCCGTGACGTGCTCGACGAACCCGCCGGATCCGCGGCCGCATCAGCCCCGCTGGGAGTGCCCGCAGAATGAGCCTCGATTCCGCGGCCCTCTGGCTGCCAACCTTGAACGCCGTCCTCAACACAGTGGCCACGCTGCTGCTGGCCGCCGGTTGGATCTTCATCCGCCGAGGTCAGTGGCGGGCCCATCGGGCTGCGATGATCTCGGCCTTTGCGGTCTCGACGCTCTTTCTGATCAGCTATCTGACCTACCACTACCTGGTCGGTCACGTGCCGTTCGCGGGGCAGGGGACGGCACGCATCATCTACTTCACGATCCTCATCACCCACATCCTCCTGGCGGTGACCGTTCCCGTGCTGGCCATTGCCATGTTCTGGCTCGCTCTCAAAGGCCGCTGGGAGTCGCATCGGCGGCTGGGGAGAATCACGATGCCGATCTGGCTCTATGTCTCGATCACGGGGGTGGTGATCTACCTGATGCTCTACCACTTCTACCCCAGCAGGCCTCCGAAGCCTATGATAGAGGCAGCGGGAGTAGCTGCTGCTGGCTGAGCCGAACCCTGCCACACGGGATAGCCCCGGAGTTTGTGCCATGGCCCACACGTCATCGCCTTTCGTCACCCGCCACAGCGGGATCCATGCCGCGATGCGACTGGTTTCGCTGCGATTGATTCCGCTGCGATTGATACTGGCGGGGGCGGTGCTCCTTGCCTGTCTGCTCGTCGCAGGCGATGCCTTCGGCTGCCCGAACTGCAAGGACGCGGTGAACACGTCCGATCCCGAAGGGCTGAATCTGGCGCGGGGCTACTTCTACAGCATCCTCATCATGCTGGCGATGCCCTGCACGCTGATCAGTTCGTTCGGTATTTATGTCTGGCGGGAGATGCAGCGGCAAAAGCGGGCGGGCTTCGCGCAGACCGGCGCAGACCCTGACGGCCGGCTCTCCTCTGAGCCCAGCACCCCGCCACTGGTGTGAGCGATCGCCTTCCTGCCGCCGAGCCGTGGCCTGTTCCGGCAGCCGAGCCGGACCAGGGCCGACGCCTGAGTCGTCCAGCTGCCCGCAATTATCTGGCGAGGACCGAACAGCGACGGGTCTTCTGGATGGTCATGCCTCCAGCGGTCATCGCCATGCTCCTGCTGGGATGGGTGGAACGGAGTTGGTGGAGCCGGCCAGCGGCGCCGGACATGCCGCAGATCGACACGAGGCTGGCCGAGATTCCCGCCGATCCAACGGTGGCCGATGCCGTTGTCATCGAGGCGGAGGCTGCACTGCCGGCTGAAAGAGAGGATGCCCTCGGTGCCTCCGCGGAGGCACTGGCTCTCGTGCGGGATGACACGGTGTTTCGTGGGGCCGAGAAGGAGGCGTGGTTTCAGGTCTGGCAGACGATTCGATCGGCCGACATGCACTCCCTCACGCCCGCGGCCGTCAGGCAGGTGAGCTTCACCGAGCTATTTGGCCAGCCGCGCAGTCATCGCGGACGGCTGGTGCGGTTGCGCGGCACCCTGCATCGCCTTGAAAAGCTGACGGCTCCGGCCAACGATGACGGCATCGAGGAGTATTGGCAGGGCTGGCTGGAGCCGGAGGGAGGACCTGTTTCGCCGATCGTCGTCTATTTTCTGAGGCTTCCGGACGGCATGCCCCATGGCCTGAAGCTGAGCGAGCACGTGGATGTGGTGGGCTACTTCTTCAAACGCTGGGCGTATGCCGCCACCGATGCCGTGCGGATTGCCCCGTTGGTGCTGGCCCTCGAGCCGGTCTGGAAGCCCCGGCCAACACGCTCCCCGGCGGGCGACTCCATCGGCACCGTCGCCCTGTTGACCATGGCAGGGGTCGTTCTGCTCACCATGCTGGGCATTCGGGCTGCCGGTGCTGGTTTAGGCCGCCGGCAGCCGCCGTCGCCGACCGATCTCACCAGCTCGCTCGCTACCACCGAATACCTCTCCACGGACGAAGCCCTGCGGCGGATGGAGGAAGCGGCGAGAGGGTCCACCCAGAGTTCCACAAAGGAGACCCTCCCATGAGACGCTTGTCTGGCTCCCCGCGACGCCGCGACGGAGTGCTTCAGATGGTCTCACCGCCAGTCCGAGGATGCCTGTGGGCCGCAGCCTGTCTTCTGGCGGTGGCGGGGACGTCTGCCGCAGTGCAGGCCGACACCCAGGCGCAGGCAGGGGCTGCAGCGGCGGCGTCCGTGCCGTTCGTCGATTACCTTGCCACCTGGAACATCGACCGCGACTCCCGTGCGGTGCTCGAGGAGCCCGGCGAGTGGAGTCAGGCCAAGCAAGAGGCGGCCCTGCGGGTGCTTGGCAGGCTGGCGAGAGTGCCGGCGAATCTCGCCAGCGGGTGGAAGGCCGATGCGGTCGACATCCGGTCCCTCCCTGCCACGCAGCGGGTGCAGGATCTGCTCGTGCAGGTCGCTGGAAGGGCGACGTTCGTCGCGACGCTGCCGCTGCCCGTGGAGCAGGCGGAGGTGGCCGGCCGCCGGCAGTTGGAACTGGTCCGTATCGTGACGGACGATGGATGGTCGGTCGATGTCCTCGCCGATCAGGTGCCAAAGGCCTGGCCGCGGGACGCCAGCATCGACGAGCCCGCTGCTGTTACCGGGCTACCGCTCTCCGAGTCGCCGGGCTTCGCGGTGCCGTCCGGCGGCGACGGGCCGCTGACTGCGGCCCCCACGCTGTTGCTGGCGGCCACGAGTGTGAGCTGGTTTCCGATGACACCGCTGGGCAGACTTGGCATGGACTACGGCCTCTTCGATTCGGTTCGTGACGGCCAGAAGCTTGGGGCCGGCGACACCGAAGCGTTCTACGCCCTGCTCGCCGCCATGGGGCGGACCACGGCCGCGGCCATGGCTGCGGCCGCTGGCCCGCCGGGCGACATCGTGCCGCTCTTAAACCCCGAGAGCGGCTGGTTTACGAGCCACCGGGGCGGGGCATTCACGGTCGAGGGCGTGGCCCGTCGGGCGATTCGCATCGAGGTCGACGATCCACTGCGACGGCGGCAACTCGGCATCGACCATTACTGGGAACTGTTCGTCTTCGTGCCGACGCCGCTGATCAACGTGCAGGGGCGACTGCAGGAGAATTATCCGGTCGTCTGCTGCGTCCGGACGCTGCCGGAGGGCATGCCGACAGGCCAGCAGATTGGTGAACGCGTGAGGGTGTCCGGGTGTGCGTTCAAGCGATACGGCTATCCGCTGCCGGAGGTCAACATCTCTGCGTCGCAGGGGGACCAGGAACAGAGGGGACGCCGTCAGGAGACCGCGCTGCTGATCGGACGAGAGGCGGTCTGGCAGCCGCCGCCGAGCCCGATCAGGGAAGTCAACGCGATGGGCTGGGCCTTTCTGGGGATCGCCTCGGCCATCGCGCTGGCGATCGCTCTGGCGGCCTGGTCTTCTGCCCGTGACTCCCGCCGCCGCGTTGCGAAAGCCCGCGGCTCGCTACCCGACAGGATCGAGCTGCCCTGACTGGCCCGCGGTTTTTGGGCGGGTCTTGCCCGGGCGGGAGTCGGTCGCGACAACCAAGGACCAGTTCAACGACTCTTTTCCCGTGTCCCGTTTCCCAGGAAGCCTGAATCATGCGACGCGCAAAAATCTCGATCATCGGTGCCGGCAACGTCGGCGCGACCACGGCCCATTGGTGCGCCAGCGCCGAACTGGGCGACATCGTGCTCCTCGACATTCCAGCCACCGAAGGCATGCCCGCCGGCAAGGCGCTCGATCTCTTCCAGGCCTCGCCGATCGTCGGGTTTGATTCACGGCTCACGGGCACAACAAATTGGGCCGATACCGCGGGCAGCGATGTGGTCGTGGTCACGGCGGGCATCGCCCGCAAGCCGGGCATGAGCCGCGACGATCTGCTCTCGACCAATGCGAAGATCGTCGGCGACGTGGCGGCCCAGATCCGTGAGTCGAGCCCGCAGGCCGTGGTCATCGTTGTCAGCAATCCGCTCGATGCGATGGTTCAGCGAACCTTCCAGGTCACCGGTTTTCCTCCCTCCCGCGTCATCGGCCAGGCGGGCATTCTCGACACGGCCCGTTATCGCGCCTTCCTGGCGCTCGAACTCGGCGTGAGCGTGGAGGATATCGCCGCGATGCTCCTGGGAGGCCACGGCGACACGATGGTGCCGATCCCCAGTTGCACGAGCGTGGGCGGCATTCCCGTCACGCAGCTGATCGCTCCGGACCGGCTCGAGGCGATCGTCACCCGCGCCCGTAACGGCGGTGCAGAGATCGTGAGCCTGCTCAAGACCGGGAGCGCGTACTATGCCCCCGCGGCGGCCACGACGCAGATGGTGGAGGCCGTCGTTCGGGACAAGAAGCGGCTCGTGCCCTGTGCGGCCTTCTGTGACAAGGAATACGGCGTCGGCGGCTACTTCGTCGGCGTGCCGGTCGTACTCGGCAGCGGCGGCGTGGAGCGGATCATCGAACTGTCGCTGCTTCCCGGAGAACGGGCTGCGCTCGACAAGAGCATCGCTGCGGTGAAGGAACTCGTCGGCGTGATGGACCGGCTCACCGGCCATACGTCGGCATGATCCCCGTGCGGCAAAAGGGTCCGAGCTCTGTCAGAAGGCCGTGTTTGTCGTGGATGAGGCCACTCCTGGATTGCCTGTCTTGCCCTGCCTGCGCAGGTCGTGGCGAACTGTGATCCTGACGTTGCCGGGTGGTGCACCTTCGGCTACAAACCGCGGGCTGGAGAAACCAGCGGGTCAGCAGGCATTTTTTGCTTCGCTGGTATGAGCCCGATCCCATCCACGAGGTGCCCGATGAGCAGTCGCCTTCCGAAACCATCTATGCGGAGTGGCTCTGGTCGCCGTGGATCGGCCAGCGTCGCGGCTGGCGCCTGCCTCGACTCTGCGGCATCCGCATGGTTGGGCGACGACAGGCTGTTTACGCCGCTGGGACACGAACCGGGCTACGACTATCCACTTCTCGTCTGGCTGCCCGACACGGCGCCGGTGGCGGCGGGCAAAAAATCCTTTGAAATTGGGCGGGTGATGAAGCGGGTCAGCCTCCGCAACTTCGTCGCCGTGGAACCGGTCATCGCCGCGGCGGAGTCGCCGGCCATGGGGCTCGACGAAGCCGTCTGGAGGTCGATCGAACGGGTACGCGATCGGATCGCGATCCATTCACAGCGGATCTTCCTGGTGGGGCAGGGGCGGGGTGGCTCCGACGCGTTTCGCATCGCCTGCCGTCATCCGCGGGAATTCGCCGGCGTCATCTCGCTGGGTGGGCCGTTTCCGCTGGAAGAGTCGCTGTTTTCGCAACTCGCTGCCGTCCGCCGTCTCCCGATGCTGTACTGCTGCCAGCGGTCGAGCGTGCTGGAACAGGCATCCCACACCGATCGCACGCTCCGTCTCTTCCATGCCGCCGGGGCGGCACTGGCGATGCGGATCTACCCCGGCAAGAACGACCTGTCGAAGTCGGTGCTCGCCGACGTCAATCGCTGGATCATGGACGAGGTCTGCGGAATGCCCGCGGCCGTCCACTCGCTCTCTGCGTCGTAATGAACGGCCCCCCATGACGCCTTCATCCCACCATCGTCGTCCTGACAGTCCCGGCCGCGGCCTGCCATCCGTGCTTGCTCGTCAGCCTTTTCATCAGCATCAAGGACTGTTGGCGGCCATCGTGGCGGATTGTGCCCGGGTTCGCCGCGAACAGGGCCGACACCCCCTGTCAGCCACGCTGGATGTCGAATGGCACCACGAGCAGTCGCTCCTCGCCGATCCGGCGCTCGTCCGCCGGGCGCTTGAACCGCTCGTCCGCCGGGCATTTGAGTCAGCCGCCGAATCGTTTTCCGGTTACGAGTCGCCCGTGATCCGGGAGGTGATTGTCACCAGCATCGACGTCGGCGACGCGATTGAGATCGAAGTCGCCGACTCCGGACCGTCGCTTCCCGAGGGCGTACGAACGTGGCTGAATCAGACCACGCAGTCACCGCCGGAAACGGGGTTCGCACCGGAAGGGGCCGGCCTGGCTCTGGCTGCTGTCAGGGCTGCCGTGGCCCGGATCAACGGCACGCTCCATGCGGCCAATTGCCCGGAAGGGGGCGTGGCCATCACGCTGCGGCTGCCGCGTCTGCAGTCCCAGCGATTGGCGGCCTAACGGAGCCTTTGCCCTGTCGCCGATCCCGGCGTCAGACGACCGACGCATCGCCTTTTCAGGTCCTTCATCCACGTTTCAGACCATCCGTTCAACCTCCGTCACGAAGGGCAGTGCATGGACGCACAGCATCCCTCGACATTGCCTCGCGGCCGCCTGCCGCTCTTCGTCACGCCGGCGCAGGTGATCGCCCTGGGGCTCGTCGCCGCATCGATCGGCTGGGCGGTCTGGCTGCTCCGTGATCGGCCATCGAGCGAAGAGGTCGAACTTCTGGCCGGCATGACGCTGCCATCGTCCGAGATGGCCATCATGGAGGCGGCCTTCGACAGGGCGCAGCTCACCGACCACCGCACCGATGGCGGAAGGGTCTGGGTGCCGCGTAGCCGACAGAGCGCCTACATGCGGGCACTGGTCGATGCCGAGGCCCTGCCGCGCGAGTTTGGCGGCAGTCTCCGCCGCGCCCTCGAGAAGAACAGCCCGTGGCAGAGCAGGGCCGCTCAGGGTGAACTGTTGCGGGTAGCCACGCAGGAGGAACTGTCGCTCGTCATCTGCTCGATGCCCGGTATCGAGCGGGCCGCAGTGCTCTACGACACCGAAACGCACCACAGTCTCGAGAGTGGCGGTCCGACCAAGACTGCCAGCGTGAACGTCCGCACCCAGCCCGATATGGAGCTCGACCCGGTCCGCGTGCAGGCCATCCGCGTGCTCGTCAGCGCGTCGATCGCCGGATTGACACCAGACCGGGTAGCGGTCACCGATCTGCGGAGCGGCCGCGTCTATGCCGGTCCGCTCAAGGCTGAAGAAGATCGTGAAGCGGCGGCACTGACCGCCGCCGATCCGGTGCTGGCACGCAAGGTCGCCCACGAGCACCACCTGGCGACGAAGGTGCGGCAGTCACTGGCCTTTCTCAAAGGGGCGACGGTGGATGTGACGGTGGAGTTTGCCTCGACGGCGACGATGCCATTGCCCCCGGGGCCTGATGAGCTACCGGCCGATCAGTCCACCGCAGCCGAAGCCAGCCCGTCCGCTCCGGGGCAAAAACTCGCCGCTGCCAACGCGCCCGCGGAGATCCGCCCGCGTTCGGCCATCATCGTTGCTGCCGCTCCGCCCGCCGCCCCGCCGACGGCCCCCGCGGTTGCGGGCGATGTACCCGAGTCCATTCTTGTTTCGATCGCGGTGCCCGACAGCTACTTCCAGGCCGCGTGCCGGGCGGCGGCGGAGCGGGCCGGCCAACCGGTGCTGCAGCCGGTTGCCATCGAGGCCCAGGAGATGGAACGGATCCGCCGTCATGTGCAAAGCCTGCTGCCAGCGACCAATAACCCTGCCCAGCGGCGTGTGGTCGTCACCAGCTTTCCCACCTACTCACCCGGACTGGCCCGTCGCGAGATGGCTGCCCGAGGGACGCCAGGCCACCAGCCTTCAACCGCTCCCACGGCTCCGACGGCGAACGGTCAGCCCGCGAAGCAGTCCCCAGGAACCGACGATCTGATCACCCTGCTCTCGGCTGGACGCTTCGACGAAGTGCCGCGACAGGTCTGGTTGGCCGCGACGAGCATCTGCGTCGGACTCTTGGCGGGATTCCTCTGGTGGGCCGGGAGCCGCCGCGATCCTCTCGCCGTTGGCCGGTCTCCGGCCGCCAGCCGGCACCAGCCGCGCATCGACTGGGCTGGCGATGACGACGCTCAAGATACCGAAGTGCCGCAGGCCTCCGGCGGCTCCAGACAGTCCACCAACGGCCTCGGGCTGGGGCGAGCGGCGGCGGTGATTCTTGCCGTCTGCGTCTGTGCAGCCCCCGCTTGGGCAGCTGAATCCGAACCGACGGCCGCCATCGCGCCGTCTCCCGACATCTTTATGCCAGATGCACCGTCTGGCGGATCCAGCGTGGGAGTAACTCAGCCAGCCTCTCTGGAGTCTGTTTCGTCGCAGCCGGCAGGAAATACCAGCCGTGCCTCTGGAGGACGTGTTCCCCAGGGCGTTCCCCAGGGCGTTCCCCAGGTTCTGCCTGCCCTCCCGCTGACCTCCCGCGGCTCCTCCACGCCAATCGATCTGTCGACTGATCCGAACGCCTCCGCTGGCAGACCGGGCCAACTCACCGACTGGAAGCTACTGGCTGCGATCGCGGCTACCTTCGCGGTGGTTGTCGCAGGAACGGCACTCACCAAGCGGCGGGCGACGCTGCTGCCCCCCGATGTGTTCGAAGTGTTGGGAGAGGGATCGCTCGGTGGCCAGCATGCCGTGCGGATCGTGCGATTCGGACCCAAAACCCTGCTTGTCGGCGTGTCGGCGGCGGGCTGTCACACGCTCGCTGAACTCTCCGATCCGCAGGCAACCGCCTGCATCGCCGCCGCCTGCCGTGGCCAGCATCCGCCGCTGCGGCCGCCGGCACCCGCGCGGAGCATCGTCCCGCCGGGCCAGCCGTTGGCCTCAGCCCGCGCGGACAAGGAGGCGGCATGACCTTCCGCCGGCGTGTCGGGAGACCGGCTCTCCCGAAAGTCAACCTCCAGATACTTCCGCCGCTGGTTCTGGTGATGGCACTGGCCACGGTCACGTTTCCTACGAGTGCCCGCGCGGAGCCGAACCAGCGTGTGCAGCCGGCAAGCGTGGCCCTCGACTCGGTCACGCTCCCGCCCGCCGCAGCGGCTTCGCCCGCGCCGTCGGCCGCCGAGCCGGCGCTCCTGCCCGCGATCGCACCGCCCTCTGCGATGGAACAGTCTCCAGCACCGCCGCAGCAG
>Ga0164294_10001289_pt1 | contig 23366 bp, 20 predicted proteins | sample GEODES005metaG_FD_111479 | JGI IMG/M metagenome (GOLD analysis project Ga0164294, IMG submission 111479) | Oligotrophic lake water microbial communities from Sparkling Lake, Wisconsin, USA - GEODES005 metaG | ecosystem: Environmental > Aquatic > Freshwater > Lake | place: USA: Sparkling Lake...
GAAACATACGTTCTATTTGCACTTGAAAGAAACAGAGTATCGTTTCAATCATCGCCGTGATAACTTGTATCTTGGGTTGCTTAAGCTTCTCAGAAATAATCCTCTTTAGCTTCCTAAGACCCTTAATTTTTATGAAATAATGACATAATTAACTCATTTAATTATAGAAAATAAGCAGAAATATAGCTGTGATTCGCTCTATCATGTACTTGCTTTTATCTACAGCCGAGTAAAGCGGGTATTCATGTCTACTGATCATCTGCCGTTGTCTTATAGCTTTGCTCCCCATATCAATACACAGGCCCGTGTGCTTATTTTGGGTAGTATGCCGGGCGTGCGTTCACTTGCAGCCGCTGAATATTATGCCCATCCACAGAATGCATTCTGGAGGATCATGGAGTCGCTATTTGCGATTGATCGGTCGTGGTCTTATGAGGAGCGCCTCTCACGGCTGCTGGCTGAGCATGTGGCCTTATGGGATGTATTGCGTGCCTGTCATCGAGAAGGGAGTCTGGACAGCATGATCAGACCTGAGACGGAGGAGTCCAATGATTTTGCGATGCTGTTTGAGTGCTATCCGCAGCTTGAGTGGGTGTTTTTCAATGGCAGTAAAGCGGAGTCATTCTTTAATCGTGCGGTAAAACCTCTGCTTGATCAGCCGCATCTGCGTTATCTGCGATTGCCGTCTACGAGCCCCGCGCATGCAGGCATGTCCTTTGAGCGCAAGCTTGCGGCGTGGCAGATTGTCAAAGACAGCGTGGCATAGTTAGACGGCTATGCTAACCTCGTCGCTGGCGTACCATTTCAAACATACAGATCGCACCGGCGATTGCGACATTGAGCGATTCCTGCCCACCGGGCTGAGGGATGGCGATCGGATGCGCATGCGAGAGTGCCTGACTACTGGCACCTTGGCCTTCATTGCCCATTAGCCAAGCGACTGGCCCACTCAATGTCAGATCATAGAGTTCATCTGTTGCATGCGAGCTGGTGGCATACAGCGGGAGTTGCAGTCGTGCGATCACATCCGCGATATCGGCATGCTCAATCACGGTCAGCGAAAACTGTGCTCCCATACCAGCCCGCAGTACACGTGGCGACCAGACCGATGCAGTGCCCGAGGTACAGATGATCTGTTTGATACCGGCGGCTGCCGCTGTACGCAGCAAAGTGCCGACATTGCCACTATCCTGAACATCTTCCAAAATTAGCACATCTGTCGAGATTTGCTCGGGTAAAGTGGCGGTCGGGGTGCTGATCACCGCCATGATATCGATGCCTTGTCCCAGAGTACGCAGACCCTTGTATAGACTATCAGTCAGCAGCGTGCACTGGACCTCAGGCCAATGATCCAAGAGATCATTTACTTCAGGATGAGTCTGCGCGCTTTCGGCTAGATAGATACTTTCGGGTCGGATGCCTGCCTGCCTGCAGGCATCCAGCAGATGGACGCCTTCAAGGACCGTCTGAGCAGACTTGCGGCGTTGGCTGGCTTGTTCGAGCAATCCGCGTACATGCTTGATGCGCGGATTGTCCTTGGATGCGATGAGCGGGTAGCTGCGACCCGGAATTGACGTCATGCAGCGTTATTCCTGAAAGGCCACGTCAGGATTGAGATGGTAGTGCGTGACGCGCAAGACTTCATTACGCGATCCCAGCACAACAGGCACACGCTGATGCAGGCCATTGGGTTCGATGTCCATGATACGTTGACGCGCGGTGGTTGAGGCACCACCCGCTTGCTCAATCAGGAAACTCATCGGGTTGGCTTCATACATCAGACGTAGCTTGCCGGCTTTTTTAGGGTCTTTTAGATCATAAGGATACATGAAAATTCCGCCGCGCGTCAGCACGCGATGCACATCGCCGACCATCGAGGCGACCCAGCGCATATTAAAGTCTTTGCCACGCGGGCCGGTTTTGCCTGCCAGACACTCGTCGATATAGCGCTGCATCGGGGCTTCCCAATGACGCTGGTTCGACATATTGATGGCAAATTCTTGGGTCTCTTCAGGAATCATCAGACGCTCTGAGGTCAGGATAAATTCACCGACTTCACGATCCAGCGTAAACACATCCACGCCATCGCCCAGCGTCATGACCAAGAGAGTCGATGGACCGTAGAGCACATATCCGGCTGCCACCTGATGCTGACCGGCCTGAAAGAAATCTTCGGTTTTAACCGATTGCTTGTTCGGGCGCTCCAGAATCGAGAAGATCGTGCCCACGCTCATATTGACGTCGATATTGCTGGAGCCATCCAGTGGGTCAAACAGGATCAGATATTTGCCTGATTCGCTGGCGACGACCATTTCATCCATTTCTTCGGATGCCAGAGCTGCGATCTGACCGCCACTGAGCAAGGTGTCCATCATCACGGTATTGGAGATGATATCGAGTTTTTTTTGGGTTTCGCCTTGGATGTTATCGCTGCCTGCGCTACCCAGAATGCCAGCCAGAGCTCCTTTGTGCAGGGCAGAGCTGATCGCTTTACAGGCGATGGTCGTCTGCAGGATGAGCTGGTTTAATTCCGGGGATAGATGATTGATGCGCTCGCGTGCATGACTATTGGCTTGACGTGTCAACAGATACTGATTCAGAGTAGTCACAGGCATAGGAAAGCACTCGGTTATGAATGTAGAAAAAAAGAGGTAATTTCAGGCGACCAAAGCTATCCCTGATAGAGTCGCCAACAATAACGAGAACGGCTGCCCGTGAAGTATATCAAATTAACGGCGCTGATGCTTTTGACATGCACCCTTACCAGTTGACAGATGATGGAGGCATCCAATGCATGTGATTCAGAAGACATACATACTTTATAGCGCGTATTCCCGAAGTTCTTCTAAGGTCAAGACTGCCAGAGCAGCGGCATGACATGCTTCCAGCTTGACCTTGGGCGCAACGCCGGCATCCAGTGCCTCTTTCCAGCGTGATGCACACAGACACCAGAAGTCACCGGGCATCAGGCCCGGAAAATCAAACTGTGGAATCGGCGTCACGAGGTCATTACCCATGTCGAGCGAAAACTGCAGGAATTCAGAGGTCACCTGCACGCAGACGGTATGTAGCCCAAAATCCTGAACGCCTGTATGGCAGAAACCATCCCGATAGTAGCCGGTAATCGGGCTAAAACAGCAACTGGCTAAGGGTGTGCCCAATACATTGAGAACATTAATCGACGGATCGGGATGTATCGACATGGAGCCACCTTGTAATCAATAAAGCATGTCATCTAGCCTGAATCTGGCAATGGATCGCGTCTTTGATCTGACCGAAACCTGAACAACCCATCATAACGTAACTGGCACTGATAATCTGTATGAAAACTTAGCAATTATCATCACTATCCTGCAATTTCAGACAGATTCAATACACGATTCATCGGGTTATCTATTAGGATTGGAACATCTGGCATTCATGCCCAATCCTATATCTGGTCGCCATCATGTCCTCATTCAGCTTTCCCGATTATTATCCCCTGTATCTCGCCAATCAAGCCACGACCACTCAGGATTGGCTAGATGTCACGGATAAATACACCTTAAAAACCGTGAGCAAAGTGGCCCTCGCAGACAGTATGACGATCAATCAGGCCATCGAGGCTGCGGTGCAGGCCGAAGGACCGATGGCTCGGCTTAAATCCTATCAGAAGCAGGCGATCCTGCTGCACTGTGTCCGCCGCTTCACCGAGCGCCGGGATGAACTGGCCGAAGTATTGGTCGTAGAAGGTGGCAAATCACTGACCTCCGCCCGTGCCGAAGTCGCCCGCTTGATCAGCACCTTTCAGCTTGCTGCCGATGCGGTGACTCAGCTCGACAAGGGCAGTGTGATGCCGCTCGATGTCACTGAAACCGCCGGACGCTATCGCGGTATGACTCAGCGCGTGCCGGTCGGTGCCGTATCGCTCATCAGCCCATTTAATTTCCCGCTCAATCTCACAGCGCACAAGATTGCACCTGCCATCGCAGCGGGCTGTCCTTTTGTCTTAAAGCCTGCCAGCTTAACGCCGATCAGCGCGCTGATTATTGGTGAAGTGCTGGCTGAGACGGATTTGCCCAAGGGGGCATTCTCTATCCTGCCTGCACATCGTGAGGGTGCGGACCTCTTTGTCACCGATGATCGCTTCAAGCTATTAAGCTTTACCGGTTCGGATAAAGTCGGCTGGGATATGAAAGCGCGTGCCGGACGCAAGAAGGTCGTGCTGGAGCTGGGCGGTAATGCTGCCGTGATCGTAGAGCCCGATGCCGATATCGATGCAGCCATGGATCGCCTGATCACGGGTGCCTTTATCCAGTCGGGTCAAGTCTGTATCAGCGTGCAGCGGATTCTGGCCCATGTCGACATCTACGATGAGCTGAAAAGTAAATTCGTCGCCCGCGCAAAGCTTTTAACGCCTGCTGATCCTCATTTACCTACTACCGTGATCGGCCCGATGATCAAAGAAAAAGAGGCTGAACGCTTAAAAGGCTGGATCGATGATGCCGTACAAGGTGGGGCAACTGTATTGGCGGGTGGCAAACTGTCTGGCGTGATGCTTGAAGCGACCGTGCTTGAGAATGTGAGTGACGAGGCCGATGTCTATCAGAATGAGGCCTTTGGTCCGGTGGTGATTCTGGAGAAATATCAGACTTTTGATGAGGCGCTAGCACTGGTGAATTATAGCCGCTTTGGTCTGCAGGCAGGTCTCTACACCAATGATCTGAATAAGATGCTCAAAGCTTGGGATGAACTGCACGTGGGCGGTGTGATCATCAACGATGTGCCGACCTTCCGCGTGGACAATATGCCCTATGGTGGCGTCAAGGACAGTGGCTTGGGTCGTGAAGGCATCCGCTATGCCATCGCCGATATGACAGAAGAGCGTGTATTGGTGATCAAAAGCTAAAAGGGCTAACGCATGTCTGTCGAGGTCATTGGTATTGATCATATCTATATCGCCGTTAGTGATCTGGGGCGATCAGAGGTTTTCTATGATCATGTGATGACGATCTTGGGCTTTCGCAAGAATCAGTTTGAGATTCATGAGGCGCCGCATATCCAGTATTACAACCGACATTTCGGCTATGTCTTAAGACCCGCCCATAATGGTACACCTGCACATGATTCTTATCAGGCCGGACTGCACCATCTGTGCTTTCGGGTCAATGGCATTGCAGAATTACAGACAATCAGCAGACTGTTGATGCAAGCCCGCATTGCGCATGAAGCACCACAAGGCTATTCCCAGTATGCGGACGATTATCATGCGATCTTCCTGAACGATCCCGATGGCATTCGGCTTGAGATCACCAACTATCGGCAGGAACGGCAGGATCGGGCAGAGCACTGGGATGACTTGGCGGATTAATCCTTTTAAACCAGCCAAATCGGGTTTAAAAAGTGACATCAATTGATTGCTGATCGGTATGATTTTTAGGCTAATACATGGATGTTTCCATGAGCGCAAAAGTAAAGATACTCGACACCATTGTTTCCAGCCGATGGATGTCGATTGTGCTGTGCATGCTCTCGATTATCCTCATTTCTATCCTATTACACACGCAGGGACTCAGTCAGCTTCTCAAACTGGCAGGCCCGTTGATTATACTCTACGCCTCAGTGTTCATACTGAGGCTCAAGAAAGTGAGGCAAGAGAACAAATTACTCTCGCCAGTTCAGCTTGAAATCAAACTCGTCAAAGAGAAGGAAATTCGCCGCAATATCTGGCTTGGCAGTTATTTTTTGCTGTATGCCTATCTCTCTTTTTTCGTAACTGAGGATAGCGCAACACCACAATGGCTCATCGCCTTTGAATATGCCTTCAGCTTTGGCGCTTTGCTCTGTATCGTGTTGTATGCACTGAGAATTCGACCTGGTGTGTTCAATCTGATCTGGCAAATTTTTCCGGTATGTCTGGTTACTTTTGATATTTATGATTTAATTTATAGCTGGATGCAGTATGCCCAACCTCAGCATTTTCCTGTGTGGGCGGTGATCAGCTTTTTCATGGTTGCATTCCTATTGAATGCGCCATCTTGGTACATCAGTTTCCGTTTGGGTTATCCGCGAGACGATGACGCTGATGATGCGGTTTTCTCTCCGGACACATAAAAAAACCGTATCAACGGATACGGTTCTTTTGTTCAAGCTGGCCATATCGGGCAAGCTTAGGATCATTTGCTCTCAATGTTACCGGCATGCAGACCACACTCTTTTTTGGTGGCTTCTTCCCACCACCAGCGGCCTTCGCGCTCGTGCTGGTTTGGCAGCACAGGGCGGGTGCAGGGTTCGCAGCCGATCGAGATAAAGCCACGCTCGTGCAATGGGTTATACGGAATCTCCATCATACGGATGTAGTTCCAAACATCGGCACTGCTCCAGTTGGCCAGTGGATTGTATTTGATTAGCGATTTTCCTTCGCCGCTAAAACCCGGATCAGCCTGCACGACTGGGATATCGGCACGGGTTCCCGGGCTCTGGTCTTTACGTTGACCAGTAATCCATCCATCGAGAGTTGATAGTTTCTTGCGCAGCGGCTGGATTTTGCGCACGCCGCAGCATTCTTTGTGATCATCAACATAGAAGCTAAACAGACCTTTGGCATCGACCATGGCTTGTACGGGAGCGGGCTCTGGCATACAGATCTCGAGGGTAATGCCGTAGTGCTTGCGTACGGTTTCGAGGTACTGATAGGTCTCGATATGCAGACGGCCGGTATCCAGACTGAATACGCGGAATGGCTTGCCGGTACGGTGGGCCATGTCAATCAGCACCACATCTTCAGCACCACTGAAGGAGATAGCAATTTCGCCTTCCTGGTTCAGTGCCAGCTCAACGATTTCTTGTGGGGTTTTGGTGGCATATTCTTGGGCAAGTGCAGTGACTTGGTCCACAGATGGAATAACAGCACTCATGAAAGCTCCTGGCGGCTGGCTAGAGGACCTTATGCCGTGAGCCCTGATTTTTTACCCCCTGTTGCATCCGCAGTGAGAGTCTAATCAAAGGCTGGCGATATGATCAATGTTCATTAAAGGACAGTATTTTACTCGAATTGCGCTAGAATCAACAGCGCTAATCATGTGTCAGACATACAAAGGCGGCCTGAGTCCGTCGGGAAATATGCTCAACCCTTCGATACACAGATAGCGATGACGGCTGTTCTGGACATCATGCAGAAAGCACGCTAGAGTGCGCGGGGTTTGGCTGTCTTCATGACGGTTTTCTACATTTTTTGTGCATCAGGGGCGTGTCATGGAATTAGTCTGTTTGGATCTTGAAGGCGTTTTGGTACCGGAAATCTGGATCAACTTTGCCAAGAAAGTCGGTATTAAAGAACTCGAAGCCACGACCCGCGATATTCCGGACTACGATGTGCTAATGACACAACGTCTACGTATCCTGCGTGAACACAATCTGGGGCTGCCAGACATTCAGGCCGTGATCGCCGACATGGGTCCGCTGCCGGGTGCAGCTGAATTTGTAGAATGGGTACGTACGCATTTTCAGTTGATCATCTTGTCGGATACCTTCTATGAGTTTGCCCATCCGCTGATGCGACAATTGGGCTGGCCGACGATTTTCTGTCATAAGCTTGAGACCGACAGTCAAGGCATCATCACTGACTATAAACTGCGTCAGCCGGATCAAAAGCGCGAAGCCGTCAAATCCCTGCATCGCTTAAACTTCCGCGTCATCGCAGCCGGTGATTCCTATAATGACACCACCATGCTGGGTGAAGCGAATCATGGCTTCCTGTTTGATGCGCCGGCTAACGTCATTGCCGAGTTCCCGCAGTTTGAAGCCGTACATGGCTATGAAGCCCTCAAGCAGAAAATCCGCGGCGTCTCGCAGCGCGACATCCCAAATTAATCACGCCAAACTGGTCACTTATTTCCCGCAATCAAAGAAACCAGCCTTAGTGCTGGTTTTTTTCATCCTTGATCAATTACTTAGTGAATCAGTTAACGGCATTACATAAAAAAGGGCTATTTTCCATAATTGCAATTGTTTTCTGCACATTAGCGGTGCTGAGTTGCAGAATACCCGCACTGCATAACAGCATCACCGAAAAAAAAGCGTCATAATGATTCCAACAGCAGTGCAGTCATGCATTATTCTGTTCAACAGCGGTGACTGCGACATGGGAGATAAATGATGAAACATATTAAAGCTGCAGTGATTGTCGCAGGTATACTGGGGCTGTCAGCCTGTGTGGTACCGGGGCCTTATTATGGTGGTGGCTATGGTTATGGTAGTGGTCCAGATGTCGTGGTGGATACACCACCGCCACCGCCACAATATGAAGCCGTGCCGCCTGTTCCTTATGTAGGTGCTGTGTGGATTGGTGGATTCTGGGATTGGCGCGGTGGTCGTCATGTCTGGGTTCCAGGTCGTTATGACCATGGCCGTCCCGGTTATATTTATCATCAGGCTGGTTGGTCGCGTGATGGCGGTGGTCGTTACCATTTCCGCCGTGGTGGCTGGGATCGTCACTGATCTGATCAGACGTATTGCACCCCCCAATCAAAACAAGAAAGCTGGCTTATTGCCAGCTTTCTTGTTTTCGCTTTTTTGTTTTCAGATGCTGCTTACAACGCTGGATTCAGTACATGTGCAAGATTCACGGGTCGAGTGGATTTGGGCAGATAGTACTCCGGATTTGGCGCAAAGCTATCCGGATTAGCCATCGCCCAGAGCTGAGTATAGATCTCTGACGTTTCTTCACCGGCGACCAAACTGCCATTATGTAGAAAATGATAATAGAGCGAGAAGGGACGAATCTGACCATCTCCACTGCGGCGCACAACATGATAAGGCTGTAGCTCATCCGGATGCCGGACACCAACTGCACCCAAAATCTCTCCCAAGGCTTTCAGTGTGCCTTCGTGGAAATTCTTGACCCGCTCAGCTTTGTCCGGTACGACCAAAGCGAGCTGCCGCTGGGGATCCTGAGTCGCTACGCCGGTCGGGCAACGGTCGGTATTACAGCTACGCGACTGGATACAGCCAATGGCAAACATAAAGCCACGCGCACTGTTGCACCAATCAGCCCCCAACGCCAAGAGACGCGCAACATCAAAACCACTGACAATCTTGCCACTCACACCAAGCTTGATCTTATCGCGTATTCCGGCACCAACCAGCGTATTGTTGACAAGCAGTAGGCCATCACGCAGTGGCATTCCGACATGATCCATAAACTCTTTGTCAGCAGCCCCGGTACCACCTTCGGCACCGTCCACGACGATAAAGTCGGGATAGCTATCCATGATCAGCATCGCCTTGACGATCGCCATGAATTCCCACGGCTGACCGATACAGAGCTTAAAGCCCACAGGTTTTCCGCCGGACAATTCACGCAGTTGCTGGACGAACTGGATCAGCTCGCGCGGCGTCGTAAATGCCGTATGGGCAGGCGGAGAGATACAATCCTGCGCCACCGGAATCCCACGCGTATGCGCTATCTCTGGTGTTACTTTGCCAGCAGGCAATTGACCGCCCAGACCGGGCTTGGCGCCTTGGCTGATCTTTATTTCGATCATCTTGACTTGGGTATTGATGGCTTTTTGCTGGAATTTCTCTGGATCAAACTTACCATCTAAGGTACGGCAGCCAAAGTAGCCCGACGCGATCTCCCAGACCAGATCGCCTTTGGATTCGAGATGATAGGGACTGATCGAACCTTCGCCCGTATCGTGATAAAAATTGCCCATCTCGGCACCCCGATTCAGCGCACGGATCGCGTTGGCAGACAACGCACCAAAGCTCATGGCCGAGATATTGAACACTGAACAAGAGTAGGGCTGTACACAGTCCTGACCGCCGATGGTAATGCGAAAATCATGCTCTTTCAGATGGATCGCCCCGATCGACTGCATCATCCATTCGGCGCCACCTTCATACAGATTGCTTAAAGTACCGAAGGCACGGGTATCGTTCTCTTTCTTGGCACGCTGATAGACAAGGGCGCGCTGCTCTCGCGAGAAGGGCAACTCATCCGTGTCACTCTCAATAAAGTACTGACGAATCTCAGGACGAAAACGCTCAAACAGAAAGCGCATATGACCAATGATCGGGTAGTTGCGCAGGATCGCGTGATGGTTCTGAAAACGATCTCGGACGCCCAGCAATACCAGGATGCCGCTGATAATCGCTAACCACCAAACGTGGGTTACCGCACACAGGATGAAAAGTAGTGTAAATGAAATCCAGACGCCGTAGCGTGGCAGGGTCTTGGCAGTGGTGACGGCGGTCGGAGAAATCTGATGTTCGACGAGTAAATCCTTCATGATCATGATCCTGAAAATGATGCCTATCGTGAAACTGGAATCGAGCACATAGTATTTTGATTTATATGATCATTATGCTCGGCATGATAACTGTCTGCAGATATGGAATATCCACGCAGTACAACAGTCTAGCCAAGTGACTCATCCGAGTATGCCAAATAAATATGTCAATACGAAAGTCTTAAGTACGCTTTTATACAAACTAAATTGTAGTATGAAGGCATAAAAATTCTTCAGTGGATTTAGAAAAAGGCAACAGCAGACACTGACAGCACATCCCGAACTCCTGCATAATAGCTGCAGTTTTATCCGCTCGGCTGCATCGGTTTTTTTTGCATGCTGGTGCGCGGAGCAGAAATGACCAACGCTTCTTTTTTTTGATCACTTAAAGGAACATACATCATGGCAGTGGGTGACTTGCAGATGCCTGTAATGCAACCGGTTGACGGCATTCGGATTGGGATTGCAGAAAGCTATATACGCTACAAGAACCGCCGTGATCTGGTTGTCTTTGAACTGGCTGAAGGTGCTACAACTGCTGCCGTATTCACCCAGAATTCCTTTTGTGCGGCACCCGTACTGGTATCGCGTAAACATCTGGTAGCGGGTAGTCCACGCTACCTCGTCATCAATACCGGTAATGCCAATGCCAGTACCGGCACGCAGGGCCTTGCCAACGCAGAAGCCTCCTGCCGTGCACTTGCAGAGCTGACCGGCGTACAAGATGCGGATATTCTGCCGTTTTCAACCGGCGTGATCGGTGAACAACTGCCGATCGATCGCCTGATCTCAGGTCTGCCTGCCGCACTCTCTGCTATGAGCAGCGATGCATGGGTCGATGCCGCACATGGCATCATGACCACAGATACTCTGCCTAAAGGCGCAAGCGAACTGCTGATGATCGACGGTGAGACCTATACCATTACCGGTATCAGTAAAGGCGCAGGAATGATCCGCCCAAACATGGCGACCATGTTGGGCTTTGTCGCCACCGACGCACCGATTGCCCGTGATGTATTGCAAACACTGCTGACCAACGCCGTCAATCAGTCGTTTAACCGCATCACCATCGATGGCGACACCTCGACAAACGACTCCTGTGTGCTGATTGCGACCGGTAAAGCCGGCGGCAATCCGCTTAACTCGGTCAACGATCCGCGTTATGCAGATTTTGAAGCGGCATTCAACCGCGTATTTCTGCGCCTCGCCCAGCTCATCGTGCGTGACGGCGAAGGTGCCACTAAATTCATGACCGTCCGTGTCGAAGGTGGCGCGACCACGCAGGAATGCTGCGATGTTGCGTATCGCGTCGCTCACTCGCCACTGATCAAGACCGCCTTTTTTGCGTCCGACCCCAACTGGGGCCGCATCGTCTGCGCCATCGGCAATGGTGGTGTGCAGACCCTGGATACATCCAAAGTACAGGTCTATCTGGATCAGGTCCAGATCGTCAAGAACGGCGGTGCCAATCCAGACTATACTGAAGCCGAAGGCGCTGCCGTCATGAAGCAGCCAGAGATCGTCATCCGTATCGATCTGGGTCGCGGAGATGCCGTTGATACCGTCTGGACCTGTGATTTCTCCTATGACTACGTCAAAATCAACGCTGATTATCGTTCCTGATCCAGACGTCTAGATGCATAAGCCCGGTCAAATGGCTGGGTTTTTTTATTATCATTAAATGGATTACGGAAAAATTATATCCGCTTAGCGGATCGTCGCCCCATAGAAAACGATCACAAAGATCACCAGCAGCACGCGGCTGATCTTGTCACGCAGCGCAAAAACGAGCGGGTCATCATTCATCAGTCCACGATGCGCCAGAAACCACACCCGACTGATCCAGAACAAAAGGAGCGGGCATGTGAGCCACAGCCACTTCTGCGATTTATACAGTAAACCAGTCGTAGGCTCATTGATATACAAAGCCAACACCAATACCGCAATATAGCCAGACGCGCTACCCAAGGTCGCAATGATCACATGATCAGATGCATAGTAGCCGCGTCCAGAGGGCTGTTCCGTCTCCCCACCGGATCGCTGCGCCAGATGAAACAGCTCCGCATGACGCTTCACAAAAGCCAAGCTTAAGAAAATAAACAGACAGAACGTCAGAATCCAGAAGGTCGTCCCAATATCCATCGCCGCACCACCAGCAACCACCCGGGTGCTATAAAGCAAAGCCAGTACCACGACATCAATCATCACGATCCGCTTAAGCCAAGACGAATAAGCCAAGGTCAACGCATAATAGCCCAGCAAATAAATGCTGAATTTAATGGGTAATAAACACAGCGCAGCCGTAAATGCCGTGAGGAGCAAGACAGGAATCAGCACGACGGCATGCTGAATCGGAAAATAACCTGCCGCAAGAGGCCGTTTTCTCTTGCTCGGATGCAGACGATCATCAGGAATATCAAGCAGATCATTCAGCAAATACACACTGGATGCACAGATACTAAAACAGAAAAAGCATATTATACCTATAATAATCATCTGCTTATCGAATATTCGATGTGCTGCGATGAGAGGAATAAAAATCAGGATGTTTTTTACCCATTGCTGTACACGAAGCGCCTTACGGAGTGCCGTGGGATAGCTAGGACGATCAATGAATGTCGCCCCAAACTGCACCTTGTCATCGACACAAAGCTGATTAAGTGAATGATGGACGCCAAACCGTGGGTTGGCGATATCCGCAATTGCAGCAGATTGCCAGATGGGCAGATCGGATTTGGCATTACCGATATAACGATATTGATGCTCACCGTAACGCTCGACGAGCATCAGATGCATGCGCTCGGGCGTCAGCGCGAGATCATGAGCGCCGAGGACTTCATCAAAGATGCCGAGATGATCGGCGATTTGCTGGGCGGTCTGAATGTCGTTTGCGGTTAATAGCGTCAGACTGGCGCCTTGCAGTCGTTGTTGCTTCAGCCATTGCAGCAGACGCTGGTGGTACGGCAGATGAACGATATCCAGTGTTAGCGCACGAGACAACTGATCCTGAAGGTAGCTGCGGCCATGAAAGATCCAGAGCAATAGCGTAAAAAACCGCATGGGATGGCGATTCAGGAATAGAAAAATACGCTCCCAAAATAAGTCTGAGCGAATCAGGACACCATCCAGTTTAACGACGATCACGGAAGCAGGATTCAAAGGCAGCATGGGAGTCTATGCAATTCTAAGATGAGTTCTATCGATGAATGGATAAGATCTGATGAGGGTAACATGACTATCAGAGCAATTCATTGAAAATATTTCCAATCTAGGAGTAGCGCTTGCTCAGCGCAAACAGCACTTGATGACGGTCTCTAGAACTATCCTTAAGATATCCGACTTAATCTACGCCACAGATAACAGATCAATCATGCCTTAACTGCGATATTTACCCGGAGACGTACCTGTCCAGCGCCGAAAAGCACGCGAGAAATTGGTGACATCGGTGTAACCTAATTGTTCGGCAATGAATTCCAGTGAAAGATCATGGCGCCGTATGAGTAGCAATGCACGCTGGCGACGACGTTCACTTAGAATATCGTTAAACGAATAACCCTCTTGAGCCAGTTGGCGCTGCAATGTCCGTGGCGTTAAATGCAATTTCCGGGCAATGTCTTCGATGGTACAAAATCCCTGCACCTCATCAAAAACAAGATGCCGCACCAGGCACGCCATGCTGGCGTCCCCACTCATTGCGGCAAGTTCACGCTTGCATTGTTCACGGGCCAGTTGAGCCGCCACAGGATCGGCCATGAGCAAGGGCAGGTCGAGATATGATGCCGGAAAGATCATCCGGGTACAGGGCTGATTAAAACGCACCTCTCCGGGGATCAGATGTGCGAAACGCTCAAAATACGCAGGCTGGGAAAACGGAAATTCACCAACCCCATGCAGATCACGCCCTGCAATAGCCCGGCCCATAAAAGCAAAGCCCAGCAACAGCATGATGCTCCCAGCTTCACTGACGGGATACTCGGACCAGCGCTCGTGGAAACTGAGCGCCGCTGTATCACCATCCACCTCCAGATGCAGCACCAAAGCAGGGGCCTGCAGCGCCACGAAGTCTTCTGCCACAGCCAGCGCACCGCGCAGATCCTTCGCGATCATGGCTGCAAAGCCAATGATCCCATGACAGGATACCGTCATCTGCAGCGCCAGATGAAAACCCAGACCTGTCTCACCGGTCAGTACTTCGGCTTTGCGTAAGAGACGCTCAAATGTATCGCATCTGAGCCGCCAGATCGGGGTCAATAATTGCTCTGGCGCGATACCGCTGTCAGCCAGTAGTGTATCTGGAGCAACACCAAGCCCTTCGACGACATTCACCAAGAGATTGGCATAGATGCCGGGCAGATAGGGTTTGATCGCGTGATGCGCGGACTCATGTGACATTTTAGCTTGAGTAGGAGATGACAGGATATTGTCGTTCATTGATCTGTTTATCAGTCATAGAAATGGTTAACAATTTGAGTGTACACCTGTTCACCATTTGAGAAAAGACCATGACAACCATCTCCTCTGTATCCGACACAACGGTAGCTCATATGACCAGATTGTCTGCAGGCGCTCAGGCTGGCATTCCACCGCGCAGGCTGAGTTTTGACTTCTCACCCGCATACGTGCCGCGTTATTACATCGACAGCAATCCCTTTAAGACCACCTTTGTCACGGCGTTGTCCGCACTGTTCCCTGAGGGCGAGTTTTTCTTCGTCGAATCCGTGCGTCACTACCGTGCGCAAATCACTGATCCGACTCTTAAAGCGCAAGTCTCTGGATTTATTGGGCAGGAAGCATTGCACTCGCAGGCGCATAAAGCATTTAATGATGCCGCCACCATGCAGGGGTTTCCGGTGGAGACACTGGACCGTGTACTGGGACGTGGTTTAGGCTTTTTACGCCGGATACTGCCAGCGAAGGTACAGTTAGCCGTTACGGCCTGTCTGGAGCACTATACGGCTGTGTTTACGGAAATGCTGCTGCGTGATGAAGCGGTACACAATACCTTTGCGCCTGAGATTCGCCATCTGTATCTCTGGCATTCGGTCGAAGAGAACGAACACAAAACGGTCGCCTTCGATGTCTATCAGACCGTGGGCGGCGGTTATCTGCTGCGTGCGCTGACCATGATACCGACAACCTTGATTTTCTTTGCCGTGATTTTTAGCTTTCAGACGTATTTGCTGGCAAAGGACGGGGAGTTGCTTAAGTTAGGTCGCAACCTGTCGGGTTTAAATTATATCTTTGGTCGCCATGGCGTATTGACGCGTCTGCTCCCGCAATATCTGGACTGGTTCCGACCGAGCTTTCACCCCAGCCATCACGACACTGATGCGCTATTGGCCGAATGGCGAGACAAACTTTTCGGCCCAGATGGCACGCTATCGGAACGTCTCGTGCAGCCTGCAAAACTGGCAAAGACAGCAGAGCAGGCATAATACTTAAATCGATATATAAAATCGCTCACGCATGAACAGGGTGGAGCAGTTCAGCACAAATGGCGCGTTTCTGTATGTCTGTCAGGGGATGTGCCAGCATCCCCTCGACAGTAAACACCGCGATTTTAACCAATGCCTCTATCCGAGCTTCGGCAATGCCTATTTTTTGCAGCTCCAATCGCAACAGGCTTTCGACAAGCAGATGGAAGCGCTCATGCCAGGCATGGATCTCTGGTGATATCGACACTCTGGCATGGACCGTACTCACCAAACGATTGGCTAGCTGAAGCTGATCCACCACCCAAATTAAACGCTCCGCGAAATCTTGCGTCGTCTGGAGAAGATATTCGTTGAGTCGATCCGTCAGTTCAGCATTCAAGATAGCGACCAAGAGTTCGTCTTTATCTTTGAAATACCAATAGATCGTGTTTGACGCAACTCCCGCCGTAGTCGCAAGTCGGTTTATTGCCGTTGCCTCATAGCCTTCCTGCAGGAATAACGTCCGCGCAGCCGCCATGATTTCCTCGCGCTTCTCTTCACGATCTTGCAAACGCTTATTTCGAGCCACGGATATCACCTGTTTTAAATTCACATAGAACCAAAGCCATGGCGGCTGTCTTTCTATTTTTATTTTAAACGCTCTTGAATTGAGTTCAAGATATAAATACAATCAATTTACTTGAACGTCATTCAAGATAAGAAAAGGGGAATGTGATGTATAGCGACATTACTGAAGATCAATTGCTTTTACTATCAACAACGCAATTGCTGGCGCTTTTTAAAACACTGGAAGCGCCCAAAATCGAAGACATGCAAGGAGAGTATGCCGCACGTCTGTTGGCGCAACCAAGCTGGCTTGCCGCTGTGGCCGGACGGGCGACGTTATATAACCCATTACGTCACTGGCTGAGCAAAGCATTTAGACCTGTCGATCAAGAAACGGGGCGGGGGTATAACACCTTTTTACAGCGCAAACGGATCGTCCAGTGTTATCCCATGCTGACCAAGATCGCGTCCTCTCGTTTTGATGGCAAACCCGTCTATCAGTTGGAGTATCGGCATTTTCATTCCGCCTGCGGCAGCATTTATATGGTGGATGAAGTCAGACGGCTGACCTCAGATCTCTATCTGGGGATCGGTACATATGGGTTTACTGATGCGCAGCGCCTGATTCCTTATCCATTTTTGTTGAAAGGACCGCAAGCAGCTTATCGCGGCGACATAGGCCGGATGCGCAAATAACGTATCAAAAAGATTTTATGTTAAATATTTAGGAGAACGAGATGAGCCCGAACAATCGTACTGCGCTGATCACCGGTGCGTCAGCAGGTATCGGTGCCGCCTTTGCGCGTTATTTAGCCAAAGAAGGCTACGAATTGTTGCTGGTCGCGCGGCGGATTGATCGGTTGCAGGAGTTGGCCGCCGAACTATCGCAACTGCACAACGTCCAGTGTGATGTGTATGCTGCAGATCTCAACGATCCATCGGCACCAGAATCCATCATGGCATATGCCGAAAGCAAAGGGATCAAGATCGATGTCTTGATCAATAATGCGGGGTTGTCAGGCAAGACTGCCTTTGCGAACACACCGTGGGTCAGGCTTGCCGCAGAGATCCAGCTCATGGTGACGGCTGTGACTGAATTATGTCATCGTGTATTGCCGGGCATGCAAGCCAGGGGCTGGGGACGGATCATCAATCTGTCGTCATTGGCCGCGTTTTCGCCACCGGGTGCTAGCTTGTTGTATACAGGGATTAAAAGCTATGTGCTCAATATATCCCAGTCGCTCGACATGGAGCTAAAACCTCAAGGAATCCACGTAACCGCGCTATGTCCCGGATTTACGCATAGTGAATTTCATGATGCGATGGGCACACGCGACGCCGCCAACAAACTGCCGGGCATACTATGGCAGACGGCTGAAGATGTGGTTCAGGAAGGCTGGGCAGCCGTGATGGCAGGCAAACCCGTGTGTGTACCGGGTAAAGTCAACAAGCTGATCGCAGGCAGCGTACGTCCTTTGCCAATCTCTCTACAGTATTTTTTAGGCAACCAGTTTAATCCGTTCAAGTAACGCAATCAGTGATTTGATCGTGATCTCTGCACGGTCATCTGCTCATTCTTGCACATCCTTCCCGATTCTTTAAATCATCCCGATGGGCTAAAGTATACTAGTGAGCTTCATCCTGATTTGGTGCAATCCGAACTTTACTTATTGCAATGCATGAGCCGTAACGAAATTGATTCAAGTTACACCATCCCATTTCGCATGGATAATAGTGTATTGATCCGCTCAGTAGAGACGATTGAGCAAGAATTAAAGAAGAAAGTAGCGAATGAGAATGTCGCTAAGCCACTGATGATGACCTACAATTCTAAAGCTACATCTCAAAATGCGGGTAAATCCGTTAATGAATCAATTCTCTCATATTTACAAGAAAACTCAGCTGAATCTCAATCTCCTGTCACCACTGAGAATTTAATTATTGATTTTATCAATAAAGATCTTGCTAACTATTGCCAAGCTATTTTAGCAAATAAGCCTTGGGATACCAATAAACCTTTTGACTATTACGTTAAAGGAGAGATCTTCCTTTATAAAGTCAACTCGTACATACCCCGTCAAGTAAGACATGCACGCACAGGTCAAGTTGCCGATGACTTCAATATTGGGATCATTTTGGAAGCCCACATTGCCGCCGAATACAACAATCAGGGATTTTGGCGTCGTTACGATGCAGGGATGTATGAGCAACTTCCATTAAATCAGATTAAGGTGGTCCCGCTTGAACTTGCAAATGACTATTACCAAAATAGACTACATGAATGTTCTGAATGGAGTCCGATTTGGGATAAATTGTTGGAGCAGGAAGAGGAAGAAAACTCATATACTGAAGATCAACAAATGTTGGTCGATGCTTTTACACTTCTACATTTAGTGGATATTGCATATATAAGGTCTGAAATCTACCCAGTCAATCTCATAAAATTAGAGCCAAAAAATATAGCTGATTCTGAAACTAGTGATAGTGATGAAGTTGATAAAGGCTCAATGCTCGGAACATACATATTTACATTAGAGATCAATGCACTAGAGTTTGATAATCAGTTAGCCAAAGACCTTGACTTGCATGACCTAGAAGTAAGGTTGAGCCAATATTTCGATTCGAATGATGAAAATAGTGATAACGCTTTTGATGAAGGATTCTTTAGTGGCTTGAATGAAACATCTTGGTTTTTGCAAGAGGAATCATATATTGACTTTGATTCTGGTCGAACATCAGGAGCAGCTTCTTCAATCCCTCTTCAATTTGAAGAAATGAAGAAGGAGGGCGACAAGCTAGTTCTTATTTTCTCATCTACTGAAAAATTTATAAGCAATAAAAGTCATGCCTATTTACGTGCACCTTCTGTCTCTGGCTCCCTGTCCCAATTACGTCGACATGCATCAGCACTCAGTCATTTGATGACTCACATAGAGTTAATTGATCTAATCAATAGACCTGAATACAGAACCCGAAATTCTGGAGAGAAAATAGACAGTTTTCCTGCTGAAATGGATGGGTCAAAGATTAAAGCATTGGAGTTAATCGTATCGAGACTTCCTCTCATTCTAGTTCAAGGACCTCCTGGGGTCGGTAAGTCATATTTGATCAGTGTATTGACAAAGCATGTGCTGAATAAACAACCTGATGCAAAAATCGTTTATACAGCACAATCACACTCGACCATTGCACAACTATATGATGAATTGAAGAATGATCGCAATGAGAAGAGCAACGAAAAAATAGTAACAAGCAATTTAATGGTCCCGTGTTTTACAACAAGTAAAGGTGATCAATTTGAATTGAGAACCACTGAAATTATCGAACAATTTAAACATAGTCAGATGTTTAGCGCTGTTACAAACTCAACGCTAAAAGGCCGAATCACTCGTTTGGTTAGCTCTCCTTCACAAGGAAAAAATGATCGCGATCTCTTTAAAAGTCAAATACTCAGAGGTGCTAATTTGCTGTTCTCAACCAGTAACTCTCAGCAGTTAGCAAACATGCGAAAAGATCAGACTTTTTTTGACTGGTCAATTGTAGAAGAAGCGGCTAAAGCAAACGGTTTGGATTTACTAAATGCCTTAATGCTTTCACACCGCCGCCTATTGATTGGAGATCACCTGCAGCTACCACCATTTAAATTAGTGGATTTTACAAAAATATTGAGCAATGTCAGTATATTACGTTCAATTATTTCGAGCATAAAAGATGAATTCCCTAAATTCAGTTCAGATATATGCAATCCGTTCTATGATAGATATTTGTCTAAATCAGATTCTGGAAGCCCTGGAAAGTCTCCACAAGGCAATGATATTTATGAACTAACGGACTACGAACTTTCCAAATTAGGACAAAAAGCAATCGAACTACTTGAGCTATTTAAAAGCCTAATTAGGCCTGATCACGGTCAAACTAAGTTACTAGGGCAAGAATATTATGCAAGGCTGTATGAACAGCGACGCATGCATCCTGATCTAGGAACTCTGGTCTCAAATGTATTTTATCAAGGGAAGCTTGAAAATGAAGATAAACAGAAAGTCAAATATAATGATATTAAGAATAATCCTCCTCCGTTTTCATTTACGCATACTAAGCACCAAGATGCTTTGACGAACCCAAATTTACCTGCCTTGATCTGGATTAACACTCCTTACATGGTAGACGATCCAAACTATAGTGACTCGAAACCGAAATGGCAAAATCAGAGTGAGCAACAGTTTGTGATGCGTTTGTTGCAACGGATAAAATCTAATGCTGTAGCTAAAGAGCCTGAAAAGGCAAAAATTGCCATACTAACACCTTACAATGAACAACGCTCTGCATTGGAAATGCAGATTCAGACGTCAGAGCTGCATAATGACTTGGTTGAGAAAAGGCAAGATCATAAGCTGATTGTCTCAACTATTGACTCTTTTCAAGGGGATGAAGCCGAACTTGTAATCATTTCATTGGTCAGAAATAATGCATTTTCTGGAACTGGACGCTATGCAATGGGCATTCTAGCGGATGAGCGCCGCATGAATGTCATGTTTAGCAGGGCTAAGTACCAAATGGTAGTTATCGGTTCTTTAAATTTCATTCGGACATGGGCTGAGCTCGAGAAAACCAAATCTACAGTCGATAAAAATTTTAAAGAATTTGAATTCATTTATCGGCTACTTGATGAGTTAAACCGTATGCAGGCGGCAGGCCAGATGTTGGTTCTGTCACCTGAGGAACTGGGAATGAAGGTTCAGAATACGAATCGCAGCCCTCAAAATAGCCGATCTAATCGACAAAACTCTTCTAAATCAATCCTACCAAAAAGGCGTGCCAATCCTCAAAAGAACCATTCGCATGGTTCTGAACACAGAAGCACAACTAAAAAGTCTAACTCAAAAGCAGTACCCAAAGACCCTGTTCCTGCAACTCAATCAGCTTTAGAACAGCTTCTAGAAAAATATGGACCAAAAGCTGGAAAAGGAGAAGGGAATTAAATGAATATGAAAAAGTCAAAGACAAAGTTATACAAGAGCGTCAAGCAATCTCACAGTATTGAGCCACTTGCCTCCCCCATAAAGTCCGTTGTTTATGTACTGATTCCGGTATACAAAGCAAAATACACATTTAATACTGAGAGAAATACATCTTGGGGTGCAATCGACAAAATTTTTATGGATTCATTGGCTCAATCATCACAAACAATTGAAGAGTTGGTTGCTGCTTCTAACCTACCTCGCTCGTTGGTTTTAGAAATCATAATTCCGTTCATACGTGAAGGGTGGATACATATCAAAACAGAAAGTAATAGCGTACGCTTCGCTTTGACTGAGCGAGGAAAGCTCGTTACTCAAAACCCGCTGCACTTGCCACCTAAGATTGTACCTGGTCAAATCACTAAACATTTTCTCATTCTACAACCAACTAACCAATGTTTATTGCACCCAAAAGAATGGGAAAAAAAAGGGTACAATAAAATACTCACTGAAAAAGGCATTAATCAACTCAATCGAAATGCCCATAATGTAACTCGCTTGAGGGTGATTGATTATAAAGAAGGAAAGAGTAACATTTCTTGGGCGGATATTTATCGTACTCTATTCAGTGGTGATGAGAATGTTCTTGGCCATAAAAGTAGCAATGCTCCACTAATATCAGACATGCTCAGTATGCGAAACATACGCTACATGGTTGCTATCGTGAGTCCAGATGAGCAAATTACGGGCATTCCTGATCTTGTTCGAGATAGTTTGAAAGATGAAATCCTCAAAGCTGCCATACAGTACCATGAAGATACGCAAGGGTTAGGCGCGTTCATACCGGCGCTGGCTCAGCATTCAACTGATATTCAATTCCGGGTGGATAATTATCCTGAGTTATATATTGAGCCCAATCGTGTTCAACTTATTTTAGGAGCAGAAGAACATAAAAGTTTATTCTTTGATGCCATAGAGCAGACTCAATCATGGCTAATAATTCACTCGACATTCATAAACTTTTCAGATAATCATAACTCTGGTTTATCTGAAATAAAAGAACGAATCTACTCTCTTTTATGGTCAAAACCGTATGCTCGTGTTGACATTTTTTGGGGAATGACGGCAACAGATGATCCTGGCGAAGATACCATCAATCGCCAAGAACAGAGTCAAGCCGCAGTTACCGCCTTTAAAAGTTGGAAAAAAGAAGTCGAGAGTAAAGGTTTATCTAATCGGCTTATACTGCATATCGAATCCACAAATTCACATGCGAAATTCTTGATTTACGACCATGTACAATTAGGCCCAACAGTAACAATTGGATCCTGTAATTGGCTATCTACCGGTTTTCATCGCCATGAAACATCGGTCTGTATCGCAAATCCAGCCGCCTGCGCAGAAGTATTAACGATACTAACACGCCTCATGGGACAAAAAATAAATACAACTCTTGAGTCAAATCAAGCTATGTCGCTCTGGGCTTCTAAGTTATTTAAGTATGATAACAAGAATTTGTCAGATGAGGAAAAGATGGCTCGCACGCGCGTACGATTTGTCGACCCATCCCAACACTATAATGCTTTGATATTGGCACGTGAAGATGTGCAATATAGATTGGCTCTTTGTAGTCATCGAGTCGCTAAAGTAGGAACTTTAACCATATTAGACACCTTAGTCGCATTAAAGAAAACTAAACCTGCAGTTGAAATTTCAATATATTACTCAAAGCGTGAGGAAGACTTGAAAGGGCTGGAGGATCAATTTGACGGTAAATGTCGAGATGCCAAAATTACTTTGAGCCGACTGAAAACGCCTCATGCTCATTCAAAATTTGTGTGTTGGGATGATGATCATGTCATGATCACTAGCCAAAATTGGCTTTCAGTTCAATTATCACCAACGACTAGGGAACGTGAGTTTGGGGTACTCTTGGATGGTAAGAATTTAGCAACTCAATTATTCAATTCAATTGAAAGTTTTGCAGATGGCAAGTAATTCTAGAGATTAGACTAAATCCTGAATTAAACATTTAAGGCTAGTCTGAATTAATCGAGATTTTGTGCGACTATATCCAATAGTGACGCACAAGGAGTTCACCATGACACAGCTCACATTTGCTGAAGCAGAGTTCGCCAATAAAAAGCATAAAACTC
>Ga0164294_10001290_pt1 | contig 23349 bp, 22 predicted proteins | sample GEODES005metaG_FD_111479 | JGI IMG/M metagenome (GOLD analysis project Ga0164294, IMG submission 111479) | Oligotrophic lake water microbial communities from Sparkling Lake, Wisconsin, USA - GEODES005 metaG | ecosystem: Environmental > Aquatic > Freshwater > Lake | place: USA: Sparkling Lake...
ACGACTAACATATAATGATTGTCTGCAATTTTGTAAACAATTAAATCATCAACAATTCCACCTTCACTATTTGGCAAACAAGAATATTGTGCTTTTCCATCCACTAATTTTGAAGCATCATTAGAGGTTACTTTCTGAATTAAAGCTAATGCATTTTCACCTTTTAAGAAAAATTCTCCCATATGTGAAACATCAAAAACGCCAACTCCAGTTCTTACTATTTCATGTTCTGCGTTTACTCCTTCATATTGAACAGGCATATTGTAACCTGCAAACGGAACCATTTTTGCTCCTAAACTTTCGTGAATAGCTGTTAATGCTGTATTTTTCATTGTACGATTTTATAAAATTTAAAGTTGCTAATGTATTGAAAATTCTTAAAAAAATAAAGCCAAAAACCTATAAATAGTAAGAAATTCACAAAATATTGTTTTAATACTGAAAATAGTTGCATTTTAGAATTTGTTTGTAGAATTTTGACAGCTAAAACAAAATAAAATGCATTACATAGATTCATCCGTACTTACTATAGAAAAAGTTAGAGAAATTATTTTTGAAGGAAAAAAAATAGCCCTTTCAGAAGAAGCTATCTCAAAAATAGAACGATGCAGAACGTATTTAGATGAAAAAATGGTTTCTAACGATACAGCTATTTACGGAATTAACACTGGTTTTGGCTCGTTATATAATATAAAAATTTCGACAGAAAATTTAACCAAACTTCAAGAAAATTTAATGAAATCGCACGCTTGTGGTACCGGTGAGGAAGTACCGCACGAGATTGTAAAGATCATGTTGTTGTTAAAAATTCAATCTTTAAGTTACGGACATTCCGGTGTGCAATTAGAAACCGTTAATAGATTAATTGATTTTTATAATCATGATATTTTGCCTATCGTTTTTACACAAGGCTCATTAGGAGCAAGTGGCGATTTATCACCATTAGCTCATTTATGTTTACCCTTAATTAACGAAGGAGAAGTATATTACGATGGATTTCGTCAACCCGCACATAAAGTGTTAGAAAAATTGAACTTATCTCCTATTACATTAAAATCAAAAGAAGGCTTGGCTTTATTAAACGGAACACAATTTATGAGCGCTTATGGCGTGTATAATTTAATTCAAGCTGATAAATTAGCGCATTTAGCAAATATTGTATCCGCAGTTTCTTTAGAAGGATTTGATGGAAGGAAAGAGCCTTTTAACGAATTAATTCATTTAGTACGACCACATAATGGGCAGATAGCAACCGCAGCGCATATGTTAGAATTATTAGAAGATAGTAAAATTATTGCACAACCCAAAAAACATGTGCAAGATCCGTATTCTTTTAGATGTATTCCGCAAGTTCATGGTGCGTCAAAAGATGTTATTGACCATGTAAAAAAAGTATTTACTACCGAAATTAATTCGGTCACAGACAATCCAAATATTTTTGTTGGTGAAGATGAAATTATTTCTGGTGGAAATTTTCATGGACAACCCTTAGCAATGGCTTTAGATTATTTAGGAATTGCTTTAGCAGAATTAGGAAGCATTTCAGAAAGAAGAACCTATCAATTAATTTCTGGTTTAAGAGAATTACCTGCGTTTTTAATAAGTAATCCGGGATTAAATTCTGGATTTATGATTCCACAATATACCGCGGCAAGCATTGTTAGTCAGAACAAACAATTAGCAACGCCTGCAAGTATCGACAGTATTGTATCCAGCAATGGACAAGAAGATCATGTAAGTATGGGGGCAAATGCAGCTACAAAAACACTGAAAATTGTTGAAAATTTAGAACGCATTTTAGCCATTGAATTATTTAATGCTTCACAAGCTATCGAATTTAGAAGGCCTTTAAAATCAAGTGATTTCATTGAAATGTTTGTAAAAACCTATCGTGAAGAAGTGCCTTTAGTTACAGAAGATAGAATTTTACATTATGACATTGAAAAATCAATTCATTTCTTGAAGAGTTTTCAAGTGGAAATAAACTAATCCATATTTCGTTTCGGTCTTTTGACTAATTCTCCTTGGCAATTTGGACAGATACCAGCCATTTCTACAGCGCAAGATTCACAAAATGTACATTCATAACTGCATATACAAGCTTCTGATTGCATATGCAACGAAATATTGCATTTCTCGCAAGAGGATTTGTATTCCAACGCCATTATTTATTTTTATTTTTTAGAAGATAAATTAGTATTGTGGCTCCAAAAATAACTTCTAACACTACGCCAATATTAAAAATTAATGTGGCACCTGGCCATTCCATTATTTTAAACAAAGCACCAAAGGCAACAACAAAACTGCAAGCTATAATAATTAATAACAGCTTTTTGAAATTATTTTGCATATTTTACTTAAAATTTTTTTCAATAGCTTTTATCATTTCTCCTGCAATATCTTTTTGAGTGGCACCTTCAATTCCTTCAAGTCCTGGAGATGAATTCACCTCTAATAATAGAGGTCCTTTTGTTGAACGAATAATATCTACTCCAGCCACTTTTAAATTCATTGCTTTAGCAGCTTTGATTGCAATTCTTTTTTCATCAGGAGTAACTTTTACAATTGAGGCCGATCCGCCCAAATGAATATTTGCACGAAATTCTCCTGGAGCCGCCTCTCTTTGCATGGCTGCTACCACTTTTCCGTCTACTACAAACAAACGTAAATCTTTTCCATTAGCCTCCTTAATGAATTCTTGTACTAAAATATTGGCATTCAAACTTTTAAATGCATTAATAACGGATTCGGCTGCTTTTTTAGTTTCTGCCAAAACGACACCTTTTCCTTGTGTTCCTTCTAATAATTTCACAATTAATGGTGAACCTCCAACCATTTTTATTAAATCGTCTGTATCTAATGGAGAATTAGCAAAACCCGTTGTTGGGATATCTACTTCGTTGTTTAATAACAATTGTAATGAAAAAAGTTTGTCTCTTGATTGTGTTATGGCAGCTGCATTGTTTAAAACATATACTTTTAGCGCTTCAAATTGTCTGGTAAGTGCACAACCGTAATAGGTCATACTTGGTCGAATACGAGGAATTATGGCATCAAAATCTTTTAAAACCAAACCACCACGATAGTGAATTTCAGGATTAGATGCACTTAATTTCATATAACAATATTTGATGTTCAAAAAATGCATTTCGTGTCCTCGCATTTCTCCTGCTTCAATAATTCTTCGGTTACTATACAACTCTGGATTACTCGCTAATAGACCTATTTTTAACCCTTTTTTCTCAGGTTCATTATAATAATATTCTTTTAAGCTTTCTGATGTGGGTTGGCCTAATTCAAACTTTTTTTCAGGGTCAACAATTAGTCTCCCCACCATTGCCTCTCTTCCTAGCAACATTCTGAAACCCATTGAATCTCTATTAGTAAGTGTAACCTCAACTTGCCAGTTATGATTTCCCAAACCTACTTCTGTTCGAATTACATATCGCTTTTCTCTGGTTCCATTTGAGCTTTTTATGATTCGTTGATCGACTAATTGTGCTTCACAATGAATAATAGATTTTGAATTATTTTGGATTGGATTAATATCAAATTTTAGCCAATCTTCACCATTCTTATCAAATACTTTGATATCAATAGCATGTAATGCGGATGTTTTAGCTCCTGAATCTACTCGTGCTTTTATTGCGGGAATTCCTAATTGTGGGAACGAACACCATTCTTCACTTCCAATTAATGTTTTATCTTGCATTTGAAAATAATTTAAAATCTAATGTACTATTATTTTTATTTTAATACGATATATTATTGTTGTTTTTTTGGAAATATATTGTCCTCCTTTTTTACGTCTGCCATTAAATCACTTGTATCAATAACTACAGATTTTATATTACCTTTTTGTAAGTCAATTTCTAATGTATACGTTGGTATAGCCCAATCCCATCCTAATAAAACGTTTCTTTTTAAAGTAAACGGATTTGATTTTTCCCAACGCATTAAGGTATTTGGAATATAAAAATACTCTTTAGTACCGTTTTCAAATTCTACAATTACATCTAAAGGCATTGGCATTCTACCTTTTCTTTCAAAAGTAATTTTATTATTTTCCACCGATTTAATGGCGTAATCAATTGTATTTGTGGTTTGCGTCCATTCATTTAGATACCAATCTAAGTTGGCTCCCGAAATTTTTTCGGCAGTTCGCTTGATGTCATTAGGCGTTGGATGTGTAAATTTATAATCTGAATAATATTTTTTTATGGTTTTGTCTAAATTTTCTTGTCCAATGATATACCCCAATTGTGCTAAAAATATTTCACCTTTACTATATGCACCAATACCATAGGATTGGTTAAAATCGTATCTATCCGCGTGCGTCGTTAACGGTTGTTCTTTTCCTGAATTGGCTAAAAAAACATAGTTATTGTAGGAATCTGCAAAAGGACTTTCTGGCTCTTTTGGTGGTAAAATTTGGTTCATAGCCAAATTAGAAATATAAGAAGTAAAACCTTCATCCATCCAACAATGTTTTGATTCATTAGTAGCTAAAATATGTTGAAACCAACTATGCGCAAATTCATGTGCGGTTACACCAACCAAACTGCCATAACTTCTATTTCCTGTAATCAAAGTACACATGGCATATTCCATACCCCCATCGCCACCTTGAATAACAGAATATTGTTTGTACGGATATTGTCCTACATTTTTATTGAAATACGCTAATAATTCAGCCGTTTTAGGCTGCATTTTTTTCCAATTTTCTAGATTTTCTTTCTTATTTTTATAAAAGAAATGCAATTCGGTTTCATTTTCACCCATAATTTTATCATGAATGTATTCTGGATCGGCTCCCCAGGCAAAATCATGAACGTTTGGGGCAATGAAATGCCAAGTTAAGGATGTAGTTTTTTTAGGATAAGTAACCACAACTCCTGCATCTTCGTATCCTTTTCCAATTTCATTTTTATTTTGAAGATACCCAGTACTTCCAATGGTATAATCTTTGTCTAAAGTAATTTTAACATCAAAATTTCCCCAAACACCATGAAATTCTCTTGCTATATACGTATCTGCATGCCATCCTTCAAAATCATATTCAGCCATTTTAGGATACCATTGCGTCATAGAAAGCGCTACATTTTCTTCTGAATTTCTACCAGAACGACGAATTTGAAGCGGCACTTGCCCATCAAAATCTAATGTAAAAGTGGAACTTGATTTTGGTAAAATTGCCTGTGGTAAAGTAACTTCTAATATAGTGCCTACAACTCTACTTTGAGCTGACACGCCGTTTTGTTTACAATTTGAAACCAACAAATACCCGATTTCGTTTGGCTTTAAAGTACTAATTCTGCTTTCTTTTATTTCTTTTTTATCTTTTGTAAATTTACGAACCATGCGTTTGTCTGGATCTGAAATAGATTGCAAACGCATATCCATAGCACTTCCTGGCTGAAACGCATTTGGATACAAATGAAAAAAAACTTTCTTTAACGTATCGGGAGAATTATTGGTATATATTAGTTCTTGCGTTCCTTTATATTGGTATTTTTTTACATCCATATTTACATTCATTTTATAGTCAACATGTTGTTGCCAATATCCTGAATTTGGATTGTTTTGTGCAAAAGAAATCCCTGTTAAAAGAAGTAAAAAGTATTTTAATGTATTTTTCATTTGTAATAATTTGACTTAAATAAGATAACCACAAAGATAAACGAGCACGATTATCTTTGTGGTTATTATTTTTTTTGATTATTTTTTTGTCATTTTTTCAGCTAATAATAACGCGTTGTAGGCGTTTACTATTTTTCCTGATTTAGAAATTTCAGAAAAAATTGCTTTATTATTATCTTCACCAACAGAAATCATATTTTTTAACAATATACCACTTTCCATAATAATTTGTTTCACCTCTATAGCTGTTAAACTTGGATAGTAAGATCGAATTAATGCCACCACACCTGCCACATTTGGCGAAGCCATTGAAGTACCTTGTAAATATTCATAGGTATTTAAAGGAGTCGTTGCATAAATTTTTTCACCTGGAGCAAAAATATCAACATTATTTTTTCCATAATTAGAAAAAGATGCTACCATTTTAGATCCGTAATCTGGAGTAAGAGCACCAATAATTAAAACGTTTTTAGCAAATTCAGGGGAATTATCGTACGTATCATTTGGATATTTATTCGTCACATCTAAATCATACGATTCGTTTCCTGCAGCAATTACTAAAAGTACATCTTTAGATTCTGCATATTTTATGGCATCAATTACTAATTCTTTATTTTGAGAGAAATATTTTCCAAAAGAACCATTGATAACTTTTGCTCCATTGTCTACAGCATATCGAATACCTAAAGCAATATCTTTATCATATTCATCACCATCAGGAACTGCTCGAATAGCCATGATTTCTACAACTGAACTAGCCACACCATCACCCCCTTTTTTATTTCCTCTTAATTGCGCTACAATACCTGCTACATGCGTACCATGTTTTGCTTCTTTTGGCTCAGGACCTACCACATTATTATTGCCGTACTTTCTATCATTAATATCATCTGGATTGTCGCCAACTATTTTTCTGCCATCGTATTCTACATTCAAATTATAATTTAATTGTCCATAAACATGGTCTTTATAATCAATAATTTCTTTATCAAATTCAGATTTTGTCATACCAGTTAAAAACTGAGAAAACATCGCTTTAGCTTGTAATAAACTTTGCTCTTTAGTTTCAATTTTTTTTACTTCTTCTAAGGTAAAATCATCTTTTTTTAGATACGATTTAATAGCCTTTTCAGCGTTTAAAATCATATCTAATTGCTGCTTATCTTGTTGCAAACCTTTAAGCTCTTCATCTAATCTAGCTTTTGCTTTGCTATATTCTGGAGTACTTGGTCCTCTTTTTACAATACGAGTCATTTCTAATTGTTCATGAATAGCATCGCCTAAAAAATTCCAACCATGAATATCATCTATGTATCCATTATTATCGTCATCAACGTTATTTCCAGCAATTTCTTTTGGATTGGTCCAAATAACAGATTTTAAATCTTCGTGATTAATATCTACACCAGAATCTACAATTCCAACGATAACTTTTGTTCCTTTTTTACCTTTTAATACTTCTGCATAAGCTTTATCCACACTCATACCTGGCACTGTGTCTTTTACTAAGTCCAAATGACTCCAACGTTGCAAGTCTTTTTCTTTTAACGGAGTAGTTTTTAATGGCATTCTATCAATATTCTCAATCGGAGTTGAAACCATTTTGGCTGAACCGCATCCAGATAAAACAAGTACTAAAGCAAGTGATAGAAATAAAGGTTTAAATTGAATTTTCATTTTTTATAAATTTTATTAATTTTAATAATTAGTATTTTTTAAAGGTTTGTTACAGGAATAAAACACTAAAAGATATCTTCACATTTTAATATTTCTTTTAATCTTACCCCTTTTTCTGTTTTTTCTACAGTAATAATTTGATTATGTGCGTCATGCTCTAAAAACAAATAGTAATTATTTTCAGCAGCTGCATTCATAAATTTGGTTTTTTCGTCCATTGTTAAAAGTGGTCTTGTATCATATCCCATAACATAAGGGATAGGAACGTGCCCGGCAGTTGCTAATAAATCGGCACAAAAAACAATTGTTTTTCCTTTATAAATAATGTGTGGAAGCATTTGTTTTTCGGTATGACCGTCTGCAAAAAAAATGCCAAAATCTAATTCTGAAGTTGCAAGATAATCACCATCAGTGCGATTAACAAATTTTAACTGACCACTTTCTTGCATTGGCAAAATATTTTCAATCAAAAAAGAAGCTTTTTCCCGAGAATTAGGTTTTGTTGCCCATTCCCAATGGTTTTTATTTGTCCAATAATTGGCGTTTTTAAATGCTACTTCATAACCTGTTTTATCGTTATTCCAATTTACTGAACCTCCACAATGATCAAAATGCAAATGCGTCATGAAAACGTCTGTAATATCATCTTTATGAAATCCAAATTTTGCCAAAGACGTATCCAAACTTTCATCTCCCCAAAGAGAGTAATAGCCAAAAAATTTATCGGATTGTTTGTTTCCCATTCCAGTGTCTATTAATGTCAGTTTATTTCCATCTTCAATTAGTAAACATCTGGCAGCAATATCTATTAAATTATTCGCATCAGCCGGATTGGTTTTATTCCATATGGTTTTGGGAACAACACCAAACATAGCTCCACCGTCTAACTTAAAATTTCCTGCCTCGATTGGATATAATTTCATGATTTATATTTTTTGCCAAATTACAAAAATTTCAATAAAAGAAAACTATGAAAATATAAGTTATAAAAATGTTATCAAACCTTGTAAAAAGTATTTTTAGGTTTATCTTTGCAGAGTTAATTTAGACAAAATCAAAATAAGGATTACAAAACCAATAAAATTAATCACTAAGTTATGATAAAAGTATCTGAATCTGCAAGTAAAAAAATTATTGATATGATGAAGGAAGAAGGTTTTGATGCTGCTACTGATTACGTTCGTGTTGGCGTAAAAAGTGGTGGTTGTTCTGGACTTTCTTATGAATTAAAATTTGATAAAGAGTTAGGTGAAAATGATAAAGTTTTTGAAGACAGTAATGTCAAAATTGCTGTTGAAAAAAAATCATTTTTGTATTTAGCAGGAACTATTTTAGAATTCTCAGGAGGATTAAACGGAAAAGGATTTGTTTTTAATAACCCAAATGCGCAAAGAACATGTGGTTGTGGAGAAAGTTTTTCGCTTTAAAATAAAGTTATAAGTTAAAATAACAACCAAATTATTAAACTTTTGACTTAAAAAATTTCAATAATAAAATGAGTAAATACACGGAAGACGATTTAAAAGTCGAATTAGAAAATAAAGAATACGAATACGGATTTTATACTGAACTAGAATCGGAAACGTTTCCTATTGGTTTAAATGAAGATATTGTGCGTGCGATTTCTAAAAAGAAAAACGAACCACAATGGATGACCGATTGGCGTTTAGAAGCATTCGCCGCTTGGAAAGAAATGGAAGAACCTGAATGGGCAAATGTTAAGTATACAAAACCCGATTTTCAAGCAATAGCCTATTATTCGGCACCAAAAAAATCGGATCCAAATAAAACCTTAGATGATGTGGATGCAGAGTTATTAGAAATGTACAAAAAACTAGGAATTTCTATCGACGAGCAGAAAAAAATGAATAATGTAGCAATGGATATTGTAGTGGATTCCGTTTCAGTTGCCACTACATTCAAAAAAACATTAGGCGAAAAAGGTATTATTTTTTGCCCAATATCAGAAGCTATTCATGAACATCCTGAGTTAGTTAAAAAGTATTTAGGAACTATTGTACCGCAAAAAGATAATTTTTACGCCGCTTTAAATTCAGCCGTTTTCTCTGATGGAAGTTTTTGTTACATTCCAAAAGGCGTGAAATGTCCTATGGAATTATCAACCTATTTTAGAATCAACCAAGGAGGAACAGGGCAATTTGAAAGAACTTTAGTAATTGCTGATGAAGGAAGTTATGTCTCTTATCTTGAAGGATGCACGGCTCCAAGTCGTGATGAAAATCAATTACATGCTGCAGTTGTAGAATTAATTGCATTAGATGATGCAGAAATAAAATATTCAACCGTTCAAAACTGGTATCCAGGAAATAAAGAAGGAAAAGGTGGAGTTTTCAATTTTGTAACCAAAAGAGGTTTGTGTGAGAAAAACGCAAAAATATCGTGGACACAAGTAGAAACAGGTTCTGCCGTAACATGGAAATATCCATCTTGTGTTTTAAAAGGGGATAATTCTATTGGTGAGTTTTACTCCATTGCCGTTACAAATAATTTCCAGCAAGCAGATACAGGAACAAAAATGATCCATTTAGGTAAAAACACCAAGTCAACCATTATTTCAAAAGGAATTTCAGCTGGAAAATCACAAAACAGTTACCGTGGATTGGTTCAAATAATTAAAAACGCTGACCATGCACGAAATTTTTCGCAATGTGATAGTTTACTTATGGGTAATAATTGTGGCGCACATACATTTCCATATATAGAAAGTAAAAATACAAGTGCCAAAATAGAACACGAAGCGACCACCTCAAAAATTGGAGAAGATCAAGTGTTTTATTGCAACCAAAGAGGTATTCCAACAGAAAAAGCAATTGCTTTAATTGTAAATGGTTTTAGTAAAGAAGTACTAAATAAATTACCAATGGAATTTGCAGTGGAAGCTCAAAAATTATTGGAAATTAGTTTAGAAGGTTCGGTAGGATAATCAAAATATAAATCAGAATAAAAACACATTCATACCATGTTACAAATTAAAAACTTACACGCTTCAGTAGAAGACAAAGAAATATTAAAAGGAATTAATTTAGAAGTAAAAGCGGGAGAAGTTCACGCGATTATGGGACCAAATGGTGCTGGAAAAAGTACCCTTTCGTCAATAATTGCTGGAAACGAAAATTATAACGTAACTGCTGGCGAAATTATTTTAGAAGGGGAAGACATCTCAGAATTAGCACCCGAAGAAAGAGCTCATAAAGGCGTTTTCTTATCTTTTCAATATCCTGTTGAAATACCTGGTGTTTCGGTAACGAATTTCATGAAAACGGCTATTAATGAATCGCGTAAAGCACGTGGACAAGAAGATATGCCTGCTAATGAAATGCTAAAATTAATACGTGAAAAATCAGAATTATTAGAAATCGATAGAAAATTCTTATCTCGTTCTCTTAACGAAGGTTTTTCTGGTGGAGAAAAAAAACGAAATGAAATTTTTCAAATGGCCATGTTAGAACCAAAATTAGCCATTCTTGACGAAACAGATTCTGGATTAGATATCGATGCCTTACGAATTGTAGCTAATGGAGTAAATAAACTAAAAAATGAAACTAATGCCGTTTTAGTGATAACGCACTACCAACGATTATTAGATTACATAGTTCCAGATTTTGTTCATGTGCTAATGGACGGAAAAATTGTCAAATCAGGTGACGCCTCTTTAGCTTTAGAATTAGAAGAAAAAGGGTACGATTGGATAAAAAACGAATTAGTGGAAAGTCAAAAGTCGTAAGTCAAAAAAAATGGAATTAAAAGAAAAAATACTATCGTCTTTTATGGCGTTTGAAGAAAAAATTACTGATGTAAACAACCCTTTACATGACATTAGGACTTTAGCAATAAAGAACTTTGAAAATAAAGGATTCCCAACTAGAAAGGAAGAAGCATGGAAATATACTTCATTAAATGCCATTTTAAAAAATGATTTTAGTGTATTTGCAAAAAAAGACAATGCAGTAGATTTTGCGGATGTAAAAAAATACTTCTTAAATGAAGTGGATACGTATAAACTGGTATTTGTTGATGGTATATTTAGTTCTCATTTGTCATCCACTACGCACGATGGTTTAGATGTTTGCTTAATGTCTTCGGCTTTAAATAAGCCAAAATACAAAATGTATATTGACGAATATTTCAACAAAATTGCGAATTTAGAAGATAGTTTAACTTCATTAAACACCGCTTTTTCTCAAGAAGGGGCATATATAAATATTCCAAAAAGTAAAGTGGTTGACAAACCTATTGAAATTTTATTTTTTTCAACTGGCTCTGAAGCAGCGTTAATGACACAACCAAGAAATTTAATAATCGTAGGCGAAAATGCACATGTACAAATTGTCGAACGTCATCAGAGTTTAAACAGCAATCCGGTGTTAACCAATTCAGTTACTGAAATATTTTCTCAAAAATACGCTAATGTAGATTATTACAAAATTCAAAATGATTTACAAACTGCGAATTTAATTGACAATACATACATAGCTCAAAAACAAGACAGTCATGTTTCGGTTCATACGTTCTCTTTTGGAGGAAATATTACCAGAAATAATTTAAACTTCTACCATCAAGGCGAACATATCGATTCTACTTTAAAAGGTATTACAATTATTGGCGACAAACAACACGTTGACCATTATACTTTAGTGCAACACGCTTCACCAAATTGCGAAAGTCATCAAAACTATAAAACTATTTTAGACGGAAGCGCAACTGGTGTTTTTAATGGTAAAATTTTCGTAGAAAAAGAAGCACAAAAAACAGATGCGTTTCAGCAAAATAATAATATATTGTTAAGTGATAAAGCGACTATTAATGCGAAACCTCAATTGGAAATTTTTGCAGATGATGTAAAATGCTCCCATGGTTGCACTATTGGACAGCTAGATGAAAGTGCGATGTTTTACATGCAACAACGTGGAATTGGCAAGAAAGAAGCCAAAGCATTATTAATGTATGCGTTTACAAGCGAAGTGACTAATAGCGTAAAAATTCCAGAATTAAGAAGTAAAATTGCTCGAATTATTGCCGATAAATTAGGAGTAAATATGGGATTTGATTTATAAAAATTATAAATTAGAACAAATAAAAAAAGCGGTTTCAATATTGAAACCGCTTTTTTTTACTCTTTTCTGTATTTTTTAGTTTCTTCAAAAACGTGTTCTAAAATTTTAGCGTCTTCCTCTGAAAATTCAACATTTCTTCTTGCCATTACAATTTTTGCAGTTTCAAACGCTTTTTTGGTTAAATAAGTTGTGAAACCACTTGCTCCGCCCCAACTGAAACTGGGTACAAAATTTCTTGGAAATCCTGCTCCAAAAATATTAGTACATACCCCAACAACTGTTCCTGTATTAAACATAGTATTTATCCCAGATTTACTATGGTCTCCCATCATTAATCCGCAAAATTGTAAACCTGTTTTAGCAAAATTTTCTGTTTCATAGCTCCATAATTTTACTTCTTCATAGTTGTTTTTTAAGTTACTATTGTTACTGTCTGCACCAATATTACACCATTCACCTAAAACAGCATTTCCTAAAAAACCATCATGTCCTTTATTAGAATAACCAAACAAAACCGAATTATTCACTTCTCCACCAATTACAGAATGTGGTCCAACCGTTGTAGCGCCATAAACTTTTGAAGCTAATTTTACTCTACCCGATTCACACAAAGCGAAAGGACCTCGAATAACAGAGCCTTCCATTATTTCAGCATTTTTACCAATATAAATAGGACCTGTAGATGCATTTAAGGTTACAAATTCTAATTTTGCCCCTTCTTCTATAAAAATATTTTCTGGTGCTATTACGTTTACCGATTTAGGAATCGGTTGTGAAAATCGGTCTTGAGTCAACAATTTGAAATCATCATAAATAGCTGCTTCATTTTTTTGAAAAATATCCCAAGTGTTTTCTATTTTAATGCATTCGTTTGAAAATTCAAGTACTTCAAAACTATCAAAATCGACTTCTTCTCCTTCTTTAGCATAAAAAGCCACAACTTCATCTTCTTGAAAAATCGCTTGATGGTGTTCCAAATTCTTAATCATTGCTACCAAAATATCATTTGGTAAAAATGAAGCGTTAATCATCACGTTGTTTTCCATTTCTACCATTGGCCATTTTTCTGATAAGTACTCTTCTGTAATAGATGTTATGGTAGAACCCAACTGTTTTTCCCATTTTTCACGAATGGTTAAAATTCCAACACGAATATCTGCAACAGGTCTTGTAAAGGTAAATGGCAACAAGGCATTACGATGAGGTCCATCAAAAAGAATATAGTTCATTGAAAAAGTTTAAAAGGTTTAATGAAAACTTAACGATTCAAATTTACAAAGAAATTTGACTAATAAAAATAAAAAAACCCCGAATACATTCGAGGTTTATTATTATTTAAAAATTTGAAATTATTTTTTTTCAAATTTAGCGTATTTCGTTTTGAATTTATCGATACGACCTGCAGTATCAATAAGTTTAGATTTACCTGTGTAAAAAGGGTGAGACGTTCTAGAAATCTCCATTTTGAAAACTGGATACTCGACACCTTCATGCGTGATTGTTTCTTTAGTTTCAACAGTTGATTTTGTGATGAATACATCATCGTTAGACATGTCTTTAAAAGCGACTAATCTGTAGTTTTCTGGGTGAATTCCTTTTCTCATTTTGTAAATCTTTAAATGTATGATTATAATTTGTTTCGCGGCTTTTTACAATAAAAAGGTGTAAACGCCTTATAACCTTTTGTTAATTATGTTTTTATTTTAGGGTGCAAATATAATACTATTACCCAATACTGCAAACAAAATATCATTATTTTTTATTTTGAAATCGCTTTGACTAAAAATCTGATACTAAAAGATTTATTACTTAAGAAAAATCTATGTAATTTTGTATCCGATTTGCGTGAGTGATTACTTCACATTGATTTAATTTTCATCGGAGTTCAGTGAACTTCGTTCGGAGTAGAAATCCTTTTTTTGTGGCTTTTTTCAAGACATAAAAAAAGATAGTAACGGATAGCACAACCTGAAAAGGCACGCCCAAAGAAAACAAGTATGTCTGATAGAAAAAAAGTAGCGTTTTATACACTAGGTTGTAAACTGAATTTTTCGGAAACCTCAACAATTGCCAGAAACTTCAATGATGAAGGTTTTGACAAAGTGGATTTTGAAGAAATAGCAGATATTTACGTAATCAACACGTGTTCGGTAACAGAAAATGCCGATAAGCAGTTTAAACAAGTGGTAAAAAAAGCGATGAAACTTAATGACAAAGCTTTTGTGGCCGCCGTAGGTTGTTATGCACAACTGAAACCAGAAGAATTAGCCGCTGTGGATGGTGTAGATTTGGTTTTAGGTGCGACAGAAAAATTTAAAATCACAGATTACATTAACGACCTATCCAAAAATGATATGGGCGAAGTACACAGTTGCGAAATTGAAGAAGCCGATTTTTATGTAGGCAGTTATTCAATTGGCGACAGAACGCGTGCTTTTCTAAAAGTGCAAGATGGTTGCGATTATAAATGTACCTATTGTACAATTCCTTTAGCACGTGGAATTTCGAGAAGTGATGCTTTGGAAAATGTATTGAAAAATGCCAAAGAAATTTCAGAGCAAAACATAAAAGAAATTGTATTAACAGGTGTAAACATTGGCGATTACGGTAAAGGCGAATTTGGTAACAAAAAACACGAACATACGTTTTTAGAATTAGTACAAGAATTAGACAAAGTGGAAGGCATTGAAAGACTCAGAATTTCTAGCATTGAGCCTAATTTACTAAAAAACGAAACCATAGAATTTGTAAGTAAAAGTAGAACATTTGTGCCACATTTTCATATTCCCTTACAAAGTGGTAGCAATGAAATTTTAGGAAAAATGAAGCGCCGTTACCAACGTGAAATTTATACGGAACGCGTAAATAAAATTAAAGAAGTAATGCCACACGCGTGTATTGGTGTGGATGTAATTGTAGGATTTCCTGGTGAAACCGACGAGCACTTTTTAGAGACTTACAATTATTTAAATGAAATGGATATTTCGTATTTACACGTGTTTACATACAGTGAGCGCGACAATACGGAAGCCGCAAATATGCCAGGCGTTGTGCCAGCCAATGTAAGAAGCAAACGCAGTAAAATGTTACGCGGCCTTTCTGTAAAAAAACGAAGAGCGTTTTATGAAAGTCAGATTGGAACAATGCGTTCGGTTTTATTTGAAAACGAAAATAAAGAAGGGTATATTACAGGTTTTACTGAAAACTATGTAAAAGTAAAAACACCTTGGAACCCAGAATTAGCGAATACCTTACACGAAATTACACTTACAAAAATTGACGATGATGGTTTAGTAAGATTGAAATTTGTGAATGTGCCAGTTTAAACTACTAACAAACCTGAATTTCGCAATAAACTTATTTGTTTTGAAAACCAAAACAATTCAAAATCTTCAAACTGAGATTCAAAGTCTATTTTAATTTCTTTTAATAAAACTGGTTGGTTTGATACTGATTTTATAGTTTTTATTAGCCAATTTGCTTGGTCTTTTTCTAATGAAATTTCAAGTGTTTCCGTTTTAAAATGAAACGACAACTTAGCCATTTCCCAAGTAGTACCTTTTTTAGATTTAGTAAAATAATCTACTATTGGTAAATTACCTATCCAAATGATTTTAGAAGTTGGTTTTAACGAAAAATCTGTAGTTTCAAAAATGGCATTTTCTATGAAATCTGGTGATATCTTAGTGTTTGGAATCTTAAAATCAAACCACTCTTGCAAATCATAATCGAAACACAACCCGTGCATATAATTGAATAACGATTTTTTTAATCCAAAACTAAACTTATCGTGATTGATTCCTGTTTTATCCATAAACTGAATGTCGTTATTTGCAAAAGTAATTTCATTTTGTTGTGGAATTACGCCAAATTCGTCTGGATTCAATCCTACAGGAGAATGTGCCGTCATAGCAAATTGATGCCAAAAACCAGATTGAATAACACCTATTTGAAATAATTGTCTCACCATTTCTAAACTATCTACGGTTTCTTGAATAGTCTGAGTAGGATACCCGTACATCAAATATGCATGAACCATAATTCCAGCTTCGGTAAAATAATTCGTGACTTTAGCTACTTGTTCCACCGTTACGCCTTTTTTTATTAATTCTAACAATCTATCTGAAGCTACTTCTAATCCACCAGAAACCGCAATACAGCCCGAAGCTTTTAGCAATACACATAAATCTTTCGTAAAACTTTTTTCGAAGCGTATATTTGTCCACCAAGAAACCACCAATTTACGTTTAAGAATTTCCAAAGCCACTTCACGCATTAAAGCTGGTGGTGCCGCTTCGTCTACAAAATGAAAACCTGTTTCGCCAGTTTGAAGAATCAATTCTTCCATCCTATCGACAAGTATTTTTGCTGCAATAGGTTCATAAATTTTTATATAATCTAACGAAACATCACAAAACGTACATTTTCCCCAATAACAGCCGTGCGCCATTGTAAGTTTGTTCCAACGACCATCGCTCCATAAACTATGCATTGGATTGGCCATTTCAATTACAGAAATATATTTATCCAAAAATAAATCTGAATAATCTGGTGTACCAACATCTGATTGCTTGTAGTCTGATTTTGTAGTGTTATTTTTATAAACAACTTCCTTATTTTCTAATAAAAAAGTACGTTTAAATTCATTGGAATTTGGGTTTTGAATGTTGGAAATTAAAAGCTCCACTGGCAATTCGCCATCATCAAGCGTAATAAAATCGAAAAACTCAAACACTCTTTTGTCTTTTAGACTTCTTAATTCAGTATTTGGAAAGCCACCACCCATAGCAATTTTGACTAATGGAAAATGTATTTTAATATATTGTGCACATCGGAAAGCGCTATATAAATTTCCTGGGAAAGGCACCGATAGTAATACCAAATTCGGTTGAATTTCTCTAACTCTTTCCTCTAAAATTTTAAGTGTAATTTTGTCAATATGAGTGATTTCCTTTGAAAGTTCAGCATACATTTCATCAAATGAATTGGCACTTCTTCCCAATCGTTCAGCATAGCGACTAAATCCAAAATTTTCATCTAAACATTCCACAATAAAATCAGAAATATCTTCTAAATACAAAGTAGCTAAATGTTTTGCTTTGTCTTGCATACCCATATTCCCAAAAGCCCATTCCATGTCGTCTAACTGATTGAAACGAGACGCTTCTGGTAAAAAATTACCACTACATATTTGACGTGCTAACGTTGGATTCTTTCCTTGTAGAAAAGCAATTACCGCGTCAATTGTTGCAATATAAACATCCCAAAGCGAAAAAATTCTTTGTGAATTTTCAGAAAAATGGGCAATTTCACCGTCAGGAATTAAATCACTTAAACCCTTTTTTGAAAACAATTCTACGATCACTTCGATACCTAAATCCATTTGAAAAGCGGAAATACTTTTCGTGTTTAGAAACCCTTTGATATATGCCGTTGCGGGATATGGCGTATTCAATTGTGTAAAAGGAGGCGTGATTAAAAGAAGGTCTGACAAAGTGAAATGTTTTTACAAAGATAAAAATTAATTGTAGATGACGAAAAATGATTATTTTTGTAAAAAAAATTATGCCAACAGATTGTATTTCATATCAAAAATCGGGTTATTTTCCTAAATTAATTGTAGATTATATTGATGAAAAACCAGAAATACAAGCGCTGTATCATCGTTTTCCCACATTAGAGAATTTTGGTGCTCAAATAGATGAAAAAGCTAAGAATTTTAGCATAGAAAATCGATTAATATTAGTAGAAGCATTAAACAATCAAAATAAAAACTTCCCAATTTCACAAGTAACCCAAGCTAATATTGAATTACTAAAATCGGATAAAACATTTACTATTACTACTGGTCATCAATTAAATTTATTTTTAGGTCCGGTTTATTTTATCTATAAAATTGCTTCCACTATTAATTTATGTAAGCAATTAAAACAAAACTATTCGGAGTACAATTTTGTTCCAATATATTGGATGGCTTCTGAAGATCATGATTTTGAAGAAATAAATCATTTTGATTTGAATAACCAAAAAATTAAATGGGAAAAAGATAGTTTTGGACCTGTTGGTAGATTATCAACTGAAGGATTAGATGCTGTTTGTAAAGAATTTGGAGAACTAATTGGGTTGGGTTCAACTGCTGAATATCTAAAAAACTTATTCGAAAAAACCTATTTAGAGCATCCTAATTTAGCGGATGCTACTCGTTTTTTAGCCAATGAACTTTTTAAATCCGAAGGTTTAGTAATTATTGATGGAGATGATACAAATCTGAAATCACTTTTCGTACCATATATTAAAGACGAGTTACTTCTTCAGAATTCTTTCGCAACAGTTTCGAAAACAATTTCACAATTAAAAAGATATGAAGTTCAAGTAAATCCAAGAGAAATAAACCTATTTTACATAGAAGACACGTTACGGGAACGAATTATTTTTGAAAACAATCTTTATAAAGTTAACCATACAGATATTCAATTTACAGAATCAGAAATTATTAAATTGATTAATGATTCACCGGAAAAATTTAGTCCAAACGTCATTTTAAGACCTTTATATCAAGAAGTTATTTTACCGAATTTAGCATATATTGGAGGTGGAGGCGAAATTGCGTATTGGTTAGAATTGAAAAATAATTTTGAAACTCAAAAGGTTATATTTCCTATTTTAATATTAAGAAATTCATTTGTAATTGCAACGAAAAAGGAGGCATTAAAAATGAAAAAATTAGAAATTTCCTTTCCAGAATTATTTCTCAAGCAACACGAATTAGTAAATCAAAAAACCAAAGAATTTTCGAATATTAAAATTGATTTTTCGGAACAAAAAGAAACGATAAGAAAACAGTTTTCTGAAATATTAAAAATCGCTGAACAAACTGATAAATCGTTTATTGGTGCCGTTAAAGCTCAAGAAAAGAAGCAATTAAAAGGGTTAGAAAACTTAGAAAAACGTTTGTTAAAAGCTGAAAAACGAGTACATTCTGAAAAACTGGAACGCATATCCGAAATACAAAACCAATTATTTCCAAATGGAAGTTTACAAGAACGGAAAAGTAATTTTAGTGCGTTTTATTCTGACCAATTTGTAAATGAAATTATTTCACAATCCAATCCATTAGAAACACAATTCAAGTTAATTTCTATATAAAACTCTTTTGATTTACCAAAAACACTTTTATGGTTTAGAATTAAATAGTACATTTGCAAAAAAAATTAAGAAAAATGGCTACAAATAGAACATTTACAATGATTAAACCAGATGGCGTGGAAAACGGACATATTGGTGGAATTTTAAACATGATTACAGAAGGCGGTTTCAAAATCGTTTCTATGAAATTAACGCAATTAACTGTAGCGGATGCTCAGAAATTTTATGCGGTGCACTCAGAAAGACCTTTCTTTGGTGAATTAGTTGAATTTATGACTCGTGGACCAATTGTTGCTGCAATTTTAGAAAAAGATAATGCAGTTGAAGATTTTAGAGCCTTAATTGGTGCTACAAATCCAGCAGATGCAGCTGAAGGAACAATCCGTAAAAAATATGCTACTTCAATTGGAGAAAATGCCGTACACGGTTCTGATTCAGATGAAAATGCTGCTATCGAAGGTGCTTTCCATTTTGCTGGTAGAGAGCAATTCTAAAAATAGAAAAAGGTATAAAAAAAGGTGATTTGAAATTTCAAATCACCTTTTTTTATACCTTAAACCTAAGACCTTATGCCCTTAACCATTTCACCTAAAGACAATTTCATTAATTAAATCTTTGCCTAGTTCTTCGTTTAGCATTTTTATAATTTTGGATTTTCCGTATTCTAACTCTTGTTTTACAACAGAAGAATTTAACTTTACGTACAAAGTCTGTTTTTTTAATTCAATTTGTTCCGTATAATTTTTAAAAGCCGGACCCATCATTTTATACCATGTTTCTTTAACATTTATAACATCCAAACCTGCTTCAAGCTTCGTGGATTTCATAAACTCTTTCATTACATCACCAATAGAAAAATCGTCATTAAATCGTTTCATTTTTATTTTCTTTTATCGTAAGGTATAAATTTCTTGTAATAATACGTAATTTTAGTTTCATTTTCTAAAACTAGTTCGTCTTCAGATACCGAAACAACTTTTTCTTCCCATTTGGTAAATTTAGATTTCGTTTTCAAAAAATAACAACCTGCACTATCTATAACCCTAATTTTATCCTGTAATACACCACTTAAAAAAGTACCATCAAGTTGCGGCGCTACTTTCTGACGAATTCCCTTTAAGTTATTTAAAGAAATATAATCAATAAATTCATTTACTTGATAGGCTTTTTTATTTCCATCTGGAAAGACTACTTTCTCAATTTCCCAATAGCCGTTTAATTGTGTTATTTCTTCTTTTGTTGGTTTTGAATTACAGGAAATTAAAACTACAGAAAGCAGTGCAGAGTAAAAATAATTTTTCATTTATAGAAGTGTTTATTGATGTAAATGTACAAATATTTTTATCCAATAAAAAAATGAAAATCATTTTGAGGATTAAAAATAAAGACTATATTTGCACTCGCATTCACGGGGTGTAGCGTAGCCCGGTTATCGCGCCTGCTTTGGGAGCAGGAGGCCGCAGGTTCGAATCCTGCCACCCCGACAAACGACTTCAATTATTTTGAGGTCGTTTTTTTTTAGCCTTCACTTCACTAACAGACCCTAAATAACAAAGTATTTTTTTATCTTATAAAAACAATAATAAAATAATTATCTAAATAATTCTTTTTTGTTTAATTATTTACTACTTTTGTTAAACAAAATAAACTTTATGAAATCAAACTTTATGATTGAAGACAACATACTTACAAATATATCTGTAGAAGATATAGGAAACGATCATTTATACACTTCATTGGAGACACCAATGGTTGCAGATGCGTTTTCAAAATCGGACACAGAAAAAAAAGAAATTATTGCGTTTCATTTTACAGAAATTATGAAAGCATTGGATTTAGATTTGACCGACGACTCTTTAAAAGGAACTCCGGAACGAGTGGCAAAAATGTACATTGAAGAAATTTTTTCAGGATTAAATCCTAAAAATAAACCTAAAATGGCGCTTTTCGAGAACAAATACCAATACAATCAAATGTTGGTAGAAAAAAACATCACCTTTTACTCAAATTGCGAACATCATTTTGTACCAATTTATGGAAAAGCACATGTAGCTTATATTTCTTCCGGAAAAGTAATTGGTTTATCTAAATTAAATAGAATTGTGCAGTATTATGCAAAACGACCTCAAGTTCAAGAGCGATTAACTATGCAAATTGCCGAAGATTTAAAAATAGCATTAGAAACCGAAGATGTAGCCGTTATTATTGATGCCAAACATCTTTGTGTATCATCACGTGGGGTAAAAGACGAGAGTTCGGCAACAGTTACCACCTCTTTTAATGGAGCATTTAATACACCTCAAAAAATTAATGAATTATTACAATTAATTCATAATTAATTTATTTTAAAAACATTTTATTAAATTCTATCTTTTCACTAAAGATAGAATTTTTTTTATAGTATATATTTCTATCTTTGTGTAAATTAAAGTTACTATTTATGCTTATAATTGGTATTGCTGGCGGAACAGGTAGTGGAAAAACTACAGTTGTGCATCAAATTATGAACGAATTGCCTTCTACAGAAGTTGGTGTGATTTCTCAGGATTCCTATTACAAAGAAACCAACAACTTAACTTACGAAGAACGCACTAAAATTAATTTTGATCATCCACGCGCTATTGATTTTGATTTATTGATTTCGCATTTAAAAGAATTAAAAGCTGGTAACATTATAAACCAACCTATTTATTCTTTTGTAACGCATAACAGAACAGATGATACCATTAGCACGCATCCCAGAAAAGTAATGATTGTGGAAGGCATTTTAATATTTACCAATCCTGAAATTAGGGATTTATTTGATATAAAAATATTTGTTCATGCGGATTCTGATGAGCGATTAATTCGTAGACTAAAACGAGATATAGCAGAAAGAGGAAGAGATATGGAAGAAGTATTAACTAGATATCAAACCACTTTGAAACCCATGCACGAACAATTTATTGAGCCTACAAAAGCGTTTGCAGATATAATAATTCCAAATGACAAATACAATACAGTTGCCATTGATGTGGTGCGAGCAGTTATTAATCAACGAATTGAAAAATAATGATTAAGAAATTTCAAAACCTTCTTCAAAAATTTCCTTTGCTAAGCTTTTTAGGAAACAAATATTATTTAACCCTTATTGGTTTCATTATTTGGATGCTTTTTTTTGATAATTATTCCTATTTTGAACATCGCTTTTTAAACGACCAAATTGATGAATTAAATGATAATAAAAAATATTACAAATCTGAAATTGCAAAAGATAGTATTAAAATTAAAAATCTTAAAAACGATAATATGACGGAAAAATATGCTCGCGAAAAATACTTTATGAAAAAGGACAGCGAAGATATTTACATCATAGAATTTGAAGAAGATAAAATAAAAGATAGTTTACTTGAAGCAAAAAAGTAACCTTCAAAAAAGTAAGTTTTCAAATCAAAAACAAATCAATGAAAACACAATTATTTCAAGATTTTGATGCGGTTTCATCTAAACAATGGAAACAACAAATTCAATTTGAATTAAATGGCGCAGATTATAATGACACCTTAATTTGGGAAAGTTTAGAAGGAATAAAAGTTAAACCTTTTTACCATTCAGATGATAGTATTTCCACCCATACCTCAAATACAAAAACCACAGCGTTTACTATTTTACAACAAATTTTTGTACACGACATTCAAATGTCTAACAAAAAAGCAAAAGAAAGCTTAAACCGTGGAGCAGAAAGTATTTTATTTACAATAGAATCCGATAAAATTGACATCACAAAACTAATGGCTAATTTGCCTTTAGAAAATGTAGTTTATTACTTCCA
>Ga0164294_10001291_pt1 | contig 23346 bp, 26 predicted proteins | sample GEODES005metaG_FD_111479 | JGI IMG/M metagenome (GOLD analysis project Ga0164294, IMG submission 111479) | Oligotrophic lake water microbial communities from Sparkling Lake, Wisconsin, USA - GEODES005 metaG | ecosystem: Environmental > Aquatic > Freshwater > Lake | place: USA: Sparkling Lake...
CGAAACTGAACTTGCTGAACGCTATAAAGTGCACATGACCCCGACCGTCCTATTTGTTAATCATGAGGGGGACGTTGTAGGAAATTCCATCCTTGGCGGTGATCACCCCAACTACATTACCCTATTTGATAAGTCACTCGCAGAGGCAAGTACAAAAATGGCAGGTAAACGTGTTCGGGTCAGATAGCTACGCAAGCGTCATACAGTAAATTGATAGTCAGCCGAACAAAAAATTATCAATAGCGCAAAACATCACGACCAAATACCTTGCGCTGGTATAGTACGTATGAACTCTCACACCACATGCTAGCCACTGCTGCCGCATGCTGGATTAAAACTACATAGAACGCTGTGATCGACAAATGACTTCGAGTATTTCATTGAGCTTAAAAGGACAACGCGCGCTAGTCACAGGCGGTGCTTCTGGTATTGGCCTGGCTATTACACAAGCACTGGTAGCGCAGGGCGCTAACGTGATTATCTGCGGTACAAAAACTGAAGCTCTGTCCCAAGCCAAAGCAGCGCTGCCAGAAATTCTTACCTGCATAACCGACATAGCAACTGAAGCAGACGTCTTAAAAATGTTTTCTCAGATCGATACCGCCTGGGGTGGACTCGACATACTCATTAATAACGCGGGTATCGCTGGTCCCACGGCAGCCATAGAAGATATAACGCTCGCTGATTGGTCGCAGTGCATGGATGTGAATTTAACCGGCACGTTCTTATGCACTCGTGGTGCTGTACCCGCTATGAAGCAGCAACGCAGCGGTAGCATTATCAATATTGGCTCGGTCGCTAGCCGCTTGGGCTTTCCTCAGCGCTCGCCCTACTCCGCCACAAAATATGGCGTGATTGGCCTCACTGAAACCTGGGCGACTGAACTTGGCCCGCATGGAATCCGTGTGAATGCTGTCTTGCCGGGTATCGTCGAAGGACCGCGACAAGACCGCGTGCTGTCAGCCAGTGCAAGCACGGCCGGTGTGAGCGTCGATCAAATGCGTGAACGCGTATTGCAGCGAGTATCACTACGTAAAATGGTGAGCGCCGATGATATTGCCTCAGCTGTGATTTTTTTATGTTCATCAGCGGGTGCGTCAATTACCGGACAAAGTCTGTCTGTCGATGGCAACGTAGAGACCCTAGTACGCTAAGTTCAAACACAACGATGTTAATCATTCGTTCAAATACAAATTTATTAAGTAAAGAAAAGATATTGTGAAACAAGCACTCGTTACTCTCGACATGGAAGGCGTACTCACACCAGAGATTTGGATTGCCGTTGCAGAAAAAACGGGTATTGCTGAATTACGCCGCACCACACGTGACGAACCCGACTACGACAAACTTATGCAAGGTCGATTGGCGATTCTTGATCGGCATGGATTAAAGCTGTCCGACATCCAGAAAGTCATTGAAACATTAGAACTGCTACCTGGCGCTCGCGCCTTTATGGATACTTTACGCTCGCACGTACAGGTACTGATTTTGTCAGACACCTTTGAGCAATTTGCCGCCCCTTTTATGCGTCAGCTAGGTATGCCCACGTTGCTTTGTCATACGCTGATTGTAGAAAACGACAAAATCGTTAATTACAAATTACGCCTACCTGATCAAAAACGCGAAGCCGTTGCAGCATTTAAAAAACTAAACTATCGGGTGATTGCCGCCGGTGATTCATTCAATGACACCTCGATGCTGAAAGAAGCCGATGCAGGATTCTTGTTCCACGCACCAGATACTATCAAGGCCCAATTTCCTGAATTTAAAGCCGTCGATGAGTTTGACGATTTACTCTTATTAATAAATAAAGCTATACATCCTACGAACTAAGTAATGAACTGAATGATGATGCGGAGGACCTCGTGATTCCATGGCAAACTGTTTGGTACTATGTTTCACAATTTATATTGATTCTTTTTTCGCTGATCGAACTTTTGCTCGCTGCGAAATTGGATATGCCGAATTCGTTGATATCACTGGTGCTTGGCGTAGTACTCGCCGTGATCGCCTACTTTAAATACCGCCGTCGCCGTAGACGCTATGAAACAGACTTTGAACAAGAATATTAATAATTTATTTCCAAACATAAAATAATTCATTTTAGAGAAACGTATGACGACATCGACACCACGCGTTGCCTTGATTACAGGCGCAGGAACTGGCATAGGAAAAGCAAGCGCAAAAGCGCTGTTAGGTGCTGGCTATCAGGTTGTTTTGTCTGGCCGTAATGCAGACAAACTCGAAAAAGCGATACAAGAAATCGGCGGAACATCAGATAACTGTCTAGCAGTCGCTTGTGATGTAGGCAAACCCGAGAGCGTGAAAGCCATGTTTGCCAAACTGAAGGCGAAATTTCATCGGATAGACGTGCTATTTAATAACGCCGGCACCTTCACAACCGCCACGCTAGCAGAGGACATCAAATACGAAGATTGGATTAGTGTGGTTGATACCAACCTCACTGGATCATTTTTGTGTGCGCAAGAAGCCATACGCATGATGAAAGAGCAATCACCTAAAGGTGGTCGTATCATCAACAATGGATCAATCTCAGCGCATGCGCCACGTCCACTGTCTTTACCCTACACCGCAACCAAACACGCGATTACAGGCCTCACCAAATCGATCGCACTGGACTATCGCAATGACAATATCGCTTGCAGCCAAATCGATATTGGCAATGCAGCGACTGAGATGACACAGAAAATGGCGAATGGCATTTTACAGGCGGATGGTACGACCAAGGTAGAACCGCGCATGAATGCCGATCACGTTGCGCAGGCCGTGCTTCAGATTGCTCAGCTGCCGTTAGAAAGCAACGTGCTGTTCATGACTATTATGGCGACCAACATGCCGTATGTTGGCCGCGGCTAATCAGGTAGCTACCTTAGTTACGTGATTAGTTACGTGCAGCGATATACGACACCATATGAGGCATGTGCTCATCGGCATGCCCCTCATCGCTCGCCATTGAAATAGTTTTCATGATGGCCGACGCTACCAAATGATCGGCATGCGTATCAGATGCATAGGTCGTGTAGTAACCCAGATCTTTGAGGGCGTTGGATAAGGTGAACTTCAGATTTGAGGTATCACCGTCATTCAGTAAATAGGGTTTCAATCGTTCCAATGCCATGCCACCGCCACCGCCTTTGGCCAACACATCAACAAAGGCAGCGGGATCAATGCCTGATTTGCGCGCGCACGCAGCAGCTTCAGCAATCACTGTTACGGTCCCAAGTGACACATAGTTATGCAGCAATTTCATTTGATGTCCTGCGCCAACGGCTCCTACATGATTAATGTTTTCTGCAAAACAGGCTAGCAAGGGCTTGATTTCTTCAAAGGTTTGATCATCACTGCCGACTAAGAGATTCAGTCGACCCTCTGCTGCTTCTTTAGGGGTGCGCGTCATCGCCGCATCGATCATTACGCCACCGGCTTTTTGTACTTGCTTAGCTAACTGTTGAGTAGCCGAGGGTATAGACGTCGAACAATCAATGACGATAGTTCCCGACCTCAAACCTTGAATCAATCCATCCGACCCAGTCAATACAGCTTCCACTTGAACAGCACCGGTAACACACAACAGAATAATGTCTGCCTCTGCACCGAGTGCTTTGGGTGTTGTTACTGTTTTTACACCTTGGGCTAACAACGAAGTGAGCGGCTGGTTACCCGCATGCTCCATGACTGTCAGCGTATAGCCATGCTTGACTATGTTGCTAGCGATACCGTGACCCATCAAACCTATACCTATCATTCCTATTTTTTTCATTTTTATTCTCTGTAATGAGTGAGTTTTACGTTTGCGTCGATTTCAAAAGCGATGCAAAGCGATGCAAAGCGAATTGTTATGTTATGACCACTGAATCAATCACTAGGCTTTAGCAATCGGCACGAGCCGGAAAATAGCCTGCGCGTACCGGACTGGCTACCATGATCAAAAATGCTTCCTGAACTGCATATGCTTCGCGTTCACGCGTATACCAAAGCACACATTTCTCATGTATCGATAGCTCTGACTTGGATGGTGGCAGATTTATCTGCTGCAAGTAATGCACCATCTCATGCAACAGCACTGATCGATCAAACAAATTTGTCTCAGGCTTAAGTTTATCATCGAGATAAACAGTCATACCACCTTGATAGTGTCCCAGCACAGTACATTTTGACTCACAGGCGAGCTGACTCAGATCGTCTGACGATAGATAGGTGACGGTGGGGTACTGCTCTGGCAAGGGATAACGAGTCAATCGTTGTAGCGTTGAGAAAATTAATGGAACTAATTCTTCTTTGTTGATGTTCAGACGAGCACCTGCAAAATCATCAAGAAATTTTTGTTGATCACCCTTATATTTTTCGTACATACCGCTATTACTCGTGGAATCAGTCGTAATCGCCTGCCCGATAGAGATCGGAAATAAAATTACGAAAAATAGACAGCGAAAAAACCAGCGATTAACTGAATCATTCTCCATGTAATCAGTTTAGGGAGTTGTGAAATCAAACACTAAATTTAGATAACGCCTGCCAACTAAATCTTTGGTCATCACTATTGATTGTGCACCTAATTGCGCCTCAAGCGTAAATCGCCCACTGGCCGGGGGATTGATGTAAAAAAAAGGGCCTAAGGCTTTCGCTTCTACCATCAACTCGCCGGAGACATTTTTTACTCGAATGAGTATTTCTTTACTGTCGATCAGCTGACCATTATTTCGGAGCACCAGCTGTATCGGATATTTCGGTGCCTGAGCTTCTAAAAAGGCTCGCTCGTCGTCGCCGTTGCCACCAGTGATAAATGTATACTCACCTTGACGCTGAAGTTTAATATCATCGGCATGTGCTGAAGATGCGCACAAGAAGCACGCAAGCGCGCAAACCACGAATGACTTTAGCGATTTAGACAACATACCAGCTGGCTGAGTTAGCATAATTTATATTCAAATGACTGTGGTTTAAAAACCGATTTGCAAACTAAAACACGCGTGCTTCATTAACGTGGGAATTCTGGAAACCAACTATGATAATAATGAAAAAAATCAGTCTGTGCCTGGTTTTACTTCTAAGCGCGATTAACTATGCTTTCGCTCAGAATTTACCTCCATCCCTGCAGGGTAACTGGTCGGGTGTTTGGTATGTCGGCATGAGTAGCGGCAAGGTTAACTTACGCTTAGACGCGAATGGTGGTGGACGGATTAGCTTTACTAATTTTGAAGAATTTAGTGATAACGACATCCCGATCAGCAAACTATCGGTCGAGGGTGACACGGTAAAATTTTCCGTACCGAGCAATGGGAATGCAGAATTCTCCATCAACCTAAAATTTAAACAAGAAGCCAAGAGCTTAGACGGGGGCGGAAAATTCGATGGCGCTGGCGCAAAAATCGTTTTCAATAAAGTAGATTGAATCCGAATTTTTTGCCTGTGCCGACAGCTACTAGACTGAAGTAGGCAAATTTCTTTGTAAAGCAAAACTCGCAGTTCGGTGGGTCATCAAACAAATAAATACTGACCCACCAAAAATATCAACTCTTCGCTAACTCTATTTATTCGCTGGGCAGCGATTTTATATACTTTGCGAGCATCTTAATTTCATCGTCTTTCAAGGTATTCTTAAAGCTGGGCATCGAACCCTGACCTTTGATAATCGTGTTGTAAACACCTGTCTCATCTAAGCTGGTACCGGCTAATTTCGGGCCACCCTTGCCAGCTTTCATGCCAAACATCCCATGGCACCAGCTACAACTATTGGCAAAAATTTTTCGTGCTTCTTGGTTAGCCGCATCCTGCGCTTCTTGAGCAAACACCGACGTACTCAGCAACGCTACTAAAGCTAAACCCATCAAACCTTTTTTTGCATTGAATCTTTGCACGATACTTACTCCAGAATCAAACTACCGTACGCCTAAATAAAAGACGTAAACATCAAATCTAAAAGCAAAAAAGAAAAGCGGCAAGTTTTCACTTGCCGCTTCTCTCAACTCAACATTACTTCAGCGAGTAAACGATCAGCTGACCATTATCAGTCGGCATTTCGCTAAATGGTTTGCCGAACAGTGGGCCATAGTTACCGGCCACGTGGCTACCCCAACCAGTCACAACAGCAACGTACTGCTTGCCTTTAGCGGTGTAGCTAATCACGCCGCCGTGGTGGCCGAGACCATTGTTGTGGCTCCAGAGCTCTTTACCTGTTTTTGCATCCAAGGCCTGGAATACACCATCTGCACCTGGAACAAATAACAGATCACCTTTGGTTGACAACAACGATGCCAACACTGGGTATTTGTACTCTACGCGCCAAGCACTCTTACCAGTGATAGGATCACGCGCCTGAATCGTGCCGTAGGCTTGCTTACCTTTTGGATGAGTTGCAGTCCATGATGCGCCGAAATAGTTTTGGCCTGAGAAATCTTTAGGACGCTCGGCTTTAACTACTTCTAGATCAAAACACCATTCCTGAGTAGCCTTATACATCAGGCCAGTTTTTGGACTGTAGCTACCTGCGTTCCAGCTAATAGCGCCGTCAATCGCTGGGCACATATTAGGGAATTTACCTTCGGTGAAATCTACACGACCAATCAACTCACCCTTGTTGGATACGCCTTTGATGTAGTTGAATGTCTCACCAATCATGTAAGCATTTTCAACGTTTAGCTTGTTACCACCACCAATCTTGGCGCCATCGTAAACAAAGATCATGCCGCCTTTGTTTGGATGAACAACATAGTCTTTACCACCTTTAGAAATACGCATGAACTCACCCACGGCGCTATCAAAATCCCATGCGTCATGTGGCATTTCCTGGAAGTAGGACTTCAGCTTGCCGGTATCTGGATCGAGAACGATAACTGAAGATGTGTACAGATTGTCGCCTGGACGTGAACCCTCTGTTTTCCAGTTAGCACCCGCGTAGTCATAGTCAGGTGCTGGATTAGCAGTACCCCACCAAATCGAATTGGTCTTAGGATCATACTGACCTGTCATCCAACCGCCGCCGCCACCCGTTTTCCATGTGTCGTTACCCCATGAATCACGTGAGCGCTGATCACCACCGATAGTGTCAAACTGCCAGACTGTATCGCCTGTCTCTGCATTCACAGCAAAGATAGGACCGCAGCAGCCGGACAACTCACCACCGTTAGAGCCGATGATCACTTTGTCTTTCACAACCAACGGAGCACCGGTAAATCCTTTGTTACCTTTTTCGACGGTCATAACCATCTTGTCCCAAACAGGCTTACCTGTTTTCATGTCCAAGGCGATCATGCGGCCATCAACTGTACCCATGTAAACCTTACCGTAGGCAACCGCGATACCACGGTTGTACGGATTGTAGAAAGTACCCTCGCCGCGCTCATTATCGAGCTTAGCCTGGTAACTCCAGATAGGCTTACCGTTTGTACCATCAAGCGCCCAAACTTTGCCGCTGGCGGAGGTGTAATACAAAATACCGTCAACTGCCAATGGGAAAGATTGAATTCCGCGCTTAGTCGCGTTCGGAGTATGAATCCATGAAACGCTCAGGCTCTTTACGTTAGCTGTGTTGATTTGATCAAGACCACTGTGGTGGTAGCCATCAAATGATTGGTGATACATCAACCAGTTGTTTGGATCGTTTTGCGCATTTAAAAGCTTGTTCCATGTGACATCAGCAGTTGCTGAAGCAGCTCCGATCAGCATCAGGCTAGTGGCCAGTGCTTTGATTTTAAATTCTAGTCTCTTTGTCATTTTTATAGGCTCCTCTTAGTTTTTTGTGAAGGTGCTGTTACTGCTCAATGTAACGATTATCTTCATTCAAATTACTTTACTCACCATCAAAAGCAAGCAAAGTTAAGATACGTCCTAATGTGATTTATAACAAGAAATAATTTAAACCTATTACTGATTTCCGACTTGGGTTATTAATTAAATAAGAAAATACATATAGTGCAGCTCTAACTTACGATGCACCGCAAAAAAATAGCAGCACAGAATTTTGCGACGCATCATTTATGCTGCTGTGCACACTAAATCTATAAAGATATTTTTGAATGTAAAAGCCCGTCAGCGCCAAGGCAATACTGGTGACACTGTGTGCGCAGCGCTCTTTTAATTCACGCGGATTTACCGTCCGGCCTCACAATCAGTACGCATTACATTGCCTGCACTATCTTGGGTCCAGCTGTCACCATAACGGCCATATACCAATCGCAAGACACCTTCTAGATTTATTTTCTCGACTGGATCGTTAAAAGATCGACTCTCTAATTTAGCTAGGGCTTCATCTTTTTTGATGCCGCTCTCGCGCCAAGACATAGCCTCTGAAGCAAATTTTCCGATGTCAGCGCAGGTCATGCTACCCAATGGATAAGGAGCAGCAAACGCACAAACATTAAAGCCCGCTAATGCCATTAGAAGAACTAGCTTATGTATATTTTTATTCATTTTGTTTTATGATTGTTGTTGAAGAAAAAAATTAAACGAGTTTAAACCTCGGAAAATCTCTGAAATAGTAGCTTACCATTTGATGGTGTCGCTTAAAAATAAGCTACTAAGACTCGGATTAACTATAAATAAAAATTTACCGCAGACCTCATCATGTATTTAATAAAAATTATAAGCAGAATATCGATCATCTTCTCGCTATCGATGGTATCCATGCACAGTGCTCATGCGGATTCATTTAAAGATTGTCCGGAATGCCCCGAAATGATCGCACTTCCCGCTGGCAGCTTTGCTATGGGAACTGACACCATCAATGAAGAGGATGCGAACTGGCCCAAAAGAACCGTCCAGGTAAAAGCATTTGCAATGAGCAAATTCGAAGTCTTACAAGACGAGTGGCAAGCCGTCATGGGTAATCGTCCGGGTGGTTTCAAAGGTGAACGCTTACCGGTAGAACAAATTACCTGGAAACTCGCCAAAGAATTTACGCGCAAGCTAAGTGAAAAAACCGGCAAAAACTACCGCCTCGCATCAGAAGCCGAATGGGAATACGCCGCTCGTGCAGGGACTGAATCTGACTACTATTTTGGTAACGACGTAGCTCGACTTCCAGAACACGCTTGGTTTGAAGAAAACTCGAATGAAACCACACATACGGCGGGTCAGAAATTGCCTAACAAATTCGGCCTGTATGACATGTATGGCAATGTGGCGGAATGGACTGACGACTGCTGGAATAAAGATTATAGCGGCGCACCCACCGATGGCTCCGCCTGGGTGACGGGTGACTGCTCTGTGCGCGTTGTTAGAGGTGGCTCGTGGTTCAATAAAACTCGCTCATTCAAATCATCAACACGCATGAAATTCTCGTCGGAGATTCGCTACAGCAGCCGTGGACTAGGCTTTCGAGTCGTGCGCGACGCGCCCTAGGTAAGTTCGTATCAAGAGCGCGCAGGGCGCACTCTGCTTAGCTGCGGTTATTTGGCGTGCGCTCGTCTTCATACTCGCCGTGATACCACGTACCGCTGAATAGCTTTCCTTCCGGCGTCTTCATTTGTCCATGGCCATGGGGGTGACCATCTTTCCAGGCGCCTTCATACCAACTACCATCATCATGTTGATAATGGCCTTTACCGTTTTGCAAACTGTTTTTCCATTCGCCGGTATAGACACCATCTTTACGCGTTAACTTGCCCTGCCCCTCGGCCCAACCCTCGACCATCTGTCCTTCGTAGACGCCCGTAATTTTGCCGTCTAAAAACCAAATGAGTTTGCCTCTGCCATGAGCTTTCCCTTTTTTACAGGCCCCTGCCCAATTGATGCTCTCACCTTCTTGCGGGAAGATATTGGCGACCTTGCAACCCTCTGCATCTTTGATCCACTGGACTTCATCAGCGTGCGCACTAGCGAAGAATAACAATAGCGCACACACGAATAATTTAGGTTTAGACAGGGTTGGCATGTTTAGCGCTCCGAAAAAATAGTCCCATTCGCTTTGATGTCTTAATAATAATTAAGACACGAAATTCATCCTTTAGATTATTCCCATATACCTTTTGAAAATCAATATACGGCTCGCTTATTTAGTTTTGCAAATGATACTTGCCAATGCCGCCACGGCTGAATTGGGTGGAATCGCTGTCCATGCCTCGGTCTCTGTCTCGTCTCGGATGATCTGACCTGCAGCTTTTTCCTTGGAATACGTCACCAACTTAAGCACCCTCGATTGGGCATGCACACAATCATATTCACGCGTAATTTGACGCGAGCGTTCAGCCCGATCACTCGGTGTTTTGAAATCATGGATGGTATGGGTAATGATGTTCTCACCGGCTCGCTGAGTGGAATTAGGCGGCAAATAAAAATTAAATTTATCGCTCTCGAAATAGGTCTGCCATTCTTCAGCAAACACAGCGCATGAGCTGAGTATCAATCCCACAAACAACAGTCGCTTGGTTTTTTTACTTTTTTTCATAGTACGTCTCCACGGCTTTTGTAGGAATATTTTGGCATTCGCTACTACAGCTATATCAGCTGTTACAACTAGGGATCTAATGTTTTGGGTAAAAAAATTATCACGATCAGAGTGGCAGCAGAGGTAGTAGCCATCAACTACATCACCATTGAGCGGACTCCTAAAAAATAGCGAAGCGCACTCCTGAAAAACAACTACACACCCATCTGGCGAGCAAGATCATTCAAGTCCGTCGACGTATACGTAAACCGGGTTAGATCACCCTTGGCAGCAGCATTACCTACACCATATTCCAGCGGGCGCTCGACAAACGCCGTCTGCAAACCACAGGCTTTAGCCGCATCAAGATCATCTTCATGCGCGGCCACGAGCATGACCTCGGAGGGCGGCAAGTCAAAAATCTCTGCCACACCGAGATAGGTTTCGGGATCCGGTTTGTAATGACGAAATACCTCAGCCGATAAAATCAAATCCCAGGGTAGTCCTGCATTTTTTGCCATATTCGCCAGCAAACCCAAATTACCATTCGATAGCGTGGTGAGCATAAAGCGCGACTTCAGTCGCGACATACCGGGAACGGTGTCGGACCATGGACTTAACCGATGCCAAGCAAGATTTAACTGTCTACGCTTTTCTTCACTGAGATCGATAGCGAAGTCTTTCAGTATACGATCCAGAATCAATCTATGTAGATCATCAATCTTGGTCCAACCCAGTTTACCGGTACGAACTTCATCCATCGCAGGCTTGTAGCCAGCGCGCCAAGCGCTCGCAAATTTATCGCCATCGACACCCGGAATCAGCGCTGTCGCTTCGCGACTAATCGAACCATGCCAATCAACCACGGTGCCGAATACATCAAAGGCTAATACTTTGGGAGTAGTCATCGGTGTCACCTATGTCGCTATTGTGATTATTGTTTTGGTGGTGTGCGAGTCGCCTGCCAAGACACGAATTGCAATTTTCCATCGCGTTTCGCCCAGATGCTATGAAAGCGCAGTTCAATACTGAGATCTTTGTCATTTAGCTGAACATCAAAATTACCCAAGCCCGTGATGGTGGCAATACAGCCGAATGTTCTGACCTTAACATCCGAGCGACGCATCACTTTGTATTTCACCATACCGCTGCGCATAGATTCGATATACGACTGCTTGTTATCGACTACTGAACTGCTATGAATATAAACAAGATCGTCTGCGATTAATTTTTCCATAGCTGCAAAATCATTCGTCATTTGCGCCGCATAGCGCGCGTCTTCTTGCTTGATCACTTCGTCAGAATTTATCGCATCGCATGTTGCAGCGATGGCACCGTGAGTGCCAGCGAAAGCAAGCATAGCCAAGCAGAGGATGGTATAGCGTAGAGTCAACATGGGGGTCTCCTGTTTATTATTATTTTGTCGGCGCAAATATAAACGACTTATTTTGCGATGCACCAACACCTTGCAATAACGATTGCCAAAATTAGCAGCCGTTAGCCAGATTTCGCCATTGATGATACTGTAATTAAAAGAGCTTTCGTAAAAACTACTATCAACTGCGTTACCAAAACAGCATGATGAACTATGCTTTTTTACTCTGAACGTTTGGAGAGTCTGATGAAACAAATTATTTCGCGATGCACTTTATTGCTGCTACTTACTATTCCTATGCTTTCTATTGCTGATACCACGCAGTGGATTGCTGACAAACGTGGATGCAAGGTCGTTAATATCGCGCCGCAAGATGGTGAAAGCATTACCTGGAGTGGTGAATGCAAGAATGGCTTGGCTACTGGCGAAGGAACACTGACTTGGTTTCAACAAGGCGTTCAAGTTGAGACTTATAGCGGGCCGATGGTAAATGGCTACGCAGAAGGCCGTGGACGAATGGTGCGCGGCAGTGGTACCTACTTCGGCGAGTGGAAAAAAAGTATGCAACATGGCAAAGGCCGCTTTGAAGATGCTGACGGCAGTTGGTATCAAGGCGAATGGGAGAATGGCCAACCTCATGGACGCGGCCAAATGCTCACGCCTGAGGGAGAACTACTCAAAGGCTATTGGAATAAAGGTGAATTCGAAGAAGCTGGTGCTATGCCTGGAAGAACCTAAGCATTTTTATTTAGCTCACTTAAGCACTCAAAAAAATCAACACCGGCGTATGACCACGAATGAGGTCATACGCCTTATTATGCAGCGCATAATTTAAAACACTCTGCATAATTACCGTAACTATGACTACCCGAATTTCCCGCACTGCTTTTCTGACCTTATTACTGATTGCCGTCATGATGGGCGGAAATCACGTCGCTGCGCGATTCGCATTTAATGATTCTGTCAGTGTGATTACAGCGGTAATTTTTCGTAGTGGTGTAACCGCCATCATCATCACTTTACTTTTACTTCAACAGAAAGTACGCATACAATTTTCGGCACGCCACAAACAAGTAATGCCTGTGATTGGCGTGTTGGTGGCTATACAAAGTTTTTGTCTCTATTCGGCAGTCGCCCGACTCCCTATTGCATTAGCGTTATTAGCTTTTAATACCTATCCCTTGTGTAGCGCATTTTGGGCGCGTGTCCTGTACAAACACCGCGCTGAACCCTTCGTTTTAAAAGCGATGCCCGTAATGTTGCTAGGACTAGCACTAGCCCTTGATGTATTCGGTGCCGCATCGGGTCTGGGTGCAGCGGCACACTGGCAGCAAATTGGGGCGGGCGTAGGTTTCGCGATTGCAGCGGCAGCGACCTTTGCGCTCGCTATGATTTTGACTCAACATGAAGCAGTTGATCTGGATGGTCGTGTAAGAACAGCGATGACCATGAGTATGGTGGTGCTACTCGCTTCCGCGTTTGCTGTCGTAAGTGGTGGATGGTCCCTGCCACGCACCGCACTAGGATGGTGGGGATTAGGGGGACTAACGGCACTATATGGAACCGCGTTCACATTAATGTTTAGCCTGTTGCCACGACTAGGCGTGGTTGGCAATTCAGCCATCATGAATATCGAACCGGTATTTGCCTTAGTTTTAGCTTGGCTGTTACTCGGTCAAGCGATCGCACCGATACAAGTTGTCGGTGCTTTAATCGTGGTGTCTACCGTGATGGTGCTAGGCTTGCGTCGCAGGTAAACTGATCTCTTCCGGTAAAACAGTTTATCGTTCTTTGAAAAGGCTACGTCGCATGGACAAAATAGATTTTTCTCCTTGGCAGGTCCCTCATGCCACCAAATTGCGTCTGAATGAATTTGATACTTCTCCACCCGAGGAGCTGGAGCTAGATGAAGATGATCTCAAACATCATCAAACCAAATTAGAAGAAAAGCTGAATAAATTGCAATCTTTGTTCTATTCCTCAAAATCAAAGGCCATATTGCTGATTTTGCAGGGCATGGATACATCGGGTAAAGATGGCGTGATTCGTCATGTGTTTTCGCATGTTAGCCCGTTGGGTATGCATGCAATAGCCTTTGGTGCACCGACTGAAGTAGAGCTGCGACATGATTTTTTATGGCGCATACACAATAAACTACCCGCCTTAGGGGATATAACAATTTTTAATCGTAGCCACTATGAAGATGTGCTGGTGACTCGCGTGCGTGGAATGATAGACAAAGCAACCTGCGAAAAACGGTATAAACATATTGAGCACTTCGAATCTCTTTTGACGGATAACAATACCGTCATACTCAAATGTTACCTGCATATATCCAAGGATGAGCAAAAAAAACGACTTCAAGCACGACTCGACGACCCCTCCAAGCACTGGAAGCTGCAGGCATCCGATTTTGCAGACAGAAAATTATGGCCTGATTTCATGAAAGCCTATGAAGACGCCATCGCAGCCACCAGCACCAAACAAGCGCCTTGGTACGTCGTACCTGCTGATTCGAAACCTCATCGTGATTTATTTATCGCAAATCTATTAGTACAAACACTCGCTCGACTTGACCTTCCCCTGCCCAAACCTACCTTTTCAATCGACAAAGTAAAACTCGACTAATGCGCGTGCAAACAGGAGATGTGTGGGGTGGCTTAGCGGCGATGATGGTAGCGCTGCCAGCGTCGATTAGCTTTGGCGTCATCGTCTACGAACCGTTAGGTCAAATGTATAACGCACAGGGCGCTATGGCCGGCATCATCGGCGCCACGCTGCTGGGGTTTTTTGCAGCGATGTTTGGCGGTTGTAAGCGATTAATTTCTTCACCCTGTGCACCGGCTGCTGCTGTGTTATCTGCATTCGCAATTCAATTTACGCAGACAGGTATGCCACCTGATCAAATTTTGTTAGCCTTGTTATTGATCGGCCTGCTCGCTGGTGGTTTTCAGATTGCGTTCGGTCTGTTGAAGCTAGGCGGCTTAATCAAGTACATGCCTTACCCGGTGGTCAGTGGCTATCTCGCTGGCGTGGGCCTCATCATCATCACTGCTCAAATGCCCAAGTGCTTAGGCATTACCAGTCATCAGGGATTCTGGATCGCTATCACTTCAGCCGACCAGTGGCGCGCAGCCAGTTTAATCGTTGGTATCGTAACAGCCGCGCTGATGCTTATTGTCCCTCGAGTTACTCAGCGAATTCCAGCAGTGATTATTGCCATCATAGGTGGTGTCACGACCTACTGGCTACTGAGTTTTTGGGATACCGATCTGCTACAACTTCAGAACAACACACTTATTGTTGGTCCACTCGGTGGTACCGGTATGAGTGGAGATACCGGTAATGCGATGGGCGGCATTACGAATTTTTTTTCTAGCATCAGCCTTCCCTACCGCGCATTGGCAGATGCGTCGTTACCACCGATTAAAGCACTGATCTATCCCGCTCTGACCTTAGCGATATTACTTTCGATTGATACCCTGAAGACTTGCGTCGTATTGGATTCACTCACACACAGCCGCCATGATTCGAATCGCGAACTGTTGGGTCAAGGCATAGGTAACATAGCCTCGTCACTTTGTGCAGGTATGCCTGGCTCGGGCACGATGGGCGCCACCTTACTGAATATCTCTAGTGGCGCACAGACGCGCGCTTCAGGAATGATCGAAGGTGTGATGATATTGGTGGCTTATGTGCTGCTGGCTGCAATGCTGGCCTGGCTACCCTTAGCGGCACTGGCCGCTATTTTAGTGGTGGTTGGTTTTCGCATGATCGACCGACACAGCTTTGCACTTCTACAATCCAGTGATACAAGGCTGGATTTTTTAGTCATCCTCACCGTTGCAATGGTGGCATTGACGATTAGTTTGATTGCCGCTACTGGCGTTGGTTTGTTACTAGCGATTTTGCTTTTCCTGCGTAAGCAAATTGGTACTCATCTGATACGCCGTACCACCTTCGGTAATCAAGTTTTTTCTCGCAGTGAGCGACTCGAGAGCGAGCGCCAACTGCTTGAGAAAAAAGGACATCAAACCGTGATACTTGAATTACAAGGGTCTCTTTTCTTCGGTACCGCGAATCAGCTCTACCAAGCTGTCGAGCCTTATCTGCAAGGCTACCGCTATCTCATTTTAGATTTGCGCCGAGTGCAGTCCGTCGATATGACGGCTGGCCATATATTGGAGCAAATAGGAGATGCTTTACACGAAAATCAGTGCGAGCTAATTTTGAGCGACTTACCCGGCACGATACCCACCGGTGAAAACCTGAAAAGCTACTTTGACCATTTAGGCATACTGCGTGAGCAGCAACATATCCGCGTGTTCGATGAGTTGTATGACGCACTCGAATGGATAGAAGATCAATGGTTACTCAACTCAGATTTACGGCCGCGCCCAGAACAAGCCTACTCGCTGCGCGACTTCGACGTATTTAAAAATCACAAGGACGACACCCTTATCGATTTGCAAGCTTGCATGGAGCCACGCCACCTGAAAACCGGCCAGCTGCTGTTTGAGGTCGGATCAAAGAGCGATGAAATTTTTTTCATCATGCAGGGCGAAGTTCGGCTCGACATTCCGCTGCCTGACGGTCACCAACATCACATCGCAACGCACCATCAAGGTGACTTTATTGGCGAACTCGGGTTTCTTGACCAGCGTCCGCGCATCGATTCCGCCACCGCGATCACCGACGTCGACGTGCTCGTGCTCTCGCGTTCGCGCTTAGATCAATTGGCAGATCATCACAAGCGTTTAGGTGTGAGCTTGATGACAGAAATCGCGCGCGTACTCGCTTCGCGATTGCGACAATCGAATGAAGAGCTGAGAGTGCTCGAAAGCGCCTGATTTTTTCCATCAATGCGCAGTCTTTAACGATCAATTCATTTCGTTCGCGTTGAATTCATCGCTCGAAATGCCTTTGTTTATGCGGGTTTTTAAAAAATCGATTCACCTGCACGTTGATTCGCAAAAAATAATTTTGCATCTTCAACGAACGAAAAAAATCTCTCATGACCCACCTCATCGGGGTCAAAAATCTCGCCAAAAGCAAATTTCTGGACCCGCTCAGGAGTTGTGGTATACTGTTCATATATACAGTAGTTAGGCAACCAACCAACCCTCTCAGAACCCGCACAAAACGTAGTGGAGTTACGAAAATGGAAACCGAAATGATTGACCAGGAGCTACCCGGCAAGCTCGAAATAAAGATCGTCTCGCGCCCCTCGAGTCAGGCGCAACGCATCTGGCGCAAACGTGGTCGCCCACGTGATTTGCGTAGCCAAGCCGGCTTCCAACCTATTGCGGCGCATCTGATTGCGGTGAGTCTGATCACAACTAACACGCAATAAATTCATCCATCCTGGTTCTCCAGGAATATTGTTAAGCCGTTTGTCGGAAACTTCCGCAAACGGCTTTTTCATTGGTACAGCCCAAACCCTGCCCTCATCAAAACCGAATATTCGATATAAGCATTTCGGGCTACTATCTTATTCACCCGTTTTACCCCTAAAAAACCTATAACTCCCGAGAGACAGCGATGATACGAGTACTCAAAGCCGGCCAATCCGTAGATCAAAAAGCACAAGACCAAACCAGCGTTCGCGACACCGTTACCAAAATTCTTTCCGAAATTGAAGCGCATGGTGATTCCGCCGTCGCTGAAATGTCGAAAAAATTTGACCAATGGTCGCCAGCGAGTTTTCGTCTCTCCGATGACGAGATCGCTAAATGCGTCAAGTCGCTAAGCCAAGGCCAGCTAGATGACATTCGCTTTGCACAAGAACAGGTCAGAAATTTCGCCAAGATACAGCGCGAATCGATACGCGATGTTGAAGTTGAAACGCTGCCCGGCGTAATTCTTGGTCATAAAAATCTACCGGTTGAAAGTGTGGGTTGCTATGTCCCAGGCGGTAAATTTCCTTTGGTCGCATCCGCGCACATGGGTGTGGTTACAGCTAAGGTCGCTGGTGTTAGTCGTATCCTCGCTGCCTCACCACCGGTAAATGGTGCACCGAATCCAGCGGTTATCGCTGCTATGCATTTAGGCGGTGCAGATGAAATCTATACCTTCGGTGGTGTACAAGCGATCGGCGCGATGGCCATCGGCACACAAACGATCAAATCTGTTTCGATGTTGATCGGACCCGGTAATGCCTTCGTCGCCGAAGCTAAGCGTCAACTATTTGGTCGCGTTGGTATTGATTTGATTGCTGGCCCAACTGAAACACTCGTCATTGCTGATGACACTGTCGATGCTGAAATGTGCGCCACCGATTTGCTCGGTCAGGCAGAACATGGTTACAACACACCGGCTGTACTGTTAACCAATTCAGAAAAACTCGCCCATGCCACCGTTGCTGAAATTGAGCGCTTACTCAAAATTCTGCCAACGGCTGCAACCGCTTCTGTGTCGTGGCGCGATTTTGGTGAAATCATCGTCTGCGACACACTGGAAGAAATGGTCAGCGAAGCCGATCGCATCGCTTCCGAGCATGTACAAGTCATGACACGTGATGATGATTATTTCTTAAATAATATGCGCAACTACGGCGCCTTATTCTTAGGCCCACGCACTAACGTCGCTTATGGTGACAAAGTGATCGGTACGAACCACACACTACCAACAGGTAAAGCGGCACGTTACACCGGCGGTCTATGGGTAGGTAAATTCATCAAGACCTGTACCTATCAAAAAGTACTCACCGATGAAGCCAGCACCATGGTGGGTGAATACTGCTCGCGCCTATGTACGCTAGAAGGCATGATCGGGCATGGCGAACAAGCCAATCTGCGTGTACGTCGTTACGGTCATCAAGACGTGCCTTACGGCGGTGTACCGGGCTGATTCAAGGGTTTACATAACCATGAGCCAATTCCCCGCCCCGAATTTCAGACTGGATGGAAAAAAAGCACTCGTGACAGGTGCCAGCCGCGGTATTGGGTTGGCTGCTGCTGTGGCACTCGCGCAAGCGGGTGCGCATGTCACGCTGGCGGCGCGATCGAAAGATGAACTCGCCGTTGCCTGCAAAGACATCACCGCTGCCGGTGGTCATGCTGATTTTGCGGTGTTAGATGTCACCGACTCAGCTGCTGTCGATCATCTGATTGATAGCCAAGGTCCCTTTCATGTACTGGTGAATAACGCAGGCATGAACCGGCCTAAGCCTTTGGTCGATGTCACCAACGACGATCTCGACGACATTTTTGATTTAAACGTCAAATCGGTTTTTTATGCTTCACGCGCAGTCGCTAAAGGTTTGATCGCTGCCAAGCAACCTGGCTCCATTATTACTATCTCTTCACAGATGGGACATGTGGGCGCCTCTAACCGCACGGTTTACTGCGCAAGTAAACATGCGCTCGAAGGTATGACTAAAGCCCTGAGTTGGGAATTAGGTCAAAAAAATATTCGTGTTAACACGATCTGCCCAACCTTTATTGAAACGGCACTCACTAAAGGCATGTTTGAAGACCCTGTCTTTAAAGCATCCGTCGTCAATAAAATTGCCTTGGGTCGTATCGGTCATGTCAATGAAGTCATGGGTTCGGTAGTCTTTCTGGCGAGCGATGCGTCTAGTCTGATTACTGGTAGTGCACTAATGCTCGATGGTGGCTGGACTGCCGCCTAAAATAAAAAAGGAAAATCATGAATGCTATCGATCTAACAAAAGGTAAACCCGTCACCGTTATCGGTGCCGGTTTAGTTGGTGCTGGCTGGGCCATCGTCTTTGCACGCGCTGGTGTATCCGTACGTATGACTGATTCGAGTGCTCAGGTACTTGAGAGCGCTCCTAAATTAGTAGCGCAGCAATTAGAACGACTGCACTCGCATGGTTTACTGAAAGAACCCGTAGCCACCATACTCGGCCGCGTCAGTGTAGAGCCCGATTTAAAGAAAGCCTTAGACGGCGCTATCTACGCACAAGAATCCGTGCTCGAGAAAGCGGATGTGAAACGCAAGCTGATGTTAGAAATCGAAAGCTTTGGATACAACGATCTCATCATTGGTAGTTCAACGTCGGGCATACCCGCATCTGATTTTGGTCTCGACCTGAAAATTTCACCACGCGTATTGGTGGTTCATCCCGTTAATCCTCCTTATCTGGTTCCTATCATTGAGTTGGTCGGATCACCACAAACTTCAAAAGAAACCATCGACTGGGCTGATCATTTCATGAAAGCCTTGGGACAATCGGTTATTCGTGTCAACGAAGAAATCGAAGGCTTCGTCATCAATCGTTTGCAAGCTGTCTTGTTACGTGAAGCCTGGACCATGGTGGCTGATGGCGTTTGTAGTTGCGAAGATGTCGACAAGGCGATTCGTGATGGTTTGGGATTCCGCTGGTCATTCATCGGCCCCTTTGAAACCATTGATTTGAACGCACCGAATGGTGTCGCGGATTATGCTGCGCGCTTTGGTCCGCTGTTCCATCGTATTGCTCAATCGCGTGATCAAAAGCGCCCATGGGATGAACCATTAATCAAAGAAGTTGAAACTCAGCGTCGACAATTTGTCAAACAATCCGAATTGAACGCGCGTCGTGATTGGCGTGATGAGCAGTTAATGAAATTCGCCGTCCATCGCGCAAAATCAGCAGACAAATAAACTCGCTTTGATAAATCAAATCCATGCGCCTTAACTTAGTCAAGAGTGTGTTGCTGACCAGCGTATTGCTGGTCAGTGCACATTCATTTGCGACACCACCGTATCAACGACTGGCTGGCGCAGCGGATAATGATGATCCCCTCATTGTTGCGGGCTACCGAGCAATCTTTACCTGCTCAGCGCATTTTTTAATGGGCCGCCCGCTCAGCGATATCAAACGCATAGAACTCGTCGATGTCGAAGGTAAGGGCTACCCCGATCCCGTCATTGATGAAAAGCGTCACTTAGTTTTCAGCTCTGATCCCAGTGGAAGCATTACACGCGTCGCTGCTTATCGCGACAGCATGGGCTGCACTATCTTGCCACCACAGTGGCAAATCAATGATGTGCCTCGATTACCTTATGTATCGTATGAACAAGCGCCGAATGTAAGCCACCTAGCATTCCCTGATGGCGACAAAACGAATCTACCTGCAAGCGGCATCGAACCTCGTTATTCAAAACTGAGCAAGGTACTTGATCAAGCGTTTGATGGCATCACGCATGTAAAAAAGCCTGGCACGATCACTACCTCGGTACTCGTCATCAAACTCGACAAAGCTAAAGGTGGGCAGTTAGTCGCTGAACGTTATCGCAAAGGCTTTGGTGTGCATTCAGGTTATCGGACCTGGTCAACCAGTAAAAGCATCTTTGCCACCTTGATGGGTATCGCCAGTCGTCAAGGCTTGCTGCAACTCGATCAACCAGTAGCTATTCCTGAATGGCCTGAAGGTGACGCGCGTAAGGCCATCACCTATCAACAGCTGATGTGGATGTCGAGTGGGCTCTACAGTGCCGGCCCGAATTCAGCGGCTGTGTATTTTGGTGGACAAGATGTAATTAGCGCAGCGACAGGCACATCACTCGAAGTCAAACCAGGAACGCGCTGGCAGTACGCCAACAATGACACCTTGTTATTAGTACGCTCTTTACGTTATCTTCTAAATGATGATTTGCGTTTCCTGCGCTTTCCCTACGATGAACTGCTACATCCGCTAGGCATGTACCACACACGCATGGAAGTCGATCATCTGGGTACGTTTGTAGGCTCTAGTCAAACCTACACAACAGCACGCGACTTGGCACGCTTCGGAATTTTTCTTGCCAATGATGGCGTACATAAGGGTAAACGCTTTCTGCCGGAAGGCTTCATACAATTTGTCAGCACCCCTGCACCTACCAAACCGCCGGTGGCCAATGAATGGGGCTACGGTGCGCAATTTTGGTTACTGGATACCATGCCTGATATACCGAAAGGTACGTTCACCACCTTCGGCAATAAAGGTCAGTATGTGACTGTCGTGCCAGGGCATGATCTGGTGATTGTTCGTACTGGCGTCGATCCCAACGGTATCGAGTACAAACAAGATCGCTTGGTCGCAGACGTACTCAAAGCGATTTCGCACTAATATTCATACTAACTAAGCGCCTGATTTCTGGGTGATGCTATCCTCCGACGTATGCAAAATACACCCAGCCACCCTGACTTAATCGACTCCGCTTACGCGTTTAGACGCTTACTGACGGCACTTGCCATCATGACCTTGGGCAGTGTTGGTATGTATGTCGTCATCGTCTTACTCCCGGAAGTACAAAAGGAATTTGGCATCACCCGTGCTGATGCCTCACTGCCGTATACCGTACTGATGATTTCCTTCGGGCTGGGCGGTATTTTGATGGGACGCTGGGCTGATCGCTTCGGCGTTTTTAAAGTTTTACTCATCGGCGCTATCGGAAACCTAATCGGATTTTTATGGGCAGCGCAATCATCCAATATCATCAGCTTGGCGATGGCTCATGGACTCATAGGACTATTAGGAGGTGCTGCCAGCTTTGCGCCTTTACTCGCAGATACTGCACTGTGGTGGAAAAAACGTCGTGGTATTGCGGTCGCCATTTGCGCCAGCGGAAATTATGTCGCTGGTACCGTATGGCCACCTGTCATGCAGTGGGGTCTAGAACATTTCGGTTGGCGTCAAACCTATATCACACTCGGTTGTATTTGCGGATTGCTGATTGCATTACTAGCATTTCGCATGAAGCCGCGTCCCCCACTGAATGAGACTAGTCCTGGCATTCACGGTGCACATGAATCCGATCGTCCTTTTGGTTTGAGTATGAATCAGGCGCAGTTACTGCTGTGTGTAGCGGGACTCTCATGCTGCGTAGCGATGTCTATGCCGCAGGTTCATATTGTGGCGTATTGCAGTGATCTGGGTTTCGGTGCTGCACGTGGCGCAGAAATGCTATCGCTGATGCTCGGATTTGGAATTGCTAGCCGGCTTATCTCAGGCCTGATTTGTGATCGCATCGGTGGATTGCGCACACTACTACTTGGGTCGTTATTACAAGGTATCGCGTTACTTTTATTTCTGCCATTTGATGGGTTGGTATCGCTGTATGTGATTTCCGCCATGTTCGGTTTATTCCAAGGCGGGATTGTGCCCTCATACGCCATCATCGTGCGCGAGTATTTTCCTGCATCAGAAGCCGGAGCACGGGTTGGATCAGTACTCACTGCCACCTTATTTGGTATGGCCCTCGGTGGCTGGATGTCTGGCAAGGTATTTGATCTTACCGGCTCATATCAAGCAGCGTTCATTAATGGCATATTATGGAATTTACTCAACTTTAGTATCGCTGCTTTTTTACTCTGGCGCACGGGTGGTTTTCGTTCATATGCTAAGACACCGGCATGATTTATACGGGCTTTCATTCTGGTTTAGATATCGTTTACTTGGCCAAATTAGACTAAACAATTTTGCACAATAAATTTTCTGCCATTTTAATGCTGGCGATATCAATCAAACGTCCATCCATACTGACCGCGCCACGACCTTCGCGCTGCGCCTCGGCCATCGCTTCCATGATTCGCTTGGCATAGGCAATTTCTTTTTCGCTTGGCGAAAAAACGGTATTCGCAATCTCGATTTGTGTA